>Ga0208509_1000292_pt1 | contig 19490 bp, 7 predicted proteins | sample LakWasMeta7_HOW4_2_FD_183857 | JGI IMG/M metagenome (GOLD analysis project Ga0208509, IMG submission 183857) | Freshwater sediment methanotrophic microbial communities from Lake Washington under simulated oxygen tension - Sediment Metagenome... | ecosystem: Environmental > Aquatic > Freshwater >...
CAGATGCGATGTTATTCTTTTTATCAAATCTTGGTAATTCTTTGTTTGGATATAAAATATAACTGTATTGGTCTTCTCTGAACAAAGCACTGCTTTTTAAACCGTCTAAAACGCTTAAGGCTTCTTTAGGAGATAACATTCCCGAACTCAATACCGCTACTTGTCCTTCAAGCATTTCTGGTAGATAAGAAATTGCTATTTCGTTGTCATTGGTAACCGTCATTAAGTTATAAGCATGATACATATTATCAGCTCTTTTGTTTGTGGTAATAGTATGCGTTAAGAATGCTTTAAGTACTTCAAAAAATGCTAAAAGTTCGTTTTTAGAAATGGCTTTTTTGGAACCTTTAAATCCGTTTTTGTAAATGGATAATCGGTATTTACTTCCTGCATTTCCGAGACCATCTAAAACGGTTTTTCTGTCTTTATCCGAAATTTTATTGGAAAGTAAATGTTTATTGTTTACAAGTGTGGCCAAAACTTCATTAAAGAAATCAGCTAATTCCTCGGACAATTCTATTGTATCAACAGCCGATTTTACAATCACTTTTTCATAAAAAAGGATGAATCTGTTTAAGTAGGAAAGTGTTACCATCGAAACACCATTTCCAACCAAAGCATTATTGGCGTCGTTCCATTCAGGGCGTTGTGTGTTCATCCATATTCCGCCTTCTGGAATAAAGTTAGAAACTTTTGCCAAAAGGGTTACCAGTAATTTTTCTGTTAAATTTACTTGATAGATGTTTGAGTTTTTATCCAATATAAGCGTTCCATCAGAACCTCTTTCTTTTCTTAATTCTCTAATTTTTCCATCTAATTTATAGTCAAAATCGATAGTATCTTTTGGGTTTAAAAGTATATCCTGATAGCTTTTGATTTTATACGGAACATTGGCATAAACAAAAATATTTTGTGTAAATCGTTTTTCAAGAAGGTTTGGATAATGATTCTCGATAAACTCTAAAAACTTAAGTAAATAGATGATTTGGTGATCGCCCCAATAGCCAATGTAAGACCAAGGGTCATGCTCTTCTATGGCTTCCCAATCAAAACCATCTTTGGTCACGCGATACGGATTGTATCCATCAAAAGTGGTAGCATTGAGAAATTTTTGAATCATGCTTTCAATAAATTCAGGAAAAGAATGTGCTAAAGCTTCCCAGTTTTGGAAGATATCTCTCCAGTTCCCTTCGTAATCTAAAATTTTAGAACCGTCTATTTCACTTCTTGTATTAATCGAAAACTTATTCCAAGGTCGGCTTGGATCTCCGTGACGACGACTGAATTTTAGCGGCAAATATTCAAAACAAAGGCGTTTAAAGTTGCTGTCTTCAATTCCGTTTGCTTTATTTTTTAACTCTTCAACTGAAAAATAATCGGGTAAAGAAGTAAGTAACTCTTGATTGTTTTTGAAAACTGACTTATTCGCTTTTTCAAAATATTTTATAAAATCCTGTTTTTCGATAGTGTAGCCATCATCAAAAATACCACCTCTCATGATATTAAAAAGGGTATTTGAAAAATGTCGGGTATTGGTTAATTCGTCTTGCGTTATTTGCAATCCATCAGAAGAAGCGGTTAAAGCAATTAGGTTTTTGGTTCCCAATTCAACATCTTGTTGAATAAGCGTAACCAAATCTTTTTCCTTTTTGATGAATTCAGCCAACTCCGTTACTTTAGAAATCGTCTGATTAACATTGGCTACAAAAAACCAATTCTTTTCTGAATTTGCCTCTAAATTAATAGAAGCATTAATAAAGTAAGCGCCTCTCTCGGCTTTAATATCTATTTCTTGTTTGATTTGATTTCCTCTTCTAAAATCATCCAATTGTAGAGAAGAAATTAAATACGTTGGCGATTCCATTCCAAAAGACCAAACAATATTTGTTTTTAGGCATTCGCTTGGCTCGGCTTTATCAACGATGATAGCACTTAAAGAGAAAATTCCTATTCCAACATTGGCAAGCAATTCGCTTTTTTTATAGGCGTCTACCAAATTACTTTTACTGCTTTGTAAATCTTCGTTAACGCCATTTGGAATTACATTTTGAACTCCATCTAATAGGGTAATGGCAACATTATTTTGAGAATTATTTAGCAGTGTTGCTTTTTTAACAAACCCAAATTTATCACTGGAATTCCATTGATAGCGATAGGTTAGATTTAAATCTTCGTTGATTTCTTCAAAAACTATTTTATTTCCATACTTGTTTTTATAGAGATTTCGGGTTGTTTTATAAACCCCCATTTGTCTGATAGAAAAAGGTTCCCAAACAAGCGTTTTGGAATTGGAATGAATTTGAAAAATAGTTTTACTACCTGTAAATTCGGCATTTTCTGTTAACTTATCATCGGTGTAATAAGGAAACAATGCGTTATCACTGTCTTTTCTACCTGCCGTTAATCCACCATTACTTGATATAAACATCCAATGGTTTGAATCGCTTACGATGCTCATAAAAAAAGGTCGCATAGCATCATTATTTGCAATTTTATAAAACTTTTCGTTTTCGAAAGTTACCCATTCTATTTTACCATTCTTTACTTCCATTGAAACCCTATTTGCTTATTATTGTTAGTTGTTACTTATTAAAATCGTTTGTATTGAATGTGGAAGTGCTTTTAAATAAGCTGATTTTGATTGTAGCGTCACACTATAATCAAGATTTTTGTCGTTGGTATTCATAACAACAATCGCCAGACTTCCATCGGTATTTTTGAATGCAGTTGTTAATAAAGCATTGCTGCTTGAAACACTTGCGATTCTTTTAGCACCTGGACGAATAAATTTTGAAAAATGACCTATATAATAATACGAATTGGTATAGGTAAGTTCATCCGTTTTAGTATTGCCATGTACGGGTGCAAAACAAAGATTTCCAACATGATTTGGTCCGCCAGTTTCATCCAAAAGAATGTTCCAATCGGTCCAAGCTTCAGTTCCATTATTAAAATCGTTAATCATTGATTTCCCATAGCGTTCGGCTAATTTGGGATCTTCATTTTGAATTCTTTCCAAATTATATTTTTCATTACAACCTTCTGTAAAAATTAAATGTTTATCTGGATAGGATTCTCTAACATACTTAACAGCATCATACATTGGGATACCATCTTTCCAATCTTCATACCAGTGAAAACCAGTTCCCCAAACATATTCGGCTGCATTTGGGTCGTTTAAAATAACATTGGCTCTTTGAAATAATAAATCCCTATTATGATCCCAAATAATAATTTTTTTATCGGCGAGACCTTCTTTTTTTAATGTTGGTCCTAAATAATTTTTTAAAAAATCGCGTTCCTCTTCTGCTGTATAAATACAAGATTCCCATCTTTGCACGGCTAATGGTTCATTTTGTATGGTTAAACCCCAAATAGGAATTCCTTCGGCTTCATAAGACTTGATGAATTTCGCATAATAGTTTGCCCACGATTGATAGAATTCTGGCAATAATTTACCGCCGTTTAACATACTTTTGTTTGATTTCATAAATGCTGGCGGACTCCAAGGACTGGCATACAGCGTTAGTTTTCCTCCGGCAGTTTCAATTGCTTTTTTTATAAATGGAATTCTATATTTTTTATCATGTTCAATTGAAAAAGTGGAGAGCTCTTTATCTCCTTCAGCTACGTATGCATAACTTGATGATGAAAAATCACAGCTATGAATAGAAGTTCTTGCTAGCGAATACCCTATTCCTTTTTCTTTATTATAATAGGCTTCTAAAAAACGTTTTTGATTCTCTTTTGATAGTTTATAAAAAGTTTCAGCAGAGGCATCGGTTATTGCACCTCCAATACCCATAAAAGTTTGAAATTCTTTGCTAGCATCGACAAAAATTACTGCATCCGATTCAAGTGGTTGTTGATACTCTCGAAATAGTAATGAATCTGTAACACTTAATTTTAAATTAGAATGATGTGCCGTTGTATAAACGGCTGTTTTTATGGTTTTCAAGTTTAAAACTTTGATAGCATTATTTTCTTGAGTGATTTGACCGTTTCCTTTTATTGATATACAACAAACAAATAAAGACAACCCAATTGACTTAATTGTTTTCATATTAAAAATATATTCTTTAATTGCATGTTGTATTTCCTAATATAACTTTATACTATTTTCAAAATGAGTTTAATCCTAATTTAGGATTACTCTTTATATTTATTTATATACTCTTACGTAATCAACATACATGGTTTGAGGAAAGATAGTTGCACTATTCGGTGAACCAACATAATTACCTCCCACAGCAAGATTTAGAATGATATAAAATGGATGATCATAAATCCACTCGCCAGTAACTTTGTTGGGTGTTATTTGATTATATAAAACATCATCAACATAAAAATTTATGTATTTTTCTCCCCATTCAATTCCGAAGATGTGAAAATCAGTATCAAAACGGTCATTTATCAAATCATAACTTTTGGTAATTGCAGTTGCTCCTGAATAACCTGGTCCATGAACAGTTCCATGTGTAACGGTTGGTTCTTGACCTTTATATTCCATGATATCAATTTCACCACATTGAGGCCAAGCAACTTCATCAGAGTTGCCACCTAATAACCAAAATGCTGGCCACATTCCTTGACCGTAAGGCATTTTTATTCTGGCTTCAAAACGACCGTATTTTTGTTCAAATAACCCTTTGGTTAATAATCTTGCAGAAGTAAATTCTGAACCCATAAAAGCTTCTTTTTTGGCAGTAATTTCTAACATACCGTCAACAACTTTTACATTTTCAGAACTATTGGTATAATATTCCAATTCATTATTTCCCCAGCCATTGCTGCCTGTACCAATATTATAATCCCAAATAGCGCTATTTGGAGCACCATCGGTATCAAATTCATCCTGCATCACTAACGTTTTAAAGTTTGTGACTTTTTGTTTTTCATCATTTGAACAACTTAAAACCACGAAAAATAGAGCTGCAATAGACAAGCATTTTGTTATCCTTAGCAGACATGATTTACTATATATATTCTGTTTAGACATGTTTCTTATTATGTTATTAAATTGATTTATCTGATTCATATTTTTAATTTTTATTTGTTTAAAACGACCTCAATTAGTTATGAAAATAGATATTGTCTAAATGAATATCTCCATTACCGTCAAACTTAAGTTGTATAACATCTGAAAGGTTAACAGGCGAAAAATCACTTAATGGAATTTCCACACTTTGCCATCCTGAAGTAGGTACCGTTAAAATTTTGAATTTCTCTACAGGACCAGTACTTATTAAATAAGCTTTTAGAGATGTGGAGTTAGCCGTCCAATAGTCAATATGAAGGAATCCCATTCCTGACACATTTTGACTACTACCCAATTGAATTCCCTGATAGTTCAATCCTGCATATTTTAATGTTGTATTCCCTGCAATAAGCGGTTGTGTTACAACAGTAGCTTGACCCCAATTAGGATTTAAATCCGTTCCGGCAATATTAGTATAAGCATTACTAAATACAGAAATCACATTAGCAGCAGGAACTGTAGGCGTTGGCGCTGCAGTTGTTGGTGCATTAGGTTGTGCATAAAAATACATATTATCGACAAGGATATTAGAAATGGTTGCATCAGAAATAAATAGTATCTGCGCTAAATGGCTTCTACTTGCTAATCCCGTAAAACTTGATAATGGAATATCAAAGCCTACCCAGCTTCCAGTTGTTAGACTAGCATTGGTATAGTTGACAGATCCGTTTGTATCATCTCCACCGCCAAAAACAGCATTGGCTCCAAAATCTCCTAATTGAATTCTAATATGATCACCAGCTGTCATTGCCTCTTGTACTTGAATATCCACATGAAAATGTGTCATCGAAGTTGCATTAACTGTAGGTAGAGAAAACTGAGTTCCAACAAAATTAAGCTGTGTATATCTAATAATATCATCACCATTTATATGAATGTCAGCTTGCCCTTGAGTGGTTTGATAAGGAGCATAATACCCATTATAATATTCAACAGGCACATTAGTATAAGCATTACTAAAGATAGAAATTACATTAGCAGGGTCGCGTGTTGGAGTTGTTGCTGGTGTAAAGACACCTAATGAATTAATTGTAAATGAACCTAATGCATCTACATCTCCTAATTTTGCTGTGATAACAGTTGTTCCTGAACCAACTACATTAATTACACCTAGTTCACTTACTGTTGCAACACTTTCATCTGAAGAATTAAATTTAAAATAACTTGGAGCTACACCAACGGTTTGGTCTGTACCATTCCCCAAATTAAAGGTTTGTGATAAACCCGTTATGGTTGTATTCATACCAATAAAACTGTCTTCGAGTCTATCTACACCATCATATATTTTAGGCACTGGATGAGCAAGTGTTCCCAATTTTTCAAATTTTACTTCGTCTATCCAAAAGGTATATCCTTGACCGTTTTCTGGTCCTTCAGAATACCAAAACATTCCTTTTTCGGATGTTAATTTTGAGGCATCTGGAATTGGAATAATATATTTCTTCCAATAAGTAGCCAAAGGAACATTTGTCATAGATACTAGATATTTGTTTTGATTAAAATCATTTCCAAAACCAAGTTCATTGATAGTAGCTGACTGAGAGCCTTTTGCCCAGAAAGTCAATGCATCATATCCCGAAAGGTCACGCCCACCGCCATCGATAAATACACCTCCAACGTAGGCTCCCTCTGGATCTCCAACATTTGGAACATCAAACCTCATGGAAGCCGATCCTTTATAGCTTACATCTGTATCAACATTGAAACCGGTTAATAATGTATTACCAAAAGCACCATAATCTAATCCGGCACTAAATCCATCAATGAATACTTCCGCCGTTTTGGGGTTGTTTGCATACTGAGAATCATCCGACAGATCTCTAGTACAACTTAAGGTAAGTCCAGAAATCAACACCAATAGCATTGTGACTTCTAAATAAATAATTTTTCTAGTTTTCATATTATATATTTTTTTTAATTATTTTCCAATATTTATGTGAACATAGGTTCTAATTTCCCATTCGGTACCATTAGGAAATCCAACAGGGCTAACAGTTGGTTCTGTCACAAATGGTCCAGATGTTTGATTTGGACTATAGCGTGCAGAATATTGGTCAAGCGAACGCCAAGTTCCTCTGATTCCGATTTTGGTATTTGGTAAGATGAACCAATTTTGTTTTCCAACAGATGTTGAAATATCTAACATTAATTGTAATGGATAGGTTAAGTTAAAATCTCGATGGTAATCAAAAGGCCCCCAATCATTAACTTTTACAGTACTAACCAATTTGACTTTTCTATAAATAACTCTTATATCACCACCAAAACGTTCAATTAATCTAGCATCGCTACCATTAGATTGAGCGTTTCCAAAATAGAAGTTGGTTATAAGTCCAAAATCAGGACTTAATTTTGATACAATTCGTGTATTATTTTCCCATAAATCTTTTGCTGGAGTAGAATTTGGGAATGCAAAAGCGGTTCGATTGCTTAAAAAACCAATGGCAGCATCCTGAGTGGTTGGCTGATGACGGAAAACAAAATCAGTTGATATTGCAAATTTTGCGTCTTCTTGCATATCATTATCCCACTCATAGAACCAGGTTGCAGGAGTTGGGTCATAGGTTAACAATAATTCTCCAGCTACTGTTTTTCTGTTTGCTCTTACAGCAAATGGATCATCTTGAATATTTCTTAAAGGCACATTAACGGTTTCGCCATTTTCATTTAAAGCACTAAATCCTGCGGGAATTGCTCCAACAATTGGTTCTTGCCATAAAAAGTTGGGAGCTATTTGAAAATTACCCACTGTATAGGTAAATCCGGTAAGGAAATTATTTTGATTTCCACTTCCTGTATCTTTTAATCTCCAGCCTGTAAATGTTCTGGTATTATCGGCACCACCATTGGCAACTAAACCCATTGTTGCTGCTTGCATGTACCAATTAATTTTTCCTTTTTGCACGGTTATTTTGGCTTTTGCTCCCCAATTGTCTTCTGTCCCAATTTTATCTTTTGGTTTGATTCCTGAAGGGAAATAAAACGTTCTTCCATTTAAAGGTTGGCCACCCCAAAGACTTCCTAATTCAATTCCAAAGGCACCAAACTTTCTTTTCACATGCAAAGTAGCTTTTCGTGTTTTAGGAAGTGGTATAGCAATAGAAGTATTTGCAACACCTGCATCGGCTATATCTTCGTGGTAAACAGCAGTAAAATCAAACTTGCTAATTGTTCTACTATACTTTAATAATACAGCTGGATTTGCTCCCCACCATAGTTGAGGACCAAAAGCAGCTTTTAATCCATTTATAGCTCTTTTTCCATCAAATTCAAAACCGAGAATTTCTCCGTTATAAGTGTCAAGATTTGGACCATAATTTGCTTCTGTGTATAAACCAAAAAAATCTCCTTCATATCCCCAATGATAATGACCTGTTCTATAAAAACCTCTGACATCAAAATCTTTAGCATTCCATTCATAGTTAGCATTATAAACTTGCACACGATTATTATCGGTTAGAGTTGCATTACCTGAATCAGTATTAACAGTCAATGGACGTCCTCTATTTTCATAAAAAATTTCATCAATTGGATTGGCGGCAACGTTACCGAGAATATTAAAATTCAAATTAGCTCTCATGTTTGAAGAAGGATTGCCTTCAACTCCGACAAAGTAGGATTGCATATGATCAAAACCGAGTTTATTTGGATAAACTACATTGGCAGGATCAGCGTTGGAAGGTGTAGTTATTAAAGAACCTCCAGTATTAAATGTTGTAAATTCTGCTCTCAAGTTACTTAACTTAAGTACTTCACTATTTCCACCTTCCAGAGCGGCTTTATCTCCACGCGCTCTTAAAACGGCATCCATTATATTGATATTAGCGAAAGCATTATCTACATAATCAAGTGTGGCTCCTTTTGCATATGGATCAACATTATGAGCTTCTTTTAATGCATAATAGGCAGCTCGAGGATATAATTCATATAGACCACGCTCATTAGTTTTTCCTTTAGCACAAATTCCAAACCATTCCTCATTCATATTGTTTTCTCCTTTTTTGTAATCAAATTGATAACCTCCATTAGACCATGAAGCATTATTATCATGAATGTCAAGGTTTTTTGTTTGACCATATTTCCACCATCCATCACTAAATTGGAAAGTAAAACCACCAAGAGAATTACCAACTTTACCTAATCCATAAGCGTTTTCGTAAATTTCCTTCCAATTACTAAGCATATAAAAAGCTTGCGATTTTTGGTCTTCTTTATTATCAATGGCATTATAAGCATCGGAACCAAACTCACTAAACAATACTGGTTTATTAATAGTTACTTTAACTTTTTGAAAAATATCTCCAAAAGAAGACCCACGATATGCATTAATTCCCAAAATATCTATGTCTTTACATTCTTTAGCAATTATGTCAAGAAATAATAAATCTCCATTACAAATAGCTACAGGGTGAGATTTATCAACTTCTTTAATAGCGAGAACAGCTTCATTAAAAAGGGTATACATTGAATGCGCTCTTACTGTGGATTTTCTATCCTCTAAAGGAATGTTTTCGGTTTCTGCTCCATCCCAAAAAAGGCCATAATTGTTTTCATTACCTAATAAAAACAACAACAATCCTGGAGTGTTTTTATAGGTTTCAGACATTTCTTTAGCCTCTTTAATAAGTAAATCATGAGTAAGTGGATTGGAATATTCCGTATTTGGAACCCATGTTCCATTTAATGTTAAACCATATCGACCAAACGTATGATTAAGCATGGTATAAATTCCATATTTTTCATATATGTATTGTATCCATTTTGGCTGTATTCCGGTATATTGTCTTATTACATTTACCCCCATGTTTTTTAACAATGTCATTTCCGAATCAAGCGCAGCCTTAATAACATCGTCCGACTGTTTCCACAAACTGTAATTATAATTAGTTCCAATTGGAAAATAATCCCAGTTAACTCCATTTACCATAAAGTCTTTCCCGTCAACTACCAATTTCATACCTTTATCATTATTAACAACTACTACGTTATTAGATTGTGAAAAAACAGGTGTTGTCAATAAAAAAAGCAGTACTCTTAGAAAATTTTTTTTCATATTTAAATTTATTTTAGGTTGGTTCATTAAATTAATATTTTAAGATTAAAGAGTTATTTATTTCTCTTCATAAATTATTACATAGCATAATTGTTTTATTCTTTAAAAATTATGTTGAAACTAAATTATACAAATGCAGTTTATAAAAATAAAATAAACATTAAAGAAACTTGCATAAACTACCACAACAAAAAACATACAATTGAAAAAAAATACTATGTATTTTATACATTCTATAAAAAAAGAGTAGTATTTATATGGAATAGGAAATAATTAATTATTCTAAATACACCAAATAAAGACAAAAAAAGAACGCTATAAATGCTGTCGTAGAGGTGCTGTATAGGTAAACTGTTGTGTTTATACTGATAAAATATACTCAACAAGCCCTTGTTCATGCGATAAGTTCATCTTTTTGCGCAAACGATATCTTTTTATCTCAACACTTCTAACAGATATATTGAGCAATGGAGCTATTTCCTTTGAAGATAAATTCAATCTAAGATAGGCACAAAGTCTTAAATCATTTGGAGTAAGAAGTGCATGTTCTTGCTTAACCTTTTTCAAGAAATCTTTATCGGCACTATCAAATGCTTCTTTAAAAACATTCCAAGAATCTTGACCATTGATGTTTTTAGTGATTGTAGAAATCATTGATTTTAGGCTACCACTATTTTCTTCTCCTACACCTGAGGTTTTATTTAAATCGTCTTTGATCAATGCTAACAATTCATTTTTCTTAATCAAGTTCATTGTTGACACAGCTAATTCTTTGCTCTTGCTGTCGACATCTTTTGTTAGTTGCTCATTTTTAACCATCATTAACTGTCTTGAGTTTTCAAGCTCGTTTATTTCCAGTAAAAGATTATTTTCCTCTATTAATTTTTCCTGCTGTCTGTTATAATAATTTTTGTAAAGCTTATTAATATAATAAGCCAAATAAAGAGCCAATAAGAAATAAACAAACAAAGCTAAATTGGTAGCATACCAAGGTTTTAATATCGTAAAAGTATATACGGCTAAATTATCCGGAGAAGAATTTGCAATCTTAGCTTTTACCTTAAATGTATAGGTTCCAGGCGATAAATTTTTAAAATTAATTGATGATTTTGAATCCCATTCACTCCATTCATCTTGAACTCCATCTAATAAATATTGGTATTCAGCACTAATATATTTATTGTATTCAGGAACAGTGTAACTTATCGTTATATTGTTTTCATCATATTTAAATTTACCTTCATCTAAAATAGAGCTGTTACTAATTCGTTCGTTTAATTTATTTGTCGTTACACCAGTAATGGAAACACTATAATTTTTAAAACTCAATTCATTAATATTCAATGAATAATAACCATCTGTCGTTCCAATTAAATATTCTGAATCTGATATTTGATTAATATTTTCATATCCTAACATAGAGTTAGTAAGTGATGCTGGAATTGGAATAGCGTCCTTTTTAAGTTGTTGACTTAGCTTACCCGAAGAAAAATAATTAATATAGTTTTTGGTAAATACCCAAATTTTATTTGTCATATCAGGAATTAATTTCCCAGAAGTATATTCATTATTATCAAAAATAGTGCTTAAAGAATTATCTTTTATAAATGATTTATTGGTTTTGTTTAACCTAAAAACACCCTCTTTATTGGCATACCAAATTGTGTTATTAAAAGTTATTAAACTTGCATTTTTCCCTTTTTTTGGATTTATATAGGTAAACAGTTTTTCAGCTTTTTCAAACATATTGTTAGTATGAAATCTAAAAACCCCTTTGTACTCATGACTTACATAAAAATCTAAATCAGGTGTGACAGCAAAGTTTTTAGCAGAATAATTAAACCCATTAATCTTATTTTGATAAACCCAATTGCCATTCTCTTTTTTCAAAACTGATATTCCAAAATAATTCCCTTGAAACAATATATCTTTTCTGCCTGGCATAGGTTCAAATTTCCATGTCCCAGATTGATAGAAGATATTTTGCGAATAATCTTCATTAATAATAAAAGTCCCTGAATCATGTCCACAAAAAAGAGTACCATCATATTGAAACAATGACCAAACTTGTCCTTTTGTTCCCGCTACAAGTCTGAATTGCTCTTCTTTTTGAAAGGATTTACAAAACAATCCTTGATTTGTACCAACATATAAATTACCTCTATAAACAGTTGACGCATAAACGGTTCCTAGAATTCCCGTATTATCAGAAAAACTCATTATTGGTGACTGAAGATTAATACAATTTATACCGTTATCTAAACCAATCCACAAATTTTTATCAGCATCTTCAAAAAGTGAAAGCGCTGTGTTATTACTTAAACCTCTATTTTGAGTAATATGAAATCTTAGATTTTTCTCTCTTGAAAGTATAAAAATTCCGTCTGAAATAGTTCCTAATACGAACCCTCCATCTGAAAGTTTTTGACAGCTATACACACTACTTGATTCAATATTAGAATCAACATTTGTAATTTGTTTAGTGATTGAATTACTTACTAACTTAAAAAAACCATTATTCTGTGTTAAAATTGAAAGTCCATCATCTGATTTGTATACACCAACAATTTTATTTTTAAGTATAATTGGATTATTAGAAATCAATTTACTTGTTCCATTTTCAATCTCAAATAGTCCTTCAGAAAAAGTTTGATAATACAATCCATTTTCTGTTTTGAATGCTTTAAGAATATTACTTTTGGGAGTAATTATTGAAAATTTATTTTGCTTAGTGTCATAAGCATAAATTCTGTTTAACGATTGGAAAAGAACCCATTGATCAAATTGAAGTATACCCCAAAAATGCTCATCATTGAGAATTTTATCTTTGATTTCTCTACTTAATGAATAATACTTTAATTGACCACTTTTTTGGCGTTTCCAATAGCCAAATTCCATGTAGCACCCTGTATAAATTTTATCGTCAATCACTTTAACCGAGCGAATAATTGTTTCGTTTGGTGATGGATAAAGTGTCCAATTAGAACCATTAAATTCTAACAAGCCTTCATTGTTAGCAAAATACATAAAACGATTACTTCCTTGAGCAATCATCCAGTTTTGATTCCCTGCTGCATAAACAGAAGGAGTATACTTAACAATTGGTGGCAGTTCTTGAGCAAAGCCAAAAAAAGAAAATGCAATGAGAAAGGGCAAGTATTTTGTAATTTTTATTTTGATAGACATTTTTACAAAAACTATTTATAATGTATTTAAAGATATAGATTATTTATCAACATAATAACAAACCTGCTAAAAATATTACTATTTTTTTTGTTATACAATTATTATATATTATGAAGTAAAATTTATAAAAAAGAAAAGCACGAAATTACTTTCGTGCTCTTCAGACTAATTAACTTAACTTAATCTTTTATAAATTGTTTTCTTATTAATTCTGTACCAACTTCAGCTGTTACAATATAAACACCTTTTGATAAATCACTTACATTGATAACAACTTGATTAGCACCTGCAGACTGTTTTGCAACCGTTTGCCCTAAAGTATTGTATATCGTAATGTTCTCAATGCTTGTATCACTTGAAAGAGTAAGTACATTTCTAGCAGGATTTGGATACATACTTAAAGTTGATTTTACAAAATTTGTAGTGGAAAGTGGAACACCTTTGTAAAAATAAATATTATCAACATAAACAACACTCAAATTAGATGTAATTAAAAACTGAGCTATGTCGTTTCTTGTCAAGTTATTAGACCAAGGTCCTATTGTCATAGGAACATCAATAGACACCCATGAACCAGAAACTACCGCTGGCGATGTACCATCGTTAATATTCAATTCAGCTGCCGACACTTCTGCAGCAGTACCTCCCCATTGAGAGATTTTAGAATTAAAAACTTTACCAATTAAACTAGGGGTTTCAGTATAGAAATCCATGTGGAAATGTGTCATTTGAGACAAGTCTTGATGATTACCTGGAGTACTAAAATCAACGCCAATAAAATTTCCAAAAGTAATTTTCTTGGTGTCATTTCCAGCAATTTGTAAATCCGTATAATCAGAGTTATCCCAAGGTGCTGACCAAGTATCTATAACAATATTACTATAAGAATTACTAAACAATGATATAACATCACTAGGGCTTCTATTAGGAGGTGTTGGTGCAGCTGTAGATGGTCCTATAAACACAAAAGAAACAGTATACGTTTTAGTAAAACTTGCATTTTGTGACGTAACTACTACTGTAGCACTACCAGGAACAGCAGTAGCTTGAGTAATTACTTTAGTCGCTCCAGAATCTGTTGTAGGTGCTGACGTAATTTGTGGTATAGTTGGAGTTCCGTATGGAATACCTACAGTATAAGAAGTGATGTTGGAAACAAAACCAGGAACAGTTGCTCCATCAACCACTAAATCGCTTAACGTAGCATCAGTACCCGCAGCAACTGGTGTTTTCCAAAAATATAAGTTGTCTAAATAAATAGTACCATTTGTACCTCCGTCAAATTTAAATTGAATCACATTACTTAAATTACCAGTAAGACCAGTAACTGGTATATCTAAAGATTGCCAAGCTCCTGCAACACTTGCTATAGGATGCCCAACTTCTGGTCCAGAACTTATCGCAAAAACATTTGGTGCTTGGTTGTTTGTCCATACATCAACGTGCAAATATTCCATTGTTGAGATATTTTGAGCATTACCAGCCCAATCAGTCCCCTGATAATTGAAATTAGCATATTGAAGTGTGTTATCTCCTGCCACTTGGATTTCTGTTACAGCAGTTGATTGACCCCAATTAGGATTTGTATTAACTCCAGAAATGTTAGTGTACACAGACCCGTAAATAGATATAACATCTGTAGCATTTCTCGCGGGAGGAGTTGGAGCAGCTACCGAAGGAACTTGAGAATGTCCTACAGTAAATGTTAAAAGGAAAAGTAAGAAAGTAATTTTTTTCATAATAGTATTGATTTAAAAATTTGATTTATTAAGTTACAACAAATATATTCTATAACCTGTAAGATTGATTTTTTGTTTAACTATATAAAAACTATACAATACCTAAAATCAAGAAAACGTTTGAATATGCCCTAATATCAAAGAATTAAATAGTTTTTATAGCCGTACAGAAATGATTATTAAATAAATTATGTATAGCTAATGTTGTGGTTTTAATTTGAAAAAGGCTGTTTTCTTACTTCATAAAGTAGCAAACTCACAATTATTTTGGTGAAAAATTAAACTTAACATAATAAAAAACACAAATAATTGTAAAATTACCACTTAACAATCTTCAAAAAATAGATGTAATTAGGTGTACACCTACTATAAAAAATAAATGGGAAATGATTAACTTTGCGGAAATTAGCTTTTAGCCATGATTACAAAGGATATTTCCACACTCGAGCCAAAGAAAAACATTATCATTAAAGGGGCTCAAATTCACAACTTGAAAACCCTTGATGTGGCTATACCTAGAAACAAACTAGTTGTTATCACTGGACTTTCTGGCTCTGGAAAATCGAGTTTGGCTTTTGACACATTATATGCCGAAGGACAACGCCGTTATGTAGAAAGCTTATCTTCTTATGCTAGGCAATTCCTTGGGCGTTTAGACAAACCAAAAGTAGAATACATCAAAGGCATTGCACCAGCCATTGCTATTGAACAAAAAGTAAATACAACCAATGCGCGTTCGACAGTTGGAACTTCCACAGAAATTTATGATTATTTAAAATTACTTTTTGCCCGAATTGGAAAAACATTTTCACCAGTTTCTGGTTCCGAAGTCAAAAAAGATACCGTATCCGATGTTATTAATACTGTAAAATCTTTTGAAATTGACAGTAAGTGGTTACTACTCGCTCCTATTCATTTGGAAGAAGGTAGAAAATTAGAAGACAAACTAAAAGTATTATTACAACAAGGATTTGCGCGAATTTTAGTGGATAATGAAATGATTCGCTTGGATGAAATTGACCAACATTCATTTGATAACAAAGACATTCTTCTAATTATTGATAGAATCGTAGTCAAGGAAGAAGAAGAATTCTACAATCGCTTGGCAGATGCTATACAAACAGCTTTTTTTGAAGGAAAAGGGAATTGTTATTTGCAGGATGTATCCAATAATAAACGAATGAATTTCAGTTCTAATTTTGAATTGGATGGTATCACTTTTTTAGAACCCAACATCCATTTATTTAGTTTTAACAATCCTTATGGTGCTTGTCCCGTTTGTGAAGGATATGGCAACATCATTGGTATTGATGAAGAATTAGTTATTCCAAATACAGCACTATCCGTTTATGAAAGCGCCATTTTTCCTTGGCGTGGAGAAAGTATGGGTTGGTATCGCGATATGCTCGTAAACAATGCTTATAAATTTGATTTCCCTATACACAAACCTTTTTATGAACTTTCAGAGGAACAAAAAAACTTGGTTTGGAAAGGCAATGAATATTTTACAGGTTTGAACGATTTCTTCAAAGAATTAGAAGATAAAAACTATAAAATTCAAAATCGCGTGATGCTTTCTCGTTATCGTGGTAAAACCAAATGCTACAGTTGCAAAGGCAAACGATTACGTGAAGAAGCTAATTATATTACCGTTGGGAATATGACGATTTCTAATTTGGTGGATTTACCCATTAAAAGATTGGTTGCCTTCTTCAATCAATTGGAATTATCCGAATTTGACCAAAAAGTGGCCAAACGATTGCTTATCGAAATCAATAACCGATTGGCTTTTTTAAGCGATGTTGGCTTGGATTATTTATCCTTAAACAGAAACTCAGCAACCTTGTCTGGCGGTGAATCGCAGCGAATTAATTTAGCTACTTCATTAGGCAGTAGTTTGGTAGGTTCGATGTATATTCTAGATGAACCAAGTATTGGATTGCATCCAAAAGACACGGAACGATTGATAAAAGTTTTGAAAAATCTTCGCGATTTAGGGAACACTGTAATTGTTGTGGAGCATGATGAAGATATCATGAAAAATGCGGATATGATTATTGATATTGGCCCTGAAGCAGGAACTTTTGGCGGTGAACTGGTAGCTCAAGGTACTTTTGATGAAATCCTAAAATCGGATTCCTTAACAGCTCAATATCTGAATGGTGAATTGGAAATTTCCGTGCCTAAAAAACGCAGAAAATCGAATAATTCAATAGAAATAAAAGGCGCTCGAGAAAACAACTTACAAAACGTAGATATTGCTTTTCCGCTAGAAAGTTTGACTGTGATTACTGGTGTTTCCGGAAGTGGAAAAAGTACATTGGTAAAGAAAATTCTCTTTCCAGCCATGCAAAAAAAGTTGGAAGGCATTAGTGATAAAGCGGGTCAGTTCACCGATATTTCGGGAAGTTATGCGCATATAAAACACATTGAATACGTAGATCAAAATCCTATTGGACGAAGTTCTCGTTCCAATCCTGTTACTTATATCAAAGCGTATGATGACATTCGGGATTTGTATGCCAAAGAAAAATTATCTAAGGTTCGCGGTTATCAAGCCAAACATTTTTCATTTAATGTCGATGGCGGACGCTGTGAAACCTGCAAAGGCGAAGGCGCTATAAATGTTGAAATGGTTTTTATGGCCGATGTTTCTTTGCCTTGCGATACCTGTGGCGGAAAACGTTTCAAAAAAGAAGTGCTTGAAGTAGCTTTTGAAGGCAAAAACATAGACAATATTCTAACAATGACTATTGATGAAGCCATAGCCTTTTTTACATTGCATAAGCAGACTAAAATCATCCAAAAACTACAACCGTTGCAAGATGTTGGTTTGGGTTATGTTCAATTAGGGCAATCCTCTTCTACTCTTTCTGGTGGGGAAGCGCAACGTATTAAATTGGCTTCCTTTTTAGTGAAAGGTGTAACCAAAGAAAAAGCCCTATTTGTATTCGATGAACCTACAACAGGTTTACATTTTCACGATATCAAAAAACTATTGGCTTCTTTTGATGCCTTATTAGAGAAAGGACATTCTATTATTGTAATTGAACACAATTTGGATTTAATAAAATGTGCCGATTGGATTATTGATTTAGGTCCAGAAGGAGGTGAAAATGGTGGTCAGATTCTCGCAGTTGGCACTCCAGAAGAAATAATAAAAAATAAAAAATCGATAACTGGTTTTTATTTAAAAGATAAATTATAATAAGAAAGCCTTTCGTATTGAAAGGCTTTCTTTTTATTCGATAACTATTTTCTTAGTAATCCGCTGATTTGCTGTTTCTAATACACCCAGATACATTCCATTACTTATTCCACTAAGATTTATTTCTTCAACTAGTTTTGCATTTGAAATCTCTTTTGAAAACACCTTCTTTCCTTGAATATCAATCAGTGAAAAAGTATAATTGTTTTCCATTAATGAACCTAAACTTATAGACATACTATCTTTAACTGGGTTCGGGAAGAAACTCACTTGAAAATCAGCTTGAAAAGCAGCATTTGCTAAAGTAGATGTACTTGCAACCGCAAAATGCATCGTAGCTCCGATAGTAGCTTTTGCTACATTATAATTATACACCGGATCCATATAAATTAACAAATCGGTATTGGTATGTTTATGGGTCGTCTCATTTTTTTCAAATAAACCTGTGATAATTTCATTATTACTTTGAAATGACATATAATCCGAAGCATAAGCATAACTTAAAAACGTATTTAAAGGAGAGTATAATCCAACACAAGTAATCAATTCGTTCGTCATTGTGCTCGATAACGCATTATTTGTCGATGGAGAATTATTGGTGTCTCTCTCACAAGTTATGGTATTATTGAGCGCCCCAGCTACACCACCAACTTCATCCAAATTTATTAATAATCGGATATCCATTTTAGGATTAGTTACATTAACTCTATTAGCAACATAACTCTGGCTACCTATTAATCCGTCTTCTTCACCACTGAAATTAATAAATTTTATCGAATATTCTGTTGGTATGCTTTGCAGCAATCTAGCTGTTTCTAGGATACAAGCTACACCGCTTCCGTTATCATTTGTTCCAGTTCCTCCAATTGAATCGTAATGTCCACAAACAATCACATACGTATTTGGATATAACGTACCAGTTTTGGTAATAATTAAATTTTTGCAAGTTGCCGTTCCATTGGTAAATGACTGCTCTTCCATTTGTAAAGCAGTATAACCATAACTCAAATATTTAGCTTTTAACCAATCTAATGTGTTTTGTAAAGGAAGTGTGCCACGTCTTTTTAAACCCAATGCTTCAAACTGAGTTAAATCGGCGGTTACATTGTCTTGCGAACATTGGTTGACAACATTACCATATGCTGGAATATACACCTGACTGAATCCTTTGGAGACAGAAAAAATAACAAATAATGAAAATAGGGCTTTTTTCATTGAAAGATTCATATTATAAATTTGAATTATTTCGAAATCGTTGACAAATGT
>Ga0208509_1000295_pt1 | contig 19160 bp, 13 predicted proteins | sample LakWasMeta7_HOW4_2_FD_183857 | JGI IMG/M metagenome (GOLD analysis project Ga0208509, IMG submission 183857) | Freshwater sediment methanotrophic microbial communities from Lake Washington under simulated oxygen tension - Sediment Metagenome... | ecosystem: Environmental > Aquatic > Freshwater >...
CAAAAATTTGTGATTGTTAAAGATGCAAATGCGTGGAATGAGTTGTGGGCAGAGCACACCAAAAACACCCAGCCTCCTTCGAGTGCGCCTTTAATTGACTTCAAAGAAGCAATGGTTCTGGGTGTATTTTTAGGAACACGGCCAAATACCTGTTATAGCGTAACGATAGGGGCCGTGGAACAAGTCGCTCAAAAGCGCCTACTGGTCAAATACCGTGAAGAAAAGGCCGGAACAGGCTGCGGTCAAGCTATAACGCAACCCTTACATTTGATTTCCTTGAAATCAACTGACGTTCCGGTTGAATTTGTTGCGCTGCAATGACCTTTTAATAAACCTTTTTTAAAAGAGATTAGGGCTGATGAGGGTATTGCATGAAGGAAAAATATGAGTCCTACAGTTTTTAAAGAAAGCGGGTATAGATTTTTTCTTTTCAAGGGAAGAAGATCGAAAGCATGTTCATGTGATTTCTGGAGATGGTGAAGCAAAATTTTGGCTTGAGCCTGAAATTGAACTTGCAATCAATCATCATTACTCAAGAAAGCAATTGTAAGAAATCGAATCATGAGTGGAGGTTCATTACAATGAGCTCATCAGCGCATGGCAACAGCACTTTAGCGGTTGAGGTTACCAACATCACAACGCATGGAGTATGGCTTTTAGCTCACAATAAAGAGCTTTTCATGCCCTATGATTATTTTCCCTGGTTTAAGGACCAGGCTGTTAAATCGATAATCAATGTGGAGGAACAATCTTCTGGCCATTTTTATTGGCCTGATCTTGATGTTGATTTAACGGAAGAAATCATTGAACATCCAGGGCGTTTTCCACTTAAAGCAAAAGAAAATAGCAAGTAGCCCGTATGCAGCGCGAGCGGAATACGGGTTAAATAGTAAAGGTAAATTATCTGTTTTATGGTTAATCATAGGCGTAATCATGTGGCCGGCGGGTGCAGTTTTTTGACCCACCAAAAAACAGCAAAGCCGGCACGTTAACAGATAACATTCGCATTTCGACAGGTCCAGTGCAAACGGTAGTTCTGGCGAACTCAGCAACTTATCCGCACGTACTGAGCCCTGTCGCTGCCCGATTTTCATGCAGCTGCCATCAACCATTCGACAGACATATGTCTTCCGTCACCCCTCTGTAAAACTAACACAGGCAAAACCATAGGAGTCCGGTCATGTTCGCTACCAGAGAAAAAATGAAAGCTTTTATGCCGTTTTTATGCGGGTTTATGGCTGCATTACTGTTGTATGGATGTCAGTCAAAGCAGGCCAATTCCGGCGCTGAAATCATTCCTTTATTCGACGATCTGGGCCAGCACCATTACCCGGTATCGACATCACAGTCCCTGGCGCAGCGCTATTTTGATCAGGGCCTGATTCTGGCGTTCGGATTCAATCATGCCGAAGCCGCGCGTTCTTTCCGGGAGGCTTACCGTATCGATCCGAATTGTGCGCTCTGCTACTGGGGCGAGGCATTGGTGCTGGGGCCCAATATCAATGCGCCGATGGACCCGGCGGCCGTGCCGGAAGCTTATGCCCTGGTGCAAAAAGCGCTGACGCTGGCGGATTCAGCGACGGACAAGGAAAAAGCCTTGATTCAAGCTTTGTCCAAGCGCTATGCGAAAGAGGCGCCGGCCGACCGCGCCGTTCTGGATCAGGCCTATGCCGAGGCGATGCGCGATTTAGCCAAACGCTTTCCCGATGACGCGGTGATTACTTCCTTGTTCGCGGAAGCCTTGATGGATCTTCATCCTTGGGATTTCTGGACAAAACAGGGCGAGGCGAGACCCTGGACGGCGGAAATCGTGTCGACCCTGGAGCGTGCCTTACAGCTGGATGTCGACAATCCGTTGGCGAATCATCTGTACATTCATGCGCTGGAAGCCTCGCCCTATGCCGAGAAAGCCATTCCCAGCGCGCAGCGGTTGCCGTCGCTGGTGCCGGGTTCCGGCCATTTGGTGCATATGCCCGCGCATATTTATATCCGGGTCGGGCGTTACCGCGACGCCATCCTGGCCAACCAGCATGCGGTCAAGGTCGATCATGGCTATCTGAGCCATAACCACGCCGAGAGCATTTATACACTTGCTTACGTGCCGCACAATTATCATTTCTTATGGGCCGCTGCGATTAAAACGGGCCGCAAGGCATTGTCCGAGCAGGCTGCCGCCGATACCGCCGCCAAGGTCAATCGTGATCTGTTGCGCAAACCCGGTTTCAGCGGCACCTTGCAACATTTTATGATGATTCCGCTCTATACCAAGGCCTTATTCGGCGATTGGGACGCGATTTTAAACGAACCTGCACCGCCGGCCGATTTGATTTATCCGCTGGGCATCTGGCATTACGCGCGCGGCCTGGCATTGCTCAGGAAAGGACAGCCGGACGCTGCACGGAGCGAACTTAAACTTCTCGAACAAAACATGGCCGATCCGGCCATCGCCGATTTGACCGTGTTCGATCTGAATCCGGTCACGCAACTGTTACAGATCGGGGCCGATATATTGCGCGGCGAATTGGCGGCACAGAAAAAAGATTACGACGCAGCCGTTTCCTATCTGCAACACGCCGTCGAACTCGAAGACGGGCTCAATTACACCGAACCCAAGGATTGGTATCTGCCGCCGCGTCAGGTGCTTGGGGCGGTATTGATGGCGGCGGGAAAAGCAGGGCAGGCTGAGCAGGTTTATCGGCAAGACTTGCAGTATCATCCGCAAAACGGCTGGTCGTTGTTCGGTTTGCAGCAAAGTTTGCAAGCGCAAGGTAAAGCCGACGATGCGGAAAAGGTAAGGCATCAGTTTGACCAGGTTTGGGCCGATGCCGATGTCACGCTGACTGCTTCGTCGTTTTGACAGGAGCAAGCTGATTAAGCCATCAGTCTATGGATTAAATGGGGCGTGTAGAAAACAGCGAAGAGGGTGCGCGCAGTGCGCACCCTTCAGGCATTACATATTTTCAATCAGCACATCGGCAAACACGTAAGGCGGATTCGCTTCAGCAATCCGCCATGATCGAGCCTCTGACCTAGGAACTAATAATTGGAGATTTGCTTATGCGAAATCACTTCACGGCTCTAAATTCTATGTTTCCAATATTCCGGATTACGGTGTAAATGCATCACGGCAAGCACCCATATTTTTTCATCTCCTTCGGAATATAAAACACCGTAAGGAAACCTTTTTACCAGGGATCGCCGAATATCGTTCTTCATGACCGGCCAGGCTTCAGGGAAAGCGGTTATTCTTTGAATGGTGGCGTACACTTCAACCGCAAAGTCATAACCTAAGCCACGTTCTTTATCTTCGTAATAGTCGATGGCATCGTTAAGCTCGGCTTCCGCTTCGGGATGAAACGAAAATATCATTTTTCCAATCGCAGCCAAATTTTTTCAAACACCTTATTTCCCGCGACGGCTTCCACGCGTCCGGATCGTAAGTCATCCAGGCGCCGCTGGGCTACGGAAGCCCATCGCTTATCGATATCGGTTTCCGGTAAGTTAAGACTCTTCAGTAAGGAATCCACCATCAATGCGCGTTCTTCAACGGGCAGCGATATGGCTTCGGCTATCAATTCCTTTGTATTCATTACATCACCTTTGTGTAAGATGGAATTGTGTGATTATACGGCAAAAAAATTGCTGCTGAAAAAAGGGGCAGCGAAAAGGGTACTCGCTGCGTACCCTATGGGATTTACATCCTCTCAATCAGCACATCGGCAAACTCGCTGCATTTGATTTCAACAGCGTTATCCATCAGGCGGGCAAAGTCGTAGGTGACGCGTTTGCTGGCGATGGCGGCATCCATGGCCTTGATGATAGCGTCGGCGGCTTCGGTCCAGCCCATGTAACGCAGCATCATTTCGCCGGACAGAATCAGCGAGCCGGGATTGACCTTGTCCAGGTCGGCATATTTGGGCGCCGTGCCGTGGGTGGCTTCAAATACGGCGGTGCCGGTCTGGTAGTTGATGTTGCCGCCGGGGGCAATGCCGATGCCGCCGACCTGTGCGGCCAGGGCGTCTGATAAATAATCGCCGTTCAAATTCAGCGTGGCGATGACGTCAAATTCATCGGGCCGGGTCAATACTTGCTGCAGTGCAATATCGGCGATGGCGTCTTTGATCAGGATGCGGCCTGCGGCCAGGGCTTGCGCCTGTTCGCTGTTGGCGGCCGCTTCGCCGTGTTCGGCCTTGGTCTTTTCCCACTGCTGCCAACTGTAGGTCTGCTCCGGAAACTCTCGCTCGGCCAAGGCATAGGCCCAGTTACGGAACGCGCCTTCGGTGAATTTCATGATGTTGCCTTTGTGCACGATGGTGACGCTTTTGCGCTTGTTGACGATGGCGTAGTCGATGGCGGCACGCACCAGACGCTCGGTGCCTTCCTGCGATACCGGCTTGATGCCGATGCCTGAGGAATCCGGGAAGCGGATTTTGCTGAATTGGGCAGGAAAGTTTTCGCGCAATAGTTGCATGAAGCGGGCATTGTCCTCAGTGCCGCGTTCAAATTCTACGCCGGCGTAAATGTCCTCGGTGTTTTCCCTGAAAATGACCATGTCGACCGATTCCGGTTTTTTTACCGGCGACGGCACGCCTTTAAACCAGCGCACCGGGCGCAGGCAGACGTACATGTCCAGCATTTGCCGCAGCGCCACGTTTAAGGAGCGGATGCCGCCGCCAATCGGGGTGGTCAACGGGCCCTTGATCGAGATTAAATAATCCCTGCAGGCTGCAACGGTTTCGTCCGGCAGCCAGGTATTAAACAGGCGATTGGCTTTGCCGCCGGCATAAACTTCCAGCCAGTGAATTTTCCTTTGCCCGCCATAGGCGCGTTCAACCGCGGCGTCCAGCACGCGCACGGTGGCGCGCCAGATGTCCGGGCCGGTGCCGTCGCCTTCAATGTAGGGGATGATCGGGTTGTTCGGAACGGCCAGTTTGCCGTTTTGCATGGTGATGGGACTGCCGTTCGGCGGCGGGGTCAGTGCAGGTTGGCTCATAACAACTCCATTAAGGAAAGAAGAAGGTTTTTCAACAATTGCATTATGTTCTTAATCAAATTGACGGGCAATAAAACATGATGAACGCTCGAAAAACCAGGGGCCGGGCGGTTGACGGCGCTAAAATGCGGCGCTAAAGCGCTCGTCAGTTCGGCAATAGAACGATATAATCTTATGTTAAACCTCCGGCTTCAGGCCGATTGAATCAGTCTGGTGCGGGAAAATGATTTGTCTAATTAATATGGAGTCATGAATGCACAAGGTCACGTTGATAAAAGGTGATGGTATTGGCCCGTCCATCATGGATGAGGCGGTTAAGGTTATCGACGCGACTGGCGTCAATATTCAGTGGGAAGAGGCTTATGCCGGCATGTCGGCGTTTGAAAAGTTCGGCACCCCGCTGCCTGATGAGACCATGGCCTCCATCGACAGAACCCGGCTCGCCTTTAAAGGGCCGCTGACCACCGTAGTGGGCACAGGGTTTAGAAGTATTAATGTCGCCCTGCGCCAGAAGTACGAACTGTATGCCAATATCCGCCCGGCCAAAAGCTGGCCCGGCGTCAAGACGCGTTATGATGATGTCGATATTGTGATCGCACGCGAGAATACCGAAGGCTTGTATGCGGGGCTTGAGCATTACCTGACACCCAAGAAAGACATCGCCGAAAGTCTGGCCGTGGTCACCCGCACCGGTTCTGAGCGGATTGTCGACTACGCGTTTAAATATGCGCGCGAAAATAACCGCAAAAAAGTCACCGTCTGCCACAAAGCCAATATCTTGAAATACACGCAGGGCCTGTTTCTGGATGTTGCCCGGGAAGTTGCCCTGCAATATCCCGATATCGAGTTTGACGAGAAAATCATCGATGCCGCCTGCATGCATCTGGTGATGAATCCGAAACAATTTGATGTCATCGTCTGCACCAATATGTTCGGCGATATTTTATCCGATTTAACGGCCGGTCTGGTCGGTGGTTTGGGTCTGATTCCCGGCGCCAATATCGGCGACGATGCTGCCTTGTTTGAGGCGGTGCATGGCAGCGCGCCCGATATCGCCGGCAAAAATCTGGCCAATCCAACGGCTGTGATCATGGCCGGCGTAATGATGCTGAACCATCTGGGCGAATACGGTGCCGCAGAAAAAGTGCAAAAGGCGGTTGAACAAGTGGTGAATGAAGGCGTCTATGTAACACCAGATCTTAACCCGCAATCCAAGGCTGGGACCATTGAAATGGGCAATGCGATTGTTGCAGCGATGAAGTAGCAACAGGTCAGGACACACTCCATTGCGCCTACGCTTTCGTGACTAATAGTCAAGGGAGCGCTGATTAAATCCTTCGGCAAGCCCGGCACGAACGTTGCTTATTATCATGAGTTGCGTTCGTGCCGAGTCCTTCGATAAATTCAAGATAGTCTTGTTGAGCGTAACCGACTGTTAGAGCCTCCTTATACATATCCTCAATAGGAAAACCCATGCTAGAAAACTACCGTAAACATGTTGAAGAACGTGCCGCTCAGGGCGTAGTGCCCAAGCCGCTGGATGCGGCTCAAGTTGCGGCTTTGGTTGAACTGATTAAACAACCGCCCGCCGGCGAAGAAGCATTTTTGCTGGATCTGTTGGCCAATCGCATTCCTGCCGGTGTCGATGAAGCGGCCTATGTGAAAGCCGGGTTCCTGGCGGCGATCGCAAAAGGCGAGGCCAGCTCACCGATTCTGGATGCGGCGCGCGCCACCGAATTACTGGGCACCATGCTCGGCGGTTACAACATTGCACCATTAATAGACTTGCTGGACGATGAAAAGCTGGCGCCGATTGCGGCCAAAGCCCTGGCGCATACCTTGCTGGTTTTCGATGCTTTTCATGATGTGCAGGAAAAGGCCGATGCCGGCAACGGCTTTGCCCAACAGGTTTTAAATGCCTGGGCGGAAGCCGAATGGTTTACCAGCAAGCCGGAAGTACCTGAAAAACTGACCGTGACCGTTTTCAAGGTCACCGGCGAAACCAACACCGACGATTTGTCGCCGGCGCCCGATGCCTGGTCCCGCCCCGATATTCCCTTGCATGCCAAAGCCATGCTGAAAATGCCCAGAGAGGGCATCACCAACGCCGAACAGCAGATTGCAGAACTAAAACAAAAAGGTTTCCCGGTGGCTTATGTCGGCGATGTGGTCGGCACCGGCTCCTCGCGCAAATCGGCGACCAATTCGGTGTTATGGTTCATGGGCAACGATATTCCCCATGTGCCCAATAAACGCGAGGGCGGAGTCTGTATCGGCGGTAAAATCGCACCGATCTTCTTCAATACCATGGAAGATTCCGGAGCCTTGCCTTTCGAATGCGATGTCACCCAAATGAACATGGGTGATGTGATCGATATTTACCCCTATGAAGGCTTAGTCAAGCGTCACAGCAGCGATGAGGTGATCGCCGAATTCGCCCTGAAAACCGACATTATTCTCGACGAAGTGCGAGCCGGCGGGCGTATTCCACTCATTATCGGCCGAGGCTTGACCGATCGGGCCCGCAAAGCCCTGGGACTGCCCGCATCGACCATTTTCCGCCGGCCCAAGGATGTCGCCGACAGCGGCAAGGGCTTTACTCTGGCGCAGAAAATCGTCGGCAAGGCCTGCGGCGTCGCCGGTGTGCGCCCGAATACATATTGCGAGCCGCACATGACCACGGTCGGCTCGCAGGATACCACGGGCCCGATGACCCGCGATGAACTGAAGGATCTGGCCTGTCTGGGCTTTTCAGCCGATCTGGTGCTGCAGTCTTTCTGCCATACCGCCGCCTATCCCAAGCCGGTGGATGTGGAGACGCAGCATACCTTGCCCGATTTCATCATGAACCGCGGCGGCGTGTCATTGCGTCCGGGCGACGGCATCATACACTCCTGGCTCAATCGCATGTTGCTGCCCGATACGGTCGGTACCGGGGGCGATTCGCACACCCGTTTCCCGATCGGCATTTCGTTTCCGGCCGGCTCCGGTCTGGTGGCTTTTGCTGCGGCCACCGGCGTGATGCCGCTGGATATGCCCGAATCGGTGCTGGTGCGCTTTAAGGGCGAGATGCAGCCGGGCATTACCCTGCGCGATCTGGTCAACGCCATTCCGTATGCCGCGATACAGCGCGGCTTGTTGACGGTCGAGAAAAAAGGCAAGAAAAACGTTTTCTCAGGCCGCATTCTGGAAATCGAGGGCCTGCCGGATTTGAAAGTGGAACAGGCCTTTGAATTATCCGATGCTTCGGCGGAACGTTCTGCCGGCGGCTGCACCATTCGTCTGAATGAAGCGCCCATCCGCGAATACCTGACTTCCAATGTCACCCTGCTGAAATGGATGATTTCCGAAGGTTACGGCGACGTGCGCACCCTGGAGCGACGCATTAAAGCGATGCAGGACTGGCTGGACAATCCGGAATTGCTGGAAGCGGATGCCGATGCCGAATACTTTGAAATCATCGAAATTGACATGAATGAAATCAAGGAACCTCTGCTGGCTTGCCCTAACGATCCGGATGACATCAAGCCGCTGTCGGAAGTGGCGGGCACGCACATTGACGAAGTCTTTTTGGGTTCGTGCATGACCAATATCGGCCATTTCCGCGCCGCCGGCAAACTGCTGAGTTCGCACGCAGAGCAGGGGAACCAGGGCGAACTGCCGACCCGTCTATGGGTGGCGCCGCCGACCAAGATGGATCAGGCCCAGCTGACCGAAGAAGGCTATTACAGCACCTTCGGTAAAGCCGGCGCCCGCACTGAAATGCCGGGGTGTTCCCTGTGCATGGGCAACCAGGCGCGCGTGGCGGAAAATTCGACGGTGGTTTCCACGTCAACCCGCAACTTCCCCAACCGTCTGGGAGACGGCGCCAATGTCTATCTGGCCTCGGCCGAATTGGCGGCCGTGTGCTCCATTCTGGGCAGAATCCCCACGCTGGAAGAGTACATGCGCTACGCGGCAGAAATCGGCAAAACTGCCGACGATACTTACCGGTATCTGAACTTCGATCAGATGGCCAGCTATCGGAAAAAGGCGGAAGCCGTGGTCTTGTCCGATTAACATAAAACCAAGCTGCAGATGTTCACGTTTGCGGAATTCTTATGACCGCGAAGCGCACGCAGGGCACGAAGCAAAAATATCAAACTTCGTGCTCTTCGTGTCCTTCGGGGTGAACACAATGTGAGTGGATGTTAAAAAAACTGGTTCGAAAGGCTATACCGTCTGCGCCGGCCAATAGTTATCCCGATGTCAAGGGGCTATTGCAAAGGCAATATCAACATCAGATTACCCATCGTCATGCCCGCTACGATCCGGCCCAGGCGAAGGCCCTGCAAAAATTACAGGAACTGATGGAAAAGTTGCTGGCTCGCATGGAATACGAGCGACAGTCAGCCGTACAAAAAATCCTTTCCAGCCATCCGGGCGCCTGTCAAAGCCTTTATATTTTCGGCGACGTAGGCCGGGGCAAATCGATGCTGATGCATCTGTTTTACGAAGCCTGTCCGATTAGCCAAAAACGACGCATTCATTTCTTTTCTTTCATGCAGGAAGTGCATGGCTTTATCCATCACTGGCGAAAGCATAACGATACGGACGCCATTCAGGCGTTGGCAAAAACCATCAGGGAATCGGCACTGCTGCTTTGTTTTGATGAATTTCATGTCACCGACATCGCCGATGCCATGATTCTGGGGCGGCTATTCAGCAAATTGTTCGATCTTGGCGTGGTGGTGGTGATGACCTCCAATATTCATCCCAATGATTTATATCAGGGCGGATTGCAACGCGAACTGTTTCTGCCTTTTATCAGGATGTTGCAAGAAAAAGCCGACACCATAGAACTGGTAGCTAAGGAAGATTACCGGCTGGGCCGGCTGGAGGCGATTGAAACAAGCTATCTGTTTCCATTGAACGGGCAGAGCGCTGAAATGATCTGGCAGATCTACCAGAAAATGACCGATTTCGCACCGGTAAAACCGGGTATCGTCGAGGTGTTCGGCAGAAAGGTGGTGTTGACCGCGGTTTCTGGCGATGTGGCGCTGACGACGTTTAACGAGTTATGTGCACAGGCCCTGGGCTCGGCGGATTATCTGGAAATCGCCCGTGAGTTCAATACCCTGATTATGGAAGGCATTCCCAGGCTGACGGCCGACAAACGCAATGAGGCCAGGCGTTTTGTGACCTTGATCGATGCGCTCTACGAACACAAGGTGAAGCTGATTTGCACGGCCGATGTGCCGCCGCACGAACTGTATACCGAGGGCGACGGCAGCTTTGAATTCAAACGAACGGTTTCTCGCTTAATCGAAATGCAGTCGAAAAGCTATTTGCTGGGCAAACATATAACCGTGGATGAAGCGCTCTACGACTAATTGGATATCTGAAAGCCGCTTCAGCTTACCGTGCTTTATCCACTTTAAGCAGAATGTGCAGCCGGTCCTGGCGCGTTTGCCGGGTTCGGGAAAGCGTGCCGTAGCTGCTGCTGTCCGCGGTCTCATCAATCCCGCCCAGTTCTACCCATTCGCCCAGATTAAGCCTCAGAGTTGATTGCGCGTCTTGGGTCTGCAGTTGGCCTCTTGTGTTTATTCTGTCCGACCAAGGCGATACCTCCAGAATGACCTGATCGCCGGCCAGTCTAGGGGTGACGGCAAAGCCGGTGCTGGCTTCGATGAGCTCGGTTTGGCTTGAAATCGCGGGGTAACCATAAACGGGCATGTCAATATAAACGTTTTCAACAGGATAGATGTTGCCCGTTTTTATGTAGGCGGTATTGCCTTCCAGGGTTCTAATGGTTTGGCTGCTCTCGTCGGTATTTTGTCCCTGGGTTTGATAAACATGGCCGGCGATGCGCCCGCTGAATCGGGACGATTGTTTAGCGCGCAGTTGCGCCCGGGCCACCGCGTTCAGTTCATCGGCGCTGCTGGTTCGGCTTTGCAATACCGTAATGATGAGATTGTTGATCGGGGTATCCAAGTGGCTCACCAAGGCATTGATTTCTTCAAGCCGTTCCGGGGTGGTTCTGATGATTAAGTTGGAACCGTCGGCGATGATCGGCGTGTTTTTTTCCAGTAACGGTTCGAGCAAAGGCTTGATTTCTGATGCCGGGCGGTTGCGTAGGGGGATGACTTCAAGAATGGTTTCCTGAGCCCAGGCCATCGGGATTAGCAGGCTCAGGACGATGAATGTGCAAAGTTTTTTCACTGCTAATCTCCTTAAAACGACGGGTTTAAATACTCCTATACAGCGCCAGATAGTGCTCGGCACTTTGCCGCCAGGAAAAATCTTTTTTCATGGCAGTCGTCTGCAGTTTTTTCCAGAGCCTATGATTGCTGTATGAGAGCAGTGCCCGTTTGATGGCTTCCATTAACGCGCCCGGACTGTCTTCGTTGAAAACAAAACCGGAAGCGATGTTCCTGGCTACGGTTGCCGGTATGGCATCAACCACGGTATCAGCCAAACCGCCGGTTTTTCTGACGATCGGCAGTGTGCCGTAATGTTGGCTGTACATTTGATTAAGGCCGCAGGGCTCAAAGCGTGATGGCATCAGGAACATATCGCAGCCGGCTTCGATAAGATGAGCCAAGGTTTCGTCATAGCCCAGGGTGATGGCGATCTGGTCGGGATACAGGCTCGCAAGCTCTTGCAGACGCTGTTCAAAATGTTTATCGCCGGAACCGAGCAATACGAACTGCATGGGCAGGGTGACCATCTCGGGCAGACACTCGATCACCAGATCAATACCCTTTTGTTCTACCAGTCGGGTGATCATGCCAAAGACCGGCATCTGTCCGTTCACCGGCAGCGCTAATCGGCGCTGCAATGCGGATTTGTTCAGTCTTTTTTTAATTAAAGTCCTGGCGTTAAAGTGCTGGGCGATGTAGGGATCGGTTTCAGGGTTCCATTCTTCGATGTCGATACCATTAATAATGCCGCTTAAATCATCCTGGCGTTGCGTTAATAACCCTTCCAGGCCGTAGCCATAAGCGGGTGTTTGAATTTCCAGGGCATAGTCGGGGCTGACGGTAGTGATGCGGTCCGAATAAACCAGTCCCCCTTTAATGAAGGACAGCTTGCCGTTAAATTCCAGGCCATCAGGATGCCATAACTGGCCGGGTAACTTCAATGCGGCGGCATTGCTGCCATCAAATAAACCCTGGTAAGCCAAGTTATGCACGGTGAATACGGATTGCGGCCTATCATTTTCCAGCGACAATAAAGCGGGCACCAGGCCGCTTTGCCAGTCGTTGCAATGAACGATGTCGGGTTTCCAGTCCAGCGTGGCACGGTTCATGGCCACTTCATCGACAACCCGGCAAAACAGGGCAAAACGCTCATGGAGGTTAGGCCAGACATTTCCGGCTTCATCAAGATAAGGATTGCCGGGAGAGTTGAAAAAATCAGGATAATCGACCAGCCAGACGATGACGTCGGTATTCGGCAAGCGGGTTTCAAGAATATTCACATCCCGGTTTTCAATGTGCACGGAGCCGAGAAACCGGGCGGGTTCTTGAATTTGTATCGCCATATAATTAGGCAAGATCAAGCGTACATCTTGCGATAATTCGGACAATGCTTTGGGCAGGCTGCCTGACACATCGGCGAGACCTCCGGTTTTAATCAGAGGGTACGCCTCACTGGTGACAAAAAGAATTTTTTTCATAGAAATAGTCTGGCCGTCAGGGGCTGATGCGCTAACGGCAAACAATTAGCCTAAATTTTTATTTTCGAATACCACTATCGAACGTTCAGTTATCGGGTATTCGGCTGAGATGAGCGGTTTTTGAGCATGTGGCTCAATGATGTCTTGAGGGGAATTCAACGCCGTATCCACAGCCAGGCACCAGGTTCTTCCTTGAATAAAGGGGAGCTCTATCGTGCTTTTTTCATCCAACATATTCATGATGATATGTAGGTCGCTTTCATTTTCGTCGATTGCCGCCAGGGTAAAAGCCAGCATGCCGCTATTGGGATCATCCCAGTTCGGGGCTTCGTCTTTTTTAGCGCCATGCCAGCTGATATCGGTCAGGTCTCTGCCGCTAATGAGTTTGCCATTTAAAAAATTCCGGCGCATCAACGTGACATGTCGCTTGCGCAGACAGATCATCTGTTGAACAAAGCGCAGCATGTCGGAATTCTGATGGGCCATGTTCCAATCCAGCCAAGTCAATTCGTTGTCCTGGCAGTACCCATTGTTATTACCGTGCTGGGTGTTTAAAAATTCATCCCCGGCCAGTAACATGGGTACACCCTGGCTGAGCAGCAAGATGGCAAACACATTTTTGGCCTGCTTGCGGCGTAGCGCCAGAATGTCCGGATCTTGGGTATCGCCTTCTACACCGCAATTGGAACTCAGGTTATGATTGCAGCCATCCTGATTATGCTCGCCGTTGGCCTCATTATGCTTTTCGTTGTAACTGAACAGATCATACAGGGTAAAGCCGTCATGGCAGGTGACGAAGTTGATGCCGCTGATAGGCAGTCGATGCTGATATTCATAAAGATCACTGCTGCCGCACACTCGGGTGGCAACATCCTTGATCAGGCCTTTGTCTCCGCGTATGAAGCGGCGAATGGTATCGCGGTAGATGCCGTTCCATTCCGCCCAGCGGTAGCCGGGAAAGCTGCCTACCTGATACAGGCCTGTTGCATCCCAGGCTTCGGCGATCAGCTTGGTCTTAGCCAATTGCTCGGACAGTTCGATACCCCAGACAACGGGTGGATCCTGAAGAACGGCACCATCTTCGCCACGCGCCAGGGCGCTGGCCAGATCAAAGCGGAAGCCGTCGATGTGCATTTCCCGCACCCAGTATTCAAGGCAGCTGATGATGAATCGGGATACCAGGGGATGGTTGGAATTTACTGTGTTGCCGCAACCGGTATAGTCATGGAAAACGCTTTTATCCAATTTGTCGATAAGATAAAAACTGTTGCCCGTTATGCCCTTAAAGTTAATGACTGGCCCGTTTGGGCCGGCTTCGGAGGTGTGATTGAAAACGACGTCCAAAATGATGCCGATGCCGGCTTTGTGCAGCGCCTTGACCAGATCACGAAACTCGTTGAGATGGGTTCCCTGTTCCGGGGTGACGCAATAGCTGGGGTGAGGGCTGAAAAAACTGTGCGTGCTGTACCCCCAGTAATTCTTCAGGCCTAATTCTTCAGTATGTCTGGGCACGTCCTGTTCATCAAAGGCCATGATCGGGAGCAGTTCAACGTGAGTAATGCCGAGTTTTTTCAGATACGGTATTTTTTCTATCAAGCCCGCAAAAGTGCCTGGATTTTTGACTTTTGACGAATGATGGCGGGTGAAGCCGCCGACGTGCAATTCGTAAATAATGGCTTTTTCACTTCTGATGGCGAGAGGTACATCGTCTTCCCAGTCGTAATGCTCATCCACGACTACACTGCGCATGGCGCAATGCGTGTTGTCTCCAGGCAAACAGGCCGCGTGCCGTTTCCAGAGCTTGTGGCTGACGGCGCGAGCCCAAGGGTCCAATAATAATTTTTCCTTATCAAAACGCAGACCGGATTGACGGGTATTAGAGGGACCGTTAATGCGCCAGCCATACCAAGTGCCGACGGGCAGGTCTTTCACAAACACATGCCAGGTGAAAAAGGTCAGGTTTTTTTCTTTTTCCAGTTTGATGATTTGAAAAGGTTGCGCGCTGTCCGAGGTTTCGAAAAGCAAGAGCTCGACTTCAGTCGCATGACGCGAGAGTATGGAAAAATTAACACCACCATTAATCGCTTTAGCGCCTTGAGGATAAGGGCTGCCGGATTTTATTCTGTATCGTAATTTCTGCATATCCTGAGTTGGAGGAGTCTTGTCGAAATTCAATAGTCTACTGCAAAAGAGGATAAATTGGCGCATTTTGCTTAAATTTTCATCAAATGACTTGTGATTTGTAGTGTTTTTTATCAAAAACACGCTATTTTCTGTTGTTTAATGATGGCTGGTTTTGTTGCCTGCTTGCAAGGCTTTTGTATTCCTTAAAATGTCTTGCATAAATAATCGACAAGGTTTAGAGTTTTCTTGAAAAAAATAGGGGATAGCGGCATTGAGTCTTCTATAATTGAATGAGTGCTGCATACCGTGTATGCGGATTTATGGAAGCTCTAATTAAGGCAATAATTGCTGGTGATGGCATTTTCGAAGTCAAGACATAGTTCCAAAATTAAGCTTTCTTCACAAGAAATGTTTGCCATCAGTAAGGAAATCAACAGCGAGTTCTCTCCCAGTTTTTCAAGCAACCTGCAGGAAATTGATTCTAAGCTCAAGTTGGCCCCGAAAGAGCTGTCTGCAATCAGCCAGGAAATTAGTCGGGAATTCTCGCCGGAGCTTTCAAACAACAGCGGTTTAACCGCTGCTCTCAGCAGACAGGCACAAGAGCCGTTACGGGCGCCTCTGCAGGAACCTGATCGGCAATCGGAAGCCGGCACTAAGGGGAGCGGTCCTGAACTCGCTTCACAAATCAAGTTTGCACCGAATGAATTGGCTGCCATCAGTCAGGAAATCAGCGTGGCATTCGCGCCTCAATTTTCAAGCAGGCTGTCGGAACCTGCCGCTCCTATCAGGCTTGCGGCGAATGAGTTGCTGGAAATCAGCCGGGAAATATCCAGGGAATTTGTGACCGGGGCAGCCCTCGAAAGTCCTGAGTTGATTCTCTTCCCCGTCGATCCCTATCATCTTCATGCTTACTGGCATGTTGATGAGCATATAGCCGCCACAGAGTCGAAAGAAGGTTTGCAAGAACCGCTGACCTTAAGAGTTTATGCTCAGGCCAGTGCGAGTACTGATACGGAAAAGGCAGCGCCTGATTCCTGGTTCGATCTGGCGGTCGAAGGCTTTCAGAGCCATCAAGATGTGTCTTTGCCAGCAACTTTTGCTGAAACCGTTTATTCGGCAGCCATAGGCAAGTATGATGCGGACAACGGTTTTTCCGTTTTCGCCTATTCCAATATCACCCACCCTGCTCGGGGTGGCGCGGAACCTGAGGGCTCTGTATCCAGAGTCCAGGCCTTGTCCGTAAGTAGAAATGCCTCCGGCATAGGGAAATAATAACCGCAATGAACAGTGGCTTCCTTAATATTGTCCTGCATGCGCATCTGCCTTATGTGCATCATCCCGAACACGATAGTTTTTTTGAGGAAAACTGGCTGTTTGAAGCCATTACCGAGTGCTATCTGCCTTTAATCGGCGTGCTCGAGCGACTGCAGAAGGATCGGGTCGATTATCGCCTGACGCTGTCGATATCGCCGACGCTGATCACGATGCTGCGCGATGAGTTACTGCAAAAACGCTATCTGAGGCATCTGGATCGTTTGGTGGAGTTGGCGGAAAAAGAAGTCGTTAGAACCCGCAACCAACCACAGTATCAAAAGCTGGCGCGTCTGTACCGGCGCTTTTTCGCCCATACCCGCCACCGCTATGAGGCGGTCTATCAGTGTGATTTATTGGCGGCGTTGAAATCCCATCATGTCGCCGGCAAGCTGGAACTGATAACGACGGCGGCGACCCACGGTTTTCTGCCCTTGCTCAATATCAGCGAAACCGCGGTACGCAATCAGATCAACATCGGCATTGAAACGTTTAAAACGCATTTTGGTTTTGCACCGTCCGGTTTCTGGTTGCCTGAATGCGGTTATTATCCGGGTTTGGAACATGTGCTTAAAGACGCCGGCATCAATTACTTTTTTGTCGACAGCCATGGCATTACGGATGCCGTCGAGAAGCCGGTAAATGGCGTTTTTGCGCCGCTGGATTGCGGTAATGGCGTTGCCGCCTTCGGCCGAGATCCTCATTCATCACGTCAGGTCTGGAGCGCAGAGGAAGGCTATCCGGGAGATGGCGATTACCGCGAATTCTACAGCGATATCGGTTTCGAGCTCGGGTTGGACGCTATTGCGCCCTATATACTCAAAGGCGATACGCGCACCTTTACCGGGATCAAGTATCATCGGATTACGCCTGAGCATCAGCCCAAGGCCATCTACCAGCCGAAACAGGCCTTGGCAAAGGCGGAGCAGCACGCCCGCGATTTTATCCATCGACGCCAGCAGCAGATAGATACGCTCAGTGCGGATATGGATAGACCGCCTGTTATTGTTGCGCCTTACGATGCCGAGCTTTTCGGCCATTGGTGGTTTGAAGGGCCGCATTGGCTGGAGTCGGTGCTGAGAATGGCAAACGCTGACACAAACGGCGTTCAGACCATCAGTTGCAGCGATTATTTAAAGCATCAGCCGGCGCCGCAAGTCGCCAGACCAGCAGCATCGAGCTGGGGTGAACAAGGCTATTCGAGTTACTGGATCAATGAAACGAATGACTGGGTTTATCCGCTGATTCACAAGGCAGGCTCAGAGATGGAAAAGCTGGTCATGGATTTACGGGGTTTGGCAGTCAGCGATTTGCAAAAAAGAGCCCTGAATCAGGCCGTCAGATCCGTTTTACTGGCTCAGGCCTCTGATTGGCCGTTTATCCTGAAATCCGGTACTACGGTAGATTATGCGAAGAAACGCATTACCGACCATGTGGCCCGCTTTAATTATTTACACGACTGTATTCGTAAAAACCGGATCGACGAGCGCTATCTGAGTGCGCTCGAGATCATGGATGACATTTTTCCCACTATTGATTTTCGGGATTACAGTCCTTCAGTGAGCTAGTGGGTCCATGTTTTTACCTGCTGTGGTTCATCCTTTTGAACGACTGCTTACTCTGACTCCGACCAGACGGGCCAAGAGCCCTGGAGATGACGGATGGAAAAAATCCAGTTGCTGTATGTAGAAAACGTAATCCGCGCTAGGAAAAAAGGCGATCAGCAAGAGCTGTCGTTTTTAATGGCCGTGGAAAACGCCAGCTATGACAAAAAAATTGATGTAATCTGGTCCGGTGAGGATGATGTCTGGCATACCTTGCCGGTAAAATATCACGGTACGTTGGGTCAGCACAGGGAATACTGGCAGGTGCGGGCTAAATTTCATGTCTCCGCGCATCATGCGTTGCCCGGGAATATCCAGTTTGCATTGCGCTATCAAACCCAGGGTCAGGAATACTGGGATAATAATCAGGGCAGCAATTATTCCAGCCTGGTCAACTCAGGCATTCAGCTCACGGGCGGTTTGCCGGTACAAAACATCGGTTTTGACAGCAGATTAAAGCTCGGGCAAAAATTTGTTCCCGTGACCGTCGCGGTGACGCCATCCGAGCATGTTGAAAAAGTCGTGATCCACTGGACGACCGATGATTGGCAGCACGTTCATCAATCACGGTGTTACGCCCAGAACAAGACGGATAAATCACAACATAACGGCGCCCGCCTCTGGAAAGGGCGACTTAAGGTCGATGACGCCTTTCGCCTGCAATACAGTATTTGCTGTGAAAGCCGCGGGCGTCTGCTCTGGGATAATAATTACGGCAACAACTATTCAGCCAGCCATGATCCGCTGAAGGTACTGATTCTTAATTTGCATTGCTATCAGGAAGACCGTCAGGACCAGAAGTTTTCCCAGATCGCCAAGGCGATCAATCAGCTGGGAGCCGATATCGTCTGTTTTCAGGAAGTGGCGGAAAACTGGAATAACGGAGCAGGGGATTGGGAATCGAATTCAGCCAGAATCATTAATGAGCGCCTCAGGAAGCCCTACCACATTTATACGGACTGGTCGCATCTGGGATTTGACAAATATCGTGAAGGCGTTGCCATTTTGAGCCGATTCCCGTTATCGAACCCGGAGTCCAGATATGTCTCCAATAGCCATGACGTGTACAGCATTCATTCCAGAAAAGTGGTGATGACCCAGGTTCATGTGCCTTACATGGGTTTGATCAATGTCTTCTCGGCGCATTTAAGCTGGTGGGAAGACGGTTTCCAGGAACAGTTTCAACGCTTGTGCGAGTGGGCAAGCACCAGGGACAGCGAAGCCGTCAAGGCGACCCTTTTGTGCGGCGATTTTAATATCGCCGCCGGATCAACCGGTTATCATCAGGTGGTCGAGGGTAATGAATATGAGGATCAATATCTGGCTGCCAATGAGCAGGGACTGTTTGAAAAAATTTTCAGAGTGAATGATCCGCACTGGCGCGATTATTTGGCCGATGATTATCGAATTGATTATATATTTATGAATAAAACCAGTGATCTGCGCGTGACGTCGGCAAGGGTGCTGT
>Ga0208509_1000296_pt1 | contig 19141 bp, 18 predicted proteins | sample LakWasMeta7_HOW4_2_FD_183857 | JGI IMG/M metagenome (GOLD analysis project Ga0208509, IMG submission 183857) | Freshwater sediment methanotrophic microbial communities from Lake Washington under simulated oxygen tension - Sediment Metagenome... | ecosystem: Environmental > Aquatic > Freshwater >...
CGCGACATGCCGGGATTTATCATCAACACCGGACCACAGATGTTGGACGTGCTAAATCAGCAAAATAATCCCAACCTATTAATGCAATACGACATTTATCACGCCCAAATGATGTCTAATAATCCGGCAGAGTTTATTCTGCAAAATGCCGACAAAATCGGCCATATTCAGTTTGCCGATTGCCCCGGTCGTGGGCAGCCCGGCACTGGGCAGATTGATTTTGTCGGGGTCTTTTCAGCCATTGAAAAAGCACCTTACTCCGGCTGGGTGGGCGCGGAATATAAGCCGGTAGGGCAAACTGTTAATAGCTTGTCGTGGCTGCAAAGTCTTGCGGCGCCAATCAAATAGAGCCAATGACTAAAACACTTTATTACTCAATCGACCTGGAAATTCCCTTTCACGATGTCGACATGATGGAAATCGTCTGGCATGGGCATTACGCGAGGTATTTTGAAATCGCTCGCTGTGCATTATTGGACACTATCAATTACAACTATCCGCAAATGCGCGATTCCGGTTACGCTTGGCCGGTGATTGATCTTAGAATTCGCTATGCAAAACCGGCGACATTTAGACAGATCATTACCGTCAGGGCGGAAATCGTTGAATGGGAAAATCGCTTGAAAATAAATTACCTGATTACCGATAAACAGTCAGGCGCAAGAATAACTAAAGGCTACAGCATTCAAGTGGCGGTCGACATGGCAACACAACAAATGTGTTTTGCATCGCCTGCGGTGTTATTGGAAAAATTGGGAATTTTGTAGAGCCCGGTACGATGTCAATCAATCTGTCTTGTTTGTTTTAGGAGAGTCCAATGAGTTTATTACACAAGCTGACTTATTTAAGTGAACAGGATTACTTAATCTATGAGTTAACAGCCGATGTGCGTCATGAATATGTCGATGGTCAACTCTATGCAATGGCGGGTGCTGGTGAGCGCCATAATCGCATTACTTTAAATATTGCCTTTCAATTGCGTGCCGCTGCGCGTGGCGGGCATTGCGGGGTGTTTGTCAACGACATGAAACTACGGTTGGCGCAGGGTAAGATGTATTACTATCCGGATGTGATGTTGGTATGCAATCGTCAGGATATTGCCGATTCTTACAAAGAACAGCCCTGCTTTATTGCTGAGGTTTTATCGCCCAGCACGATGGCGATTGATCGGCGCGAGAAGTTGCTGGCGCATCAAAAAATACCTAGCTTACAGTATTACCTGTTGGTCAGTGCCGATTCTCTAAAAGTTGAGTATTTTTTACGCGATGCTGACGGTGAATGGCAAACAGCATACCTTGATGATGAAGAAACGTTAATTGTCACGTGTGATAATTATCAGGTTGGATTGAGATTAGGCGACATTTATGAGGACGTGGCATTTGAGAATTAATTTGAATGTCGGCAACATCAGGTGGATAGCGATAAAAACACTGATGTTGGTTTTATTGGTTGTTAACCAAAGTTCTGCTGGGGAAATTGCATTAACGGAAATATCGGCCAAATTAATAAAAACCCCCATCACCCAAGGCGATTTTCACCAACAAAAACACTTGAAGGTGTTACGCAAACCGTTAATTTCCACGGGCTCGTTTACTTATCATCAAAGCAAAGGCGTAATCTGGAAAACGCTGACGCCGGTGCCTTCAATATTGTTGGTTAATGAGTCGAAATTGTTGACCGGCCAAGGTGAACAAGCCGTTCCCGCTGCGTTTGGAAAGGTGTTTAAAGCCATGCTGGGCGGCGATTTAGCGGAGCTTACGGATGGTTTTACTATCACCGGCACCGATCAAAAAAATGCCTGGCAATTAGAATTAATGCCTAAAGATGAGATGCTAAAAAAAATCATCAGCACGATTGTCTTGTCAGGTGACACCGAGGTGCGCAGCTTGGAAATACGCGAAGCGGGTGGCAATATCACTCAAATTAATTTCGAACATATTACTCATCCAAGCGACATATCACCTGAGCAAGAAGCCGATTTTAAGCGTTTGTAACATAACTGTTCGATGCTGATTTAGCAGGGTTGGTTATAATCTGCCCAGTTGAAATCCTCGAAAACCCCGGCACTTCGATAAGCTCATTGCGAAAGGCACCTTGTAAATCAAAGCATTCCGTTCGTGGTGAGCCTGTCGAACCATAAACGGAATAGGTTTTTCGAGATTTCAAATAATTTGTTCGAGCCGCCAACCCATGCGGATAAAGCTTGCGAAAGCTAAATTTGCGGGGCTCTGGCGGCATTTATATGTCCGGGAGGATGCATGTTAAAAGTGGTGTTACGCTGGTTATTGACTCTTATTTATAAAGTTGAAGTCAAAGGTCTGGATAATTATAAAAAAGCCGGCGAGCGGGTATTGATTATTGCCAATCACACGTCATTTCTGGATCCATTGTTGCTGGGCGTGTTTTTGCCCGACGAAATCACCTTTGCGATAAATACCCATATCGCCCAGCGCTGGTGGCTTAAGCCATTTTTGCGCTTGTCGCAGGTGTTTCCGATGGACCCCACGCACCCGATTTCATTAAAAAACCTGATTCATCACATGGAGGGCAATACCCGCACAGTGATTTTTCCTGAGGGCAGGATTACCGTCACCGGGTCGATGATGAAAATCTACGATGGCCCCGGTATGGTAGCGGATAAATCCGGCGCGACGATTTTGCCGATACGCATTGAAGGCGCCGAATACACGCATTTCTCCAGGTTGCGTAGCATCGTTCGCTTACGTTTTTTCCCGAAAATTACCATGCAGATTTTGCCGCCTACGCACATTGCTGCGCGTAAAGAGTTGAGCGGCAAAAACCGGCGTAAATACAGCGGCCATGTGTTGGCCGACATCATGACTGAGATGATGTTTGCGACCAGTCATTATCAGCAGACTATTTTTTCCGGATTACTGGAAGCACGCAAAATTCATGGCGGCAAACATTCTGTTGCCGAGGATCTTGAGCGACTGCCGCTGACGTATGACAATCTTATAACCCGAACCTTGGCGATCGGCACGGCGTTAAAAACAATCACTGCCAACGGCGAGCCGGTCGGGGTCTTTCTGCCCAATTCGACCAAAACATTGTGCGTCGTACTGGGCTTGCAGCTTCATGGCCGTGTGCCGGCCATGTTGAACTATTCGACTGGCTCGGCAGGCATGCTGTCCGCCTGCACGACGGCGCAACTCAAAACAGTACTGACTTCCCGGCGCTTTATTGAATTGGGTAAATTGGGCGAGGAAGCCGACCAATTAGCGCAGCAGGTGCGTTTGGTTTATCTGGAAGATTTGGCCGAACAAATCACCGGTTGGGATAAATTTAAGGCCTTGTTACTAAGTAAAACCTGTGGGTACTGGTATCAACCCGAACAAATCAGTGCGGACAGTCCGGCGGTGATTTTGTTTACTTCCGGTTCTGAAGGCACGCCAAAAGGCGTAGTGTTGTCGCATGCCAACATCCTGGCCAACCACCGGCAAGTTGCTGCGCGCATCGCCTTTAATCCTCAGGATGTAGTGTTGAATTTTCTGCCGATGTTTCATTCCTTCGGCTTTACCGTCGGTACCTTGTTGCCGGTGCTTAACGGCATGACCACTTTCTTTTATCCAACTCCGCTGCATTTCGCGGTGATTCCGGAAATCGCTTACGAAATCAATGCCACCATCATGTTTGGCACCAATACCTTCTTTGCCGCCTACGGCAAGAAGGCGCATCCTTACGATTTTTATTCGTTGCGTTATGTGGTGGCCGGTGCGGAAAAGTTGCAGGAAACTACCCGGCAGTTGTGGGCGGAAAAATTCGGTATTCGCATTTTAGAAGGTTATGGCGCTACTGAGACTGCGCCGGTTGCCGCCGTGAACACGCCGATGGACTTTAAGGCCGGAACTGTCGGCCGATTGATGCCGGCGATGAGTTACCAGCTACAAGCGGTAACAGGCATTGAAGATGCCGGGCAATTACACGTGCATGGTCCCAACATAATGTTGGGCTACTTATTGGCCAACAATCCAGGCCAATTAGTGCCGACTGAGTCGGTGTTCGGTAAAGGCTGGTACGACACCGGTGATATTGTTCACGTGGATGATGACGGTTTTATCAGCATCCGCGGTCGCAGTAAGCGCTTTGCCAAAGTTGGAGGGGAGATGGTGTCACTGACGCTGGTTGAACAATTGGCTACTAATGCCTGGCCCGATGCGCACCATGCGGCGATCAGTGTGCCGGATGAAAAAAAGGGCGAGCAAATTATTCTGGTCACCACGCAAAAACAGGCAACGGTTGCAGAACTCGCCGCCAAATCCGGCGGTGTGACGCAAATCAGTCTGCCGCGCAAAATAGTGAAGGTAGATGCTATTCCAGTTATGGCAACCGGCAAAACCAATTACCCGGCGGTCACCGCGCTGGTTACCGGTAAGGCGTAATTTATTATGGAGACCTTAAAAATTATCCGACATTTACTTCACTGGAACCGATTGCTGCGGCCTTACCCCGGCTTTCATTTACTTTGGACAACAAAGCCAGACCAACGATAAAAAACGATAAAGTCGACAACAATGACATCCGGTGATCCCCATCACTCCAGTAATTTATCAGTCCGTAGCTCAGTGGTCCTAGTATTGCCGACAAGCGATTAACCAATCCCCACAAGCCTAAAAACTCACCAGCCCGCTCGGTTGGTGAAAATTTACTGACTAAAGCGCGGCCGACAGCCTGGCTTGCCCCCATGGCCAAACCGATAATATTTCCGGCTATCCACATATGCGCGGGCTGACGGGCAAGTAAAGCCGCCAGCACCGCAACAACCCAGATAATCAGCGTAATTGCCAGTGTAGGAACGGATCCCATTCGGTCTTGTAAATGCCCACAAATAAATGCGCCAACAGCTGCAGTCACATTAACAACCATAATGAGCACAATCAGTGACTGGGTATCAAAGCCCATCACTTCCTGTGCATAAATGGCGGCCAGAACCACCACGGTGCTCACACCTGACTGGTATACGCCTAGTGTTATCAAAAACCACACCAAATCCCGGAAGCGGGCAGCTTCTTTAAATGTGTGAGCCAACCGGGCATAGCTTAACTGTAGACTGGACACGCTCTGGTCCCTGGCAGCCGGGATCGCCCGCTCACGCAGCCAAAGAAAGGTGGGTGTCGCTGTCAAAGCAAAGATTGTGGCGGTGATTAGTAGTGTGACAGGTACAAATTGGGATTCAATCATTCCGTGTTGCTTGGCCCAGGTAATGTAGAACAGACAAATACCTAATGTCAGCAGACCGCCGAAATAACCAAGGCACCAGCCATAACCGGACATTCTGCCCATATTCTCCTCAGGTACTATCTCCGGCAGAAAAGCGGCAATCAGATTTTCGCCGCTTGCAAACATGATCGCTGAAAGGGTAACCAGCACCATTCCCAGCCATATATCACCGGGGCCGACCAACGCCAACAAGGCTGTTGATGTTATGCAACCCACCGAGGAAATTAATAGAAAACTTTTCTTACATGCTCGATGATCGGCAATCGCACCGAGTAAAGGTCCGCTGATCATGACGATAAAATTGGCGATGCCGATAGCCAGCGACCAAAGCAGGGTCGATAAACCGGGCGTAACACCTTGCGCAGCACCGGCGACCACGCCAACAAAATAGGCACTGAAAATAGTAGTTTGCACCACGGTGGTATAGCCGGAATTGGCGAAATCATATAAAGCCCATGACAATAATTCTCTCCGCCCTGCCCGGCCAATGAGTTGGCTATTTTCATCAGCAGATGGTTTATTCTGATTGCTATTCATATCGTTGTAATCATTCAATATTATGGGTGGATATTTTTATTATAAACTGCAGACATCTACTCGGGATTAAAGTCTAACCTGCTGTGAGGCACTATGTATGAGCGATCCGCGGTTCGAATCACTTCGCGGGCGTGGCTACTATCTAGAATAACTTTAACATGTTACCCCCTCACCTACATGGATGTAGGTGAGTAGAGCAACGCAGGAGCGGTTGCCGAGAGGCTGATAGCGGTGGGCGGTTATACCTATGCGGCGCAGCAGGTGGGTCCAATTATGGCTATGACAGTGCTCGGTGTATTGGTATTTACAGCCACTTTTTTGGTGGCGTTAAAGTTGCCGGACCGGCAAACGCCCTAATGTTCTATTGAGCAGGTAACTCAGCCAGCCAGCCGCGGATAAAATTTCTTACTAATAGTATCCCGCTATCGTTGAGATGATCTGGCGTTGCGGCAATAGGTTTACCAATCAAAAACAGCGTGCCTATGCCATGAATACCGGCCCATAAACTTCGTGCCGCTAAGGTGATTTCCGGTTCTGGGCGTTGTGGTGCCAGTTGGTGCAGCGGGATGGCAAATTGCCGGGTTATCACATCAATTCTTTGCTGAAGCCAGTCAATATCGATTGGACTCACATTTCCAGGGGCACGATAGTCGAAGACAATTTGCCAACGGTTAATATTGCGACTGGCGTAATTCAAATACGCTTTGGCAAGCTCTTCAAGGCATTGTTCTTTATTTTCAGCTTCCTGCTCTCTGACCAGGGTCAAGCGTGCTGCGACATTATCTAATGTGCTGGCATTAAAATGCGTAATCAAATGCGTCATGCTGGGGAACACCATGTAAATACTGCCCACGGTATAGCCAATGTCTCCCGCAATCTGACGAGCAGTTAACTTATCAACACCATCGCGAGTTATTATTTCTTCAGCAGAATCCAGAATCATGTCTCTGATTTCTGTCAGGCTGTGTTTTCGTCGTCGTGCCATAAAAATACAAGTTGCTTGGCGGTTTTGCTAACCGCTCTTTGAATGAATATCTCTACAGTCTAGTGTGCCAATGCTGCGCGGATGCAACGTAAGATTCCGTAACTATAACGGCCTTCAAAGTGGTCGAACACTGGTTTAACTGCGGCGTTGTGCGCTTCTGACAAGTCGAGGATGGCTTGTTTGATCTCGGTGATTTCTTGTTCGGGCAATTCTACTACATCTTGTAGCGCTAGTTGTCCTTGTTCTACCGACTGAGCCAAGTGGCCGAAGATGGTGGTTTCCTGTAATCCGCGTTGTTGAGCAATTTTTTCCACGTTGTAGCCAAGTCTAAATAAGGCGACCGTCTCCTCTGTGGTATCCGACAAGCCAATTGGGCCGCTGGGTGTGGGCTCGGTAAATTCGTGGATAACGGCGAGAAAGTCATCGGCATAAAGTTCCAGCTTACGTTCGCCAATGCCCGATAACATGGCCATTTGTTGGCGGTTGGTGGGTTTGGCTTCCAGCATTGCCATCAAGGTTGCGTCATGAAAGATCACATACGGCGGCACATCCTGGGCATCGGCAATGGCTTTGCGTTTGGCGCGTAAGGCATTCCAAAGTAATGAACTCTGATTGTTGGAAAACTCCCTGCCTGTCGTTTTACTGCCTTTGATTTTCTCCGGTTGTAAATCTTTGCGCAGCATCAGTGTTTGTTCGCCGCGCAAAATAGGTCTACAAGCTTCAGTCAGGCGCAGGGAGCCGAAGTTGTCAAAATCCACGGCAACCAAACTTCGTGCGACTAACTGCCTGAATACCGAATGCCATTGTTTTTCATCCAGTTGTTTGCCGATGCCAAAGGTGGAAAGTTTATCGTGGGCAGAATTGACAATGCGTTCGGTGGTTTTGCCGAGTAATACGTCTACCAAATAAGCTACGCCGTAACGCTGCTGGGTACGATGTATGCACGATAAAGCCTGTTGAGCGGCGAGCGTGCCGTCCCAAGTCTCGACCGGTTTTAGGCAGGTATCGCAATTGCCGCAGGGCTGCTCAAGCGTGTCGCCAAAGTAATTTAATAAGCCTTGGCGACGACAATGCACTTGTTCGCATAACGCCAACATGGCTTCCAATTTATGATATTCGATGCGTTTATGGGCCTCGTCGGCATTCGAACTTGCCAACATTTGCCGTAGGGTGATCACATCTTGCAGGCCATAAGCCATCCAGGCATTAGCCGCTAAGCCGTCGCGCCCGGCTCGTCCGGTTTCTTGGTAATACGCTTCAACGCTTTTCGGTAAATCCAGATGCGCGACAAAACGCACGTTGGGTTTGTCGATACCCATGCCAAAAGCGATGGTGGCGACCATCACCAGACCTTCTTCCATTAAAAACCGGTGCTGGTGGCGTTGCCGTAAGTCGTTAGTCATGCCGGCATGATAAGGCAGCGAGTTAACACCTTTGCTGGTCAGCCATTCGGCGGTGGCATCGACTTTTTTGCGCGACAGGCAATAAACGATACCGGCATCGCCTGCATGCTCGGCACGAATAAAGTCCAGCAATTGTTGCTTGGCATTTTGTTTTTGGACGATGCGATAGCGAATATTGGGCCGGTCGAAGCCGCTTTGGAAATGTCGGGCTTGTTCCAGCCCTAAGCGCAGTTTGATTTCTTGTTGAGTTTTATCATCAGCGGTAGCAGTCAGTGCAATACGCGGCACTTCAGGAAAACGCTCATGCAGCATCGACAGTTGCAGGTAATCGGATCGAAAGTCATGACCCCATTGCGAGACGCAATGCGCTTCATCGATGGCAAACAGCGCAATTTGCAGGCGTTTAAATAACGCCACGGTGCGCTCTGAGGCCAGGCGTTCCGGTGCGATGTACAGCAAATCCAGCTCGCCATTGATTAATTGCTGTTCGATCTGGCGGGCTTGTTCAAGCGAGAGCGCAGAATTGAGAAACGCAGCTTTCACGCCCAGTTGCAGCAAAGCACTGACTTGATCTTGCATTAACGCAATCAATGGCGACACGATGATGCCAACGCCGGGCCTTAGCAGCGCCGGGATTTGATAACACAATGATTTGCCGCCGCCGGTAGGCATTAATACCAGCGCATCCTGGCCGGACAACACATGCTCAATGACTTGCTGCTGATGACCGCGAAACCGGTCATAGCCGAACACTGTTTTGAGCACATCAAGAGGGGAATGATTTACCGCGACGGCCATGGTGTTTATTTTTTCTGTAGAAATAGCTTAGGAGCGGTTGATTTAGGACTCATAGAAATTTTGCCAGTGCCCCAATAAGTTAAAGCTTTTATAATGGCGCGATTATATCAGGACTGACAGGCTCCACGCTGAAACCAGAAACCTGTTGGCTTTGCTTGTACTAAGTAAACGAGTTCCATAATCTACATAAAGCAATTGAGTTGCGAAATCTCAGTCGTTGCAACATCCGATAGGCGAAGTGCACCTATCAACATGATTTGTGATTCTTGCTTTAAGACCTATTTAAAACGTTGCCGATTTTTGAATTTCAATTATTGTTGCATACTGCGCAACCTGATAAAGTTTCTCCATGATCAAATCGTTTCGTCATAAAGGACTTAAGAAGTTCTTTGATTCAGGTTCTGTAGCGGGCATTCAGTCTCAACATGCGAAGCGCTTGCGAATGCAGCTTGTAGCATTGGATACTGCGGCAACCATTGAAGATATGGATGTTCCCGGTTTCAAATTGCACTCTTTGAAGGGCTCAGACAAAGACAGATGGTCGGTTTGGGTAAATGGCAACTGGCGCGTTACGTTTGAATTCCGCGACGATCACGCATTCATACTCGATTATGAGGATTACCACTAATGACAATGCATAACCCACCGCATCCAGGAGAATTCATCCGAGAGGTCTATATGGAGCCATTTGGGCTCACCGGCAGGCAACTTTCTTCGAAGCTTGGTGTTTCTCCTTCCACCCTGAATCGTATTTTAAACGGCAATAGTGGCGTAAGCTCCGAAATGGCGCTTCGTCTTTCGAAGGCGTTGGGGCGTTCTCCAGAGAGTTGGCTGATAATGCAGGATAATTATGATCTTTGGCATGCCAGGCAGACGGTTAATCTTGATGCTGTTGAAAAGATTGAATTTAAGGCTGCATAGCACGTCGCTCAATCTGGTTCGTTATGGTGGATCGACGAGCTTAGTAATCCGACGAAAACTTAATTTAGCCAGGAATTTAATTTAATGAGTGAATACACATTTTCAGAGCAAGTCGCATTTGGAACAGATAATTTTGCGGATAATCCAGAACCACGCTGCCCGTGTCTGTTGCTTCTTGATACTTCGGGATCAATGGGTGGCGCACCTATCGCAGAACTCAACGCAGGCCTGATCGGTTTTAAAGATGAATTGGTTACGGACTCTTTAGCGATGAAACGAGTTGAAGTTGCCGTAATCTCCTTCGGCCCGGTCAATATACAGAATTCCTTTCATACTGCCCCGAATTTCTTCCCGCCTAACCTTTCTGCCAATGGCGATACCCCTATGGGAGCCGCTATCAAACAGGGACTCGATCTCGTCCGTCAGCGCAAAGACGAATATAAGGCCAACGGTATTTCGTACTATAAGCCTTGGGTTTTTCTGATCACTGACGGCAGTCCTACCGATGAATGGCAATCAGCAGCTGCATTGGTACGGGAAGGCGAAAATTCGGGTTCGTTTGCCTTTTTTGCTGTAGGAGTAGCTGGCGCAAACATGGATGTACTTAGACAGATATCGGTTCGTGAGCCACTGAGGCTGGATGGGCTGAAATTCCGGGAATTATTTCAGTGGCTGTCTAATTCTATGAAGTCAGTATCTCAATCCGTTCCAGGAACGGTTGTCCCCATTCAATCCCCTCAAGGGTGGGCTGAGGTCTAATGTGGAAAGTAATCCGAGCTTCAGCAGTCGGCAGTTCACACACTGAATCAAACATACCTTGTCAAGATGACTGCTACGCTGATGTAATTAGCACTGCTGATGGCATAGATTACTTGGTTTGTCTTGTTTCAGACGGGGCAGGGAGTGCAAAGGAAGGTGGGAGAGGGGCAAATTTAGCTTGTCTTACGGCCAAGCAAAGTATTGAAGCAGCCCTGCTAAACCCGAAGCCAATAGACGAGACAGTTGTGGAAGGTTGGATTGTAGATGTAAGGCGGGCTATTTTTAAATCAGCTGACGAAAACTCACTGGCAGCCAGGGATTATGCCTGTACTTTTTTGGGTGCTGTATTAAGCCCATGTGCGTCAATTTTCTTTCAGATTGGCGACGGAGCTATCGTTGCCTCTAGTGGTTATGTCCAAGGGGTTGTTTTTTGGCCCGACTCAGGCCCATACGCAAACATGACTAACTTTATCACTGAAGAAGATGCGTTGTTGAATCTTCATGTCTCAGTCACTAGTCGTCGTATCAATGAGGTGGCCCTATTCAGTGATGGAGTTCAGCGGTTGGCACTGTCTTTCGAACAACGTATTCCACACAATCCATTTTTTGAACCTATGTTGAATGTGCTCAGAAACCAAAAGTCAGCCGAATGTGAGGCGTTAGATCAGCAACTAGCCCATTTTCTAAATAGCCCTCAAATCAACGAGCGCACTGATGATGATAAAACGCTTATTTTGGCGACCCGTCGCGCATAATGATTGATCTGTTTGACAGTAAAGGACAAAGAATACCATTAGGCAAAAAGCTTGGGACTGGTGGTGAAGGTTCAGTCTATGGAGTACCTGTTTTGGGCAATAATATTGTTGCCAAAATTTACCATGAGGCGGTTTCTGCTGAAAAACAGGCAAAGCTATCGGATATGGTCAGGGGCGGTGACGAAACGCTAAAGAAAATTGCTGCGTGGCCACTCGAAATTCTCCAGGCTTCTGTTGGAGGCCAAATTCGTGGCTTTTTAATGCAAAAAGTGACAGACCATGAGCCGATACACCATCTTTATGGCCCTAGCCACAGGAAGCAGCGCTTCCCTGATAAAGATTGGGCTTTTTTGGTCAACACGGCTAGAAATGCATCCGCTGCGCTTGAAGCCATTCATAGCCACGGCCACGTCATCGGTGACATTAATCCTAATCTCTTATTTGTCGCGAGCAACAGCATTGTAAAGCTTATCGACTGTGACTCATTTCAAATAGTTGTGGATGGCAAACATTACCTGTGTGAAGTAGGTGTTCCACATTTTACTCCACCCGAATTGCAAGGATATTCCTCATTTCGCGGCGTTCGACGCACAAAAAACCACGACAATTTTGGACTAGCACTTATCCTATTTCATATTCTGTTGATGGGACGGCATCCTTTCTCGGGAGTTTTCTCTGGGGTTGGCGATATGCCACTAGAGAAATCAATTGCGCAATTCCGTTACGCCTTCGGTCGAAACTCAGCAAGTAAAGGGATGACTCCACCACCAAATAGCGTGACACCCGCAATCTTGCCAGGAGAAATCGCTAATCTATTCGAGCGTGCTTTCACCGAGCCAGGAGCCCAGCAAGAGGGACGCCCAACAGCAAGAGAATGGGTTAAAGCACTCGACTCGCTTAAGAGCCAGTTACGTGCTTGTGGTCAAGAAACTGCGCACAAATACTTTGGTGGTCTGTCCGCCTGCCCATGGTGCATACAAGAACAACGATCTGGAAACTTCTTCTTCATTTCTCTCGCCGCCACGACAGCCGGAATAAGCAGTTTCAATTTAGCACAGTTATGGACTCGCATAACAACGATAGAATCTCCAGGACGTGCCCCAGAGATTGGTGCATCCGGGCTTAATATCCAACCAATGCCATTGCCTGAATCAATAAAAAGAGCAAGAGCTGCCGCAAGCGTTAAGAAAGTTGCTGCTGCCGGACTAATAATTGTCTGTCTGGCCAGTATTCCAAAGCTTTTTATATTTGCATTGATTATCGCAGGATTTTTGTTCTTTTCTGGAGCAGATGATTCTGCAGAACGAAGTGCCAGACAGAATGCATTTAATGCCGCAAGGCAAAATTTGTCTTCAGCTCAAGCGCGTTGGAATCTGGAAGCTGGTGAGGTGAAATTTCAAGATAAGCTCAAAGAGCTATTGAGCCTTCGAACTGAGCTCGAGAGCTTGACTAACCAGCTTGCTCAAGAAAGACAAAAATTGCAGCAAAACATTCGTAATTCTCAGCTACATAAGTTTCTCGATAAATTTTTTCTGGAAAACCATAATATTTCCGGTGTTGGCCCTACGCGGAAAGTTACTCTTGCTTCGTTCGGCATAGAAACAGCTGCCGATATCACATGGAATAAAGTTATGAACATCAATGGATTCGGGCAGAAACTGACAGGGGAACTAGTCGACTGGCGAAAGGGTTTAGAACGACGGTTCGTATTCGATCCATTCAAAGGCGTTGACCCAGCTGATATTGCAGTCCTCAACCAACGTTTTGCCCAAAAGCAAAAACAAATTGAAGGTAGACTTATGGCTGGACCGGAACAGTTGAGTCAAATACGTGGGCAGATATTACTACAACGAACTCAGTTGCTCCCTATGATTAGGGTAGCATCTCAGCAGTTTGCGCAAGCCGAAGCAAATCTAGCGGTAATGGGATGAGTTCAACTTCAATGGGATGTTTGTTTAGTGCGGCAGTCTAATATTAATTATTGGTGTCAATAAAGCTCAGGAGCGGTTGATTTAGGACACATAGACAATTTTGCCAGTGCCCCAATAAGTTAAAGCTTTTATAATGGCGCGATTATATCAGGACTGACAGGTACACACGCCCACACCATGACACTTCTTAGCACTGCGCCGCTGGCGCGCCTTGAGCAACTTCTGGCAAATGATCAACAACAGACACTGTGCGGCGGACTGAAAGGTATCGAAAAAGAAAGCCTGCGACTTGCCGATGACGGCTTCATTGCCCACACTCCGCACCCGAAAGCCCTGGGTTCCGCCTTAACTCATCCTTATATCACCACCGATTATTCAGAAGCGTTGATCGAGCTGATTACGCCGCCGTTTGCAGAAGTTAACGACACGTTGGCGTATATGCAGCAATTGCATCAGTTTGTTTACGAGCAATTGGATCATGAAATCTTACTTGGCTCCAGCATGCCTTGCGGCATTGATGGCGATGACAGCATACCGATTGCTGAATATGGCTCGTCCAATATTGGCCGCATGAAGCACATTTATCGACATGGTTTGTGGCACCGTTACGGTAGAACCATGCAAGCGATTGCCGGAATACATTTTAATTATTCTGTGCCGGACGCGTTGTGGCGGGCATTACACCAGCAACAACAGGCGTTAACGCTGGAACAGTTTATCAATGAAGGCTATTTTGGCCTGATCAGAAATTTTCAGCGCGTCGGCTGGATTATTCTGTATTTATTTGGCGCATCGCCTGCGATTTGTAAAAACTTCTTTAAAAGTCGTCCGGCCTTGATGGCGCAATTTGAAGAATTTGATCATGGCACGCTCTATCATCCTTATGCCACCTCATTACGGATGAGTGACATCGGTTACAAAAGTAAAAACCAGGCCAATCTTAAAATTGATTACAACTCTCTTGAAGGTTATGTCAGCAGTTTGAGCCAAGCCATTGCCACGCCTTACCCGGAATATGAACAAATTGGCGTGAAGGTTGACGGCGAATATCGCCAGCTCAACAGCAATATCCTGCAAATTGAAAACGAGTTTTACAGCATCATCCGCCCGAAACAGATTGCCGAATCCGGCGAAAAACCGACGCTGGCGCTTAAACGTCGCGGCGTGCGCTATGTGGAAATGCGCTCGTTGGACTTGGACGTATTTGACCCTATCGGCATTAACGAGAACACCGCCCGTTTTATTGAAGCCCTGCTGATCACTTGCGCATTAAAAGATAGCCCGGCCATGTCGGCAGCCGATCACCAGCTCAATAATGCCAATCAGCTGGCGGTGGCTAATTTCGGTAGAAAGCCGGGCTTGGAACTGGATAAAGACGGACAAAAAATATCATTAACCGCTTGGGCAGAAGAAATTTTTGCCGCTATGCAGTCGGTGTGTGAAATTCTGGATCAAGATAATGCCAGCAAAGCCTACAGCGCGGCGTTGGCAGTGCAGCGGCAAGTGTTGGGCAATCCTGATCTGACCGCTTCGGCACGCATATTGGCAGCCATGCGCCAAAACCAGCAACCCTTCAAGCGATTTGCGCATCAACAGTCTGCACAACATGCGAAGGCGTTATCCGCCGATAAGTTGGATGATGCGACACGGCAACGCTTTACAACCATGGCCGCCGAATCTCTGGCCAAACAACACCAGTTGGAAAGCAAGCCGCAAATCCCTTTCGACGATTTTTTACAGCAGTATTTTGCGCAAAAATAATTATGACCAAATTAGATATTCCAGTATTACAAACCGAGTTGGCGGGCAAAAGCCCGCGCGTTATCCTTAAAAAAGCGCTGCAAACGTTCGACAATATCGCAATTTCCTTCAGCGGTGCCGAAGATGTGGTGCTGATTGATATGGCCTTGGCAATTCGCAAGGATATTCAGGTGTTTTCTTTAGATACCGGGCGCTTACATCCGGAAACGTATCGATTTATAGAAAAAGTCAGAAAGCATTATCAGATTGATATTGAGTTACTGACACCTGATAGAAACCTATTGGATGCGTTTGTAAAAAACAAAGGCCTGTTTAGTTTTTATGAAGATGGCCATCAAGAATGCTGCGGCATTCGCAAGGTCGAGCCGTTAAAACGCAAACTGGCGCAAGTGGATGCCTGGATTACCGGGCAGCGCAAAGATCAAAGCCTGGACACCCGCCAGAACTTGCCTGAAGTGCAATTGGACACGGCGTTTGGCAGCGAAGATCATCCGCTGGTTAAATTTAACCCGCTCGCTAACTGGAGTTCTGCGCAAGTCTGGGATCATATAGAAGCCTATCAAGTGCCATTCAACGAACTACATCAACACGCCTATATCAGCATAGGCTGCGAGCCCTGCACCCGCCCGGTGTTACCTAATCAGCACGAGCGCGCCGGTCGCTGGTGGTGGGAAGAGAGCACCAAAAAAGAATGCGGGCTGCATGTGGGGAATGTGAAGGGCTGATGAGACCTTTCTGAAATTACTTGTCGACAAGATTCTACAAAGAATATTTACAACCTTTGACTTTTAAAGAGCTAAGCTAAATCGCAATAATTGCTTAAATTCTTGATAGCCGAAATAGATTGCAATCTTATAGTTCTAGCCAATAGACTAAGGCGCTAAAGAAGCTATTTGGCTATTAGAAAATACTCTTATTTCGAAATCATCAAAGGACATGTAGCAAATGAAAATATCTTTATCCCTCAAAAAACAATGTATTAATGTTGTTTTTATTCTACTGGTAAGTTTTGTAAGCCAAAATAGTTTTGCTTCTGTTTTTAGTCAGTCAGATACTAGATCGGCACCGATATTTGTTCTAATAGAACCTACGCTAAGTTACTGTTTGCCTAATGGGACTTGTGGTAATTATGATGCAGGTTGGACGCAACGAAATTCACCAAGCATTCAAGTTGATCAGAAAATTTTCATTTCAACAGCCAGCACTGACTTTGCCTTCTACTTAGGCAACAATCTAAATGGAAAATTTGAAGTTTCTTTAACACCAGCTTTCCAAACAACTAGCCCATATTTGGGAGACGAGTTGACTGCAAATATTGCTAATCGCACATCAATCCTATCAACAACAAATACAGGATTAGCTTCTTTTGAAGCAAGCAAAGGAATTGACTACTACCTATTATTAGGTGGATTGGTGCGTAGTGAACAAACTTACCAATTGCAAGTGTCCCAAGTCCCCGTGCCTGCTGCATTTTGGTTATTTGGGTCGTGGCTGAGTATTTTTTTAGTATTTAAGAAAAGAAAGTAATCGTCACCTTTACCAAAAAAGACCACTTTCAAAATAGGTGGTCTTTCGTGGTTAATCCGTAAGCTGGATTCGCGCAATAGGTTATGGGATTTACGTTAATTAGCGGTTTGCTGAGCGAAATTTCCCCACAGATTGTTGCAATATAACCGGTTATTATTCCTTGTTTTCAGCATCCGGCTTGGCATCAAGAAACTTTTTGTAATTGATAGACACTTTTAAGCCCGCAAATCGCCCGGCCATTTTAATCAGCTCTTGGGTTTTTTTATCGAAAGTGAGTTTGACTTCGCTTAAGGCTCGGTCTTCATAGCCTTCTTCTATACCGTGGGTATTTAGCAGGAAATGGTAGATATATACCTCCCATTCCGGCTCGTCTCTGATTTCCAGCGGCTCGCCCAGTTTGGCAACGACGGTTGCTTTTTTGGGGAGTTCAGCGGAAATTTTTTCGATTAAATCGGTGTTGCCGCGCAGCTGCATTTTGTCTTTGTTAATCTCCGCACCGCCAATAGAGCGTAATGACACTTCCAAAAACTTTGGCGGGGCAATTTCTAAGAACAACGACGAAAACGACCAAGAGGTAATGCGGCTTTCCTTGTTAAAGTTTAATTCCGAATAGAATTTGACTTCCGGTACTGCAGGTTTGTTATTGGCATCCACTTTACTGAATCGGTACCGCCAGCGTCGTCCGGTTGGCGTGAGGTCATCTTCGCTGGCGTAAAGTTTTGATAATGAGACAAAATCTTTGCTGTAAAGAATCGGTTCTTTAAATTCCAAGGTAAAGGCATCGGTCACTACGATATTGAAATAACGATCAAATTCACCCATCTGCAGATAGGTTTGATACGCCCGTAACCAGTAAGCGCAGCCGGTTAAAGAGACCAGCAGTATCAGCAACCCGAAAATGCGAAGATGACGATGGATGATTTGATTTTTCATGGCCTAATGCCTAATGCCTAGTGTTGGATGGGGTGCTGACGCCGTCTGGAACCAAAATAGCTTCTACATCCACTTGGTCAAAGCTGTAATGTTTGCCGCAGAATTCACAATCTACTTCAATTGCCCCTTGTTCCTGCAAAATATCTTCGAGTTCTGCGCGCCCCATGGCACGTAAGGTTTTTTCTATTAGCTGTCGGGAGCAGCGGCAGTAAAATTCAACGGGTTCAGCGTCAAACAGTCGGACTTGTTCTTCGTGAAATAGGCGGAGCAAGAGATCTTCAGCATCCAGATCAAGAATTTCCTGGCTGGTTATGGTGTTGGCCAGTATTTCGATACGATCCCAGGCATCGTGGTCGTAAACAGAGGCGCGCTCTTGTTCTGGTAACTCCTGTATGAATAGTCCGGCGGCGTCAGTTTCGTTGGCAAATAACCACAGACGGGTTTTGAGCTGTTCGGACTGGGCAAAATACATTTCCAAGGAAGCCGCTAAATTACTTGTTTGCAGCGGCACAATGCCTTGGTAGGGCTGGTTGTTGTCTGAGGTGACGGTGAGTACAAGTTGACCTTGCCCAAACAGGTTGTCTTGCGCATTTGTTGGCGCGTTTTCCCGGGCACGTACCAAGCCTCTTATTTTTTTATCTTCGGTCGATTGAGCCACTAGGGTTTGGATATGACCGTCACCTTGGGTTTGTAAAATCATCGAGCCTTTAAACTTAATAGTTGCCGATAACATCACTACTGCAACCAGGGCTTGTCCGAGTTGTTGCTGTATGGTTTCGTCACCTTGCTGATGGCTTTTTGCTTGTTGCCAGCTCTGGGTTAATTTAACCCATTCACCGCGGATGCCGAGTTCCTCGAATAAAAAACGGCGTAATACATCTTGCTCTTTCATGATTCTCCGATTAAATGTTCTATGTTTTTACAGTGTCATAATTTTCAACAAAAATACCACAGCCGATGATATTCACGACAAAAAAACTTACCTTACCCGATCCTGCAGATGCGTTGCCGGGACGTGCTACCTCCATGCCGGTGACAAATAAACATTATGTGAATGGCAATCCAATTTTGCCGCCCTTTCCTGAATCCTTGGAGCATGTGTTATTTGGGTTGGGTTGTTTTTGGGGGGCTGAACGTAAATTCTGGCAATGTGCAGGGGTGTTTTCTACCGCAGTGGGTTATGCGGGTGGCTACACTCCTAATCCTACCTATGACGAGGTTTGCAGCGGCTTAACCGGGCATACTGAGATAGTTAGCGTGGTTTATGATCCGGCAATCGTTACTTTCAATACGTTGCTGGAATTATTCTGGACAGTACACAACCCTACTCAGGGAATGAGGCAAGGTAATGATGTCGGCACTCAGTATCGATCGGCGATTTATACCTACACGGAAAAGCAATTCAACGAAGCGGTCAAATCAAAAGAACAGTATCAGGAGCGTCTTAAACAAGCCGGTTTCAACGAGATAACGACGGAAATTGCCCCAGCTGGAGACTTTTATTATGCCGAAGATTATCACCAACAATACCTCGCCAAAGAACCACAGGGTTATTGCGGGTTAGGGGGCTTGGGAGTGGCGTTTGAATGAAGT
>Ga0208509_1000302_pt1 | contig 18902 bp, 20 predicted proteins | sample LakWasMeta7_HOW4_2_FD_183857 | JGI IMG/M metagenome (GOLD analysis project Ga0208509, IMG submission 183857) | Freshwater sediment methanotrophic microbial communities from Lake Washington under simulated oxygen tension - Sediment Metagenome... | ecosystem: Environmental > Aquatic > Freshwater >...
CCTTAACGTGAAATTGGAAAAATCAGAGTTGATAAGTTTGACTTTGAGGGGCCCGTCCGCAGATGAGGTTGAGCAACAGATGAGTGCAGTTGTCAATGAATTGAAAAATATTCATTTAAAAATGTCGGCACCCACTATCAGTCGCTGGCATCAAGAGCTAGAAACATTTGAACTGGAATTGAAACGGGCCAACACTGAAGCTGAACGATTGGCCAAGTCGTTGGACGGACGATCGGATTCATTCAATGACAGAAATTTTTCCCAGGCTGCATTGTTAAGCAATATTCTTATTGCGCGCCAAGGGGAGTTGCGAGCATTTCGTGATCGCAAGCTTGAGCTCGAAGAACGACTTAGCCCCGAGCGAACTTATGCTACCGATGTTCTGGGACGGATAGAAATTTCAACAAAGCCTGTTTTCCCTAAAAAATCTCTTTTTACTCTGGCTGGCTTGTTCACGGGGCTATTCTTTGGAGTATTGTTGTCAATATTAAGGTCTTCTGGTTCCCGAAGTGACGCCTAAATCAAATCGGCTCAAATCCTGATTGGCATTTTTTGGCAAGTTCACAAGCATTAATTCAACAGACTGCGTATAAGGGTATGGGGCACTAATTTATTTAAAGTCGATGTTTTGCGGGAAGAATCTGAATCAGATTCCCGACAAGAAAACGGCTTTCTCCTAAATTCTCATCATGATGAAAAGTTTGTTTGATGAAACAAACTGCACTGATTTTTTCATGCAAGCTAGAAATGGGACTGGGTTTACAACCAGAACCAACGCAGACTGGACGCAGATTGATTGGTTAGCGCTGTAGGATGCTCAAAGCTTCCGGCTCTTTCCGACATCTGACCTCCGCGCGGGTTGAGGAGCGAATACAGAAAACATGTCACTCGCCTATGTTGGGGAGATTAAAGCTTTTTCAGTAAGTTCCTAATTCTACTTTGTCAGATTAATGGAACTACCCAAGACGAACGCTCCATGGTATGATAAGCCATTGTTTTATATTAACTATTTATCATTATGACGTGAAAATTCCAGAACCACGCTCATTCATGCCCTCCAGGGGCTTCCAGAAGCGCTCAGTGCGCATTTGACCGCTTTTTCATCATTTTTCGTGTCTTCTACACGCGACTCCACAGCGGCCTTTGAAGGCTACATGCGCGGATTGTTTCAATCCGAAAGAGCCAACATGCTGCGCATGAGTGAAGTCAATGAAGTTGATCATCAAGCGATGCAGCATATGCTGACAGAAGGCTGTGTGGATTGGCAAGGGTTTGGCCAGCAGATTGCGCTGGAAGCGAACGCCCTGTTGGGCGGCCAGGATTCGGTATTGATTTTTGATGAAAGCGGTTTTGCCAAGAAAGGCGAGGCCTCCGCCGGCGTCGCGCGACAGTGGAACGGTCGTTTAGGCAAGGTGGACAACTGTCAGGTCGGCGTATTCGCAACCTTGTGCCGCGGCGACATGGCCACGCTGATCGACACCCGGCTGTATTTGCCCGAGGCGTGGTGTCAGGATGACGCCCGTTGCCGGAAAGCCGCGATACCGGAGGCTGAGCGCCAATTTCGCAGTAAATCGCAACTGGCACTGGCGATGCTTAAAGTGGCACAACAGCGCGGTATTCAATTCGGTTACGTTGGCATTGATGGCGGTTACGGCAAAGACCCCGCTTTTCTGCGAAGTGTTGACGCACAAGGCTGCCGCTTTGTGGCGGATGTGCATTGCGATCAAGCGATTTATCTGCAAGACCCCAAGCCGCGGGTGCCCGAAGGGTCTGGGCGCGGCAGAAAGCCAATCTATCGCCAACCCCGATGTGCCTCGCAACGTGTTGACCGGTGGGCCGCGGCGCAGCCACCTGAGGCATGGCAGCGTCTGACCCTGCGTGAAGGCGAAAAAGGTCTCTTGGTCGCCGACTACCTGCAGACTCCGGTTTGGGTCTGGGATGGCGAGGAAGAAACCGCGCGCTGCTGGCATCTCTTGGTGCGTCGAGAAGTCGGTGCGGACACCGTCTCGCACTATTGCTTATCCAATGCCCCGCTCGATACAACCTGGCAGGAACTGGCACGTGTGCAGGCACAGCGTTTCTTCATCGAACACAGCTTTCGCGAGGCGAAAAACGAATGCGGCATGGCCGGCTACCAAGTGCGCCGCTGGGATGCCTGGCATCACCATATGGCGCTGGTGATGCTGGGGACGTTGTTCCTGGTCAAACAGAAACAAGCGGGGCGCCAACTGTGGCCCATGCTGTCATTCAACGATTTAGTAACGGCACTGGAGCATCTGCTCCCACGGCGACAACTTACGGCTGAAGAATTGGCGTGCATTATCGGCAAGCGGCATGATCTCAGGCGAAAGGCCAAAGAATCGCACACCAGACGGTCTCAGGTGGCGCTGGAATAAATCTGACAAAGTAGAACTAAGGAAGCGCTTAAAAAATCGATTTGATTCATGGTTCGACCAGGCTCTCATGAGCGCAGACGAAGGGCTCACCACGAACGAAATCAACTAGTTACCATTCATCCTGAGTCTGTCGAAAGATTTAATCCAGATATCCCAAACTGAATCTTGCGCAATCGAGGAATTCGGAGCGTTGTTTTCCCATATCGCCGTTTGCTTCATGTTGACTACAAACTTGAACTGTTGTTACAAATTTATAATATGATTGAATGATCCATCAAAACAGTTATAGGAGCGAAGAAAGTAGTTTATGGGTTTGCATCACTTAGCTTATTGGTTTATAGGCCTGTCCCGGCGTACAAAAGCATTCATCTTGATTAGCGCGGATATCGTTTGCGCTGTTTTTGCACTTTGGGCTGCCTTTTCCTTACGATTAGGGGTGTGGTATGTCCCGAAGGACGATATTTTGTATCTGTTTGCAGCCGCGCCTGTAATTGCCGTACCCATTTTTATCAAGCTGGGATTATATCGTTCCATTATCCGCTATATTGAAGTCAGGGCACTCTGGACTATAGTCCAGGCAACAGCGCTGTACGCCCTCATTTTTGCATTTGTTGTATATCAAACTCGGATTGGCCTCGTTCCGCGTACTGTTCCGCCGTTAAATTGGCTGATTATGCTTTTGCTTGTTGCCAGCGGCCGTTTTTTTGCGCGTTGGTGGTTGGGTGAAATTTATTCACGCTTAAGTGACAGTCATGATTCTGCACCAAGTTGCAAGAAAAATGTAGTGATTTATGGCGCCGGCAGAGCGGGTGTGCAACTGGCTTCCGCACTAGCGCATGGACGTGAATTTAGACCGGTTGCCTTCATCGATGATGATCATTTGTTACACAAACAAAAAGTAAATGGCTTACGTATATATCCCTTAAGTTCACTGGCTTATTTAATTGAGCGCCATCAATTATCCGATATTTTACTGGCGCTGCCATCAGCAACACGTTCTCGCCGGAATGAAATCATTCGCTTACTGGAACCGTATCCTGTTCATGTGCGCACCATACCTGGAATGGCCGACATTGCCCAAGGCAAGGTCACTTTTGATGAATTACAGGAAGTTGATATTGCTGATTTACTGGGCAGGGATCCGGTCGCCCCTGATCAATCCCTGCTTCACCGAAATATAACCGGTAAAGTGGTAATGGTTACTGGTGCCGGTGGATCGATCGGCTCCGAACTCTGTCGGCAGATTATCCAGTTGAATCCGGCGGCTTTAATTCTGTATGAAGTCAGTGAATTTGCCCTTTACGCTATCGAAAAAGAGTTAGATCATCTTTCCGCTAATGCAAATGATTCCAAAAATATACAGATCCTCCCTATTTTGGGCTCCGTGGTTAATTCGGACCGTATTGAAAAGGTCTGCCTCGCATTTAATGTGCAAACTATTTATCATGCCGCCGCCTATAAACATGTGCCGATGGTAGAGAAAAATCCGGGCGAGGCCATCTGGAATAATATTTTCGGAACGCTGCATACGGCGCAGGCGGCCATCAAGGCCCAAGTTGAAACCTTTGTACTGATTTCAACAGACAAGGCCGTCAGGCCCACCAACACCATGGGAGCGACCAAACGCTTTGCTGAATTGATATTGCAGGCACTGAGTCAGCACCCGAAGCTCCATGATAAAACCCGTTTTACCATGGTCAGGTTTGGTAATGTATTGGGCTCATCAGGCTCGGTTGTACCGTTGTTTAGAGAACAGATAGCAAGAGGCGGACCGATCACAGTAACCGATGCAAGAATCATTCGGTATTTTATGACTATACCGGAAGCTTCACAGTTGGTCATTCAGGCGGGCGCGATGGGACAAGGCGGTGATGTGTTTGTTCTGGATATGGGCGAACCGGTTCGTATTCTGGACTTGGCCAAACGCATGATCCATTTAAGCGGCCTGGAAATAAAAGACGACGATCATCCTGGCGGCGAGATAGAAATCAGTTTTACCGGCTTAAGGCCAGGGGAAAAACTCTACGAAGAGTTGTTGATTGGCGACAATGTTTCAGAAACCAGCCATACAAGAATCATGCGCGCCGAAGAGCATGTCATTGCTTGGGCCGATTTGGAAAAAATGTTATCGATATTGGCGCAGGCCGCAAAAAATGATGATTTTGACTCAATCAGATCTGTTTTGAAGGACGCTGTTTCCGGTTTTGTCCCCCAATGCGAAATCGGCGATTTATTGTGGAAACAAGCTAGCAAAGACTCCCGTCTCGTCCAACTTGCATAAATTTCAGGCAAAAAAAACCTCCCACTGCTTTGCAACAGAGGGAGGGGAAATCAAGCAGAGCGTCATGAGGAGGAGTATCTGCCTGTAGGTACAACACCAGGAGGTGGTTAAATCTGTATGAGCTTATCGGTAATTTTCGACAATGGTGGTTTTGCCAGTAAGTTGAAGACTACTATACAGAGATATTTATTGGATACAATGCGGCATTTAATAAATGAATTGTTTCTCTTATATTTATAATGCATCATGACTAAACGTGCCTATTCAGCGTACTTGTCATTCCGAGCGAAGCGAGACATCTTAAACCCCTAATTTATAGTTCAGCGCTTAAGATTTCTCCGGTTGGTAGAAATGACAGTACAATCAAACGGTTGCATGCAAAAACGCCGAATAGATACGACTAAGCCTCGTCTAAATTGTAGACACTTGTTTTAACAGCGTTTTGGAGAAGCGCTTAATGCGCAATACTTAGAGTCTACTCAGTAAATATAACCTATTGATTATACATATTTATTAGGTGATATTTGCTATAATTAATGCACGAAAAAAATGCCTTTACCTTCAAAAACCGTGCAGCGATGATTCGAACCACCAGCGCAAAACAACTGACGATAGCCGAATTCGACTGGCCCTTTGAGACAGCCCTGGATAAAAACAATCGCTGGACCAAGCTCAGTGAATGCATCCCCTGGGACGACCTGGCGGAGAGCTATTATCAAGGCCTGCCGGCTGACCGTGGCCGGCCTTTGAAAGACGCGCGCCTGGTCATCGGCGCCGTGATCATCAAACACAAGCTATGCCTGTCGGATGTGGAAACCGTGCTACAGATTCAGGAAAACCCGTACTTGCAATACTTCGTAGGCTTGTCGGGTTATCAGGCGACGGCGCCGTTTGCGCCATCGTTATTGGTCGAAATCCGCAAACGCATGGGCGAGGCGGTGTTCGAAGGCTTCCATCGGGCCATTATCGAGGCGCATGAAGGCAAAAAGCCGGTCCAGCCTGAACCGCAAGCACCGACTGACGCGGCCTTGTGTTCCGAGCCGGACGCCGGCCCCTCCGAGGAAAAGCCCAGTGATTCCCCAGAGACGACCTCTGAGCAAACTGAACCAGAAGCCATGGCGCCTGCGCATCGCGACCAATTGATTTTAGATGCCACCGTGGTCGAACAAGCCATCCGCTATCCCACTGACTTGAGTTTGCTGAACGAAGCGCGTGAATTCAGTGAACACATCATCGACACCCTGTGTGCCAACCTGAAGGTTGGCAATAAACCCAGAACCTATCGCCGGAAAGCCCGCGCCGCGTATCTGGCCATCGCCAAACAAAAGCGCCCTGGCCGAAAAACGTTGCGCCGTGGCCTGAAACAGCAATTGCAGTATCTGCGCCGCAACCTGGGCCATATCGAGCAACTCTTAGCGCCGATTCCGGAGGGTCAGCCCCTGCCGTTGCCCGGCTGGCTGCTTCATCGCTACTGGGTGATCCAGCACGTGTACCAGCAGCAATGGGAGATGTATCAGACCCAGACACACCGCTGCGACCATCGCATCGTCAGCATCAGTCAGCCCTATGTGCGGCCGATGGTGCGCGGCAAACAAGACAAACCGGTCGAGTTTGGCGCCAAGCCCAGCCTCAGTCTAACCGGCGAGGGCTTGGCCCATGTCGATCACCTGCGTTGGGAAGCCTTTCATGAAGGCTTGGACCTGGCGACGCAGGTTGATGCTTACCGCGAGCGATACGGCCACTATCCGGAACGGGTGATCGCCGACCCCATCTATGGCACCCGCGCCAACCGCGACTACTTGAGACAACGCGGCATCCACTTTGCCGGCAAGCCGCTCGGCCGCCCCAAGCAAGTGACCGACGCCAATCGCGAGCAACTCAAGCAAGAAAAAGCCCAGCGACGACAAGACTATTTGCAGCGCATTCCCATTGAGGGCAAATTCGGCCAGGGCAAAAAGGGGTACCGGCTCAACGACATTCGGGCCAAGCGCGCCAACACCTCATTCGCCTGGATCAACACCATCTTCCTGGTCATAAACCTGCTGATCCTGCAAAGGATCTTTTTTGCACTCAGTAAATGCCACCTTGCTGGTTTGATGAGGGCACTTGCACGGGGTTGGGAACAACGGGTTTTAACTCAGCGCGCTCAGTTCTACCTAGCCGTCCGGCTTGTACATGACTATGGCTGATTTACTGAGTAAACTCTACTTAGGCAAGATGTCCTAGTCACAGGCGAGCACAGCTTCCCTCTGCAGATCGATAACACAAAAAAAATCGATTGAGAAACCACTTTGTGAACAAAGCGCTAACAATTTCAACCTGCATAAGCAGAGTTACCTGAGATTTTCATGGATAAATTAACCAGTATGAATGTTTTTGTGCACGTGGCTAAAGCCGGCAGTTTTGCCGGTGGGGCCCGTGACCTGGACATATCCCGTGCGATGGCGACCAAGCATATTATGCAACTTGAAAATTATCTGGGTACGCGTCTGTTTAACCGGACCACGCGCAGTTTAAGTTTGACTGAGGTAGGTTCTGAATACCTTGAACGCTGTCAGCAAGTGCTCGGTGATGTGGAGGAAATGGAGGCTGCGGTTACCCATTTGCAGACCGAGCCGCGCGGCGTTTTAAAAATTAGCGCGCCGCCGGTTATCGGCTCCACCCATATCGCCCGCGCCTTGGCCGAATTCCTGAAAATACATCCCGATTTAACCGTGGATATGTATTTACAGGGCAGCACAGGGGACCTGGTTGATGAAGGCATGGATCTCGCCATTCATTTAGGCGGACTGGAAGATACCAGCATGGTGGCGCGAAAGTTAGCCAGCTCGATGCTGGTGGTGTGCGGTTCGCCCGAATATCTGGCGAAACACGGCGTTCCCAAAAGACCGGAAGACTTGGTCAATCATAGCTGCCTGGTCAATTGGGCGATTCCACCCAGAAATAAATGGCAATTTAAAGGAGATGACGGCTATATCGTCATGAACGTCTCTGGCCGGATGCAGGCCAACGCGGCCCACCCGATTCGGCTTGCCGCGATCAATGACCTGGGACTGGTGATGTTGCCGACTTATATCGTGGGAGGCGACCTTGAAAAAGGACTGCTCAAGCGGGTTTTGGAGAATTATAAAATGCCACCGCTAGACATTTATGCGGTTTACCCGCATAGAAAATATCTGTCGGCCAAGGTCAGGGTTTTTATGGATTTCCTGCAGGAATGGCTGGAACTTCGGGTCAGCAAGCAGGGCTAGTCTTGATGATTGATTTAATCACCAAGTGGAACACTATTTATAGTCAGGCCGAAATAGCGCCATCAGCGCCCGCTCAAGTGCTGAGTGAAAATGCATTTTTATTGCCTGCGACAGGAACTGCACTTGATTTGGCTTGCGGCCTGGGTGGAAATGCGATTTTTTTAGCGCAGCAGCAATTGGCCGTGACTGCCCTCGATGTTTCGAACGTCGCCATTGAAAAATTAAACGCTTATGCGGCTCGACAGCGGCTGAACATCAGCGCCCGCCAGCAAGCTATCGATGCTCAAGGTTTTGGCGGGCAGTACTTTGATGTCATTGTGGTCAGTCGATTTCTTGACCGCACCTTAAGGGATGCGATAATAGAAGCACTCAAGCCCGATGGATTATTGTTTTATCAGACTTTTACGCGGGAAAAAACAAACCGGACCGGCCCTAGCAATCCGGACTATTTGCTGGCTGAAAACGAGTTGCTGGATTTGTTTTCGCCATTGCGCCCGCTTTTTTACAGAGACAACGGCCTGTGCGGCAATCAGCAATCGGGCTTAAGAGGCGAAGCACAGTTTATCGGCCAGAAACGCAGACAGGATTAACACGATGATAGAAAATTTAGATCCGAAACAATCTTGGAATTTATTGCAACAAAACCCCGAAGCCACTTTGGTGGATGTCAGAACAAAAATGGAGCATACATTTGTCGGCCATCCGCCCGGCGCAATACTGATTCCCTGGAAAGAGGCGCCGGACTGGCAACTAAATCTGAATTTTGTTGCCGAAGTTAGCAAGGCAGCGCCGAATAAGAGCGCGCCGGTTTTATTGCTTTGCCGCAGCGGTCAACGTTCGCTGGATGCAGCCAAGGTTCTGGAAGAAGCCGGCTTCCAGCACCTGATCAATATTGTCGATGGTTTCGAAGGCCCCTTGGATGAAAACAAGCACCGCGGCAATATAGGCGGCTGGCGTTTTCACGGACTGCCCTGGGAACAGAGCTGATCGCAACTTCTTTATCCAGATTCGTTAGAAATAGGTTAAAATACCCAGTTAAGTCCATCACGGCTAACGGCAATTGTCATTAATCGCCGCCAAGCAAAGGCACCAGCGGATTTCCGCTACGGAACTACCGTATAAGTCTGGATGTTATTGTCAACCGGCCCCGTCCGAGTCAAGTTAACACCCCCTTTTTCCCAATACCGTTTTTGACCGAAATGCCGCGTGCATTTGGTTAAGTCAAATTTATTTAAAACATTAGAGTACTAAAAAGTGATCCAAAAATTAAGAAACATTGCAATCATTGCGCACGTAGACCATGGTAAGACGACACTGGTTGATAAGCTGCTACAACAATCAGGCACCTTTGCTGCCCATACCAAGGTTTCAGAGCGGATCATGGACTCTAATGATCTTGAAAAAGAACGCGGCATCACCATTCTGGCCAAGAACACTGCGCTGGACTGGAACGGATATCATATCAACATTGTTGACACACCGGGCCATGCTGACTTTGGCGGTGAAGTCGAACGCGTCTTATCGATGGTTGATTCCGTGTTGTTGTTGGTTGATGCCGTTGACGGACCGATGCCGCAAACACGCTTTGTCACCCAAAAGGCCTTTGCCTTGGGCTTAAAACCGATCGTCGTGATCAACAAAATTGACCGTCCCGGCGCCCGCCCGGACTGGGTTGTCGATCAGACCTTCGATTTGTTCGACCGCCTCGGCGCAACCGATGAGCAACTTGATTTTCCTATTGTTTATGCCTCGGCCTTAAATGGTTATGCCGGTCTTGATACATCGGTAACAGGCGGCGATATGACGCCTTTGTTCGAGACCATTGTTGAAAAAGTCAGTCCGCCGGCTGTCGATATGGAGGGCCCTTTTCAAATGCAGGTCACGACGCTGGATTACAACACCTATGTCGGCGTTATCGGCATCGGACGTATTCAGCGCGGTTTCATTAAACCGAATATGCCGCTCGTTATTGTCAACCGCGAAGGCGTTGAGCGTAAAGGCCGGATGCTGCAGGTTTTTGGCTTTCACGGCCTCGATCGTGTTGAAGTCTCAGAAGCGCGCGCCGGCGATATTATTGCCTTTACCGGCATCGAAAAACTGGAAATATCCGACACGATCTGTCACCCGGATGCGGTAGAAATATTGCCGCCATTAACCGTGGATGAGCCGACCGTCACGATGACTTTCCAGGTCAATAACTCGCCTTTTGCCGGTAAAGAAGGCAAATTCCTGACCTCGCGGCAAATTCGTGACCGATTGGAAAAGGAATTGCAGCACAACGTTGCGTTAAAAGTTGAAGATACCGCTGACCCGGATAAATTCAAAGTCTCGGGCCGCGGCGAACTGCATTTGTCTGTGTTGATTGAAAACATGCGCCGCGAAGGCTATGAACTCGGCGTATCAAGACCTGAAGTAATCATCAAGGAAATCGACGGTGAAAAATGCGAACCGTTTGAGATGGTCACCATTGAAGTGGAAGAAATTCATCAAGGCACCATCATGGAAAAGCTCGGCGAACGTAAAGCCGATCTGCTGAATATGGTGCCCGATGGCAAAGGCCGCATTCGTCTGGAATACATGATGCCATCGCGCGGATTGATTGGTTTCCAAACCGAATTCATGACCTCTACCTCCGGCTCCGGCCTGCTTTACCATGTGTTCGATCACTACGGTCCGATGAAAAAAGGCGAGTTGGGCGCCCGCAAGCGAGGCGTGATGGTCTCCATGACCCAAGGCAAGGCGCTGGCTTATGCCCTGTTTGCCTTGCAGGAACGAGGCGAACTGTTTCTGGTGCATGCGGATGAAGTCTATGAAGGCATGCTGGTCGGCATCCATTCCCGCGCTAACGATCTGGTGGTCAACCCAACCAAGGCGAAACAACTGACGAATATTCGCGCCGCCGGCACCGACGAAAACCTGACCTTAACCGCGATTCAGAAAATGACGCTGGAGCAGGCCCTGGAGTTTATTGGCGAAGATGAGCTGGTAGAAGTTACGCCGAAATCCATACGCTTGCGTAAAAGGTTGTTGACTGAGAATGAACGCAAACGCGCTTCTAAAGGCTGAGGAATCGCTGAATAGGGTAATGCATGGATGCACCACCCGAATTACAATGCTTAAATTCAGGAATTTTTGACTGCTCTAAATTCCATTGCTTTGAGCTACATAAAAGACAAAAAATAAAGCCTCGGTTCACAGAGTGGACCGAGGCATAAATCGCCTGTTTGGTTGACTAGTTGCTCCAATCCCTGGCAACCTCCTGTTGAAATATCCTAAAAATCCTTCTCCTGCTTTGGCGACGGACTTATTCTCTCAGAATTCATCTTTAAAAAAAGCCGGCCAAGGCTTATATTGCTGTAGTTCGGGAATGACGCAAAGTAAGCTGCCGTTTTTTCTGACGTACTTTTTCCTTTGAGCCGCGGAATAGTTACGCGAAATTTTATTAATTCATAGTAAAATATCGAACGCCCCTTATTCATACACTTTAATCATGGATCAACGTACTGCGGAAGTAGAGCGAAACACGCTTGAAACTCAAATCAAAATAAAAATCAACCTGGATGGCACAGGCAAGGCTGCGTTCGCTACAGGCGTACCTTTTCTTGAACACATGCTCGATCAAATTGCCAGACACGGCCTGATTGATATGGACATTACCTCCCGAGGCGATTTGGAGATTGATGATCATCACACGGTTGAAGATATCGGCATTACCCTGGGCCAGGCATTTGCCAAAGCCATAGGCGATAAAAAAGGCATCGTTCGCTACGGCCATTCGTATGTGCCCCTGGATGAAGCTTTATCGCGCGTAGTCATCGATTTTTCCGGTCGTCCCGGTCTGTTTTATGACGTAAAATTTCCTAAAGCCATGATCGGCCGTTTTGATGTGGATCTGTTTCGCGAGTTTTTCCAAGGTTTTGTCAATCATGCCGGCGTAACGTTGCATATTGACAGCCTCAAGGGCGCAAACGCCCATCATGTGGCGGAAACCATCTTCAAAGCCATGGGCCGCGCCATACGCATGGCACTCAGCGCAGACCCGCGCATGGCCGGAATGATGCCGTCCACCAAAGGCAGCCTTTAAAATAAAGGCACAAGACTGAAGGCGAAAAAAGATACCCTTAAAATTTGAACCTTGTGCCCTAACCCTTGAACCTTTAGCCTTAATTTTATGTCCTCTGTCGCTGTTATTGATTACGGAATGGGTAATCTCCATTCCATCGCCAAGGCGCTGCAACATGCGGCCCCTGATATCGATGTGCAAATCGTGTCCGATGCCGCCGCCATTAACCGTGCCGACCGCGTAGTTTTCCCCGGCGTCGGCGCCATACGCGATTGCATGCAGGCGCTCCAGAGCTCAGGCCTGGCCGGGGTGATAAAAGACATCGCCCAGAGCAAACCCTTGCTGGGTATCTGCCTAGGCATGCAGGCCTTATTGACAGACAGCGAAGAAAATGACGGAACCCGTTGTCTGGATGTGATTCCAGGCCATGTCTTGCATTTTCCCGAAGCCCTGAAAGACAGCTCCGGCAACAACCTGAAAATACCCCACATGGGCTGGAATCAGGTGCATCAGCGCCCTCACCCGCTATGGCAAGGCATACCTCAGGACAGCCGGTTTTATTTCGTGCACAGCTATTACGCACACCCCGATAACGAATCCGTAATAGCCGGGACAACCGACTACCCGACGCCATTTGCCTGCGCCTTGGCGCAAGACAATATCTTTGCCGTACAATTTCACCCGGAAAAAAGTCAGGCTGTTGGCTTACAACTGCTGCAAAACTTTTTGCACTGGGATGGCCAAATTTAAATTTAACATTGAGGTTTTATTTGTATGCTGTTAATACCTGCGATTGATTTGAAAGAAGGGAAATGCGTCCGTTTGCGGCAGGGGCGAATGGATGACAACACCATATTCTCCGATGCCCCCGTTGCCGTCGCCGGCAAGTGGGTGGCCGCCGGCGCCAAAAGACTTCATTTGGTCGATCTGGACGGTGCGTTTGCCGGCAAACCGGTCAATGCCGATGTGATTCACGCCATTGTTGAAGCCTATCCCAATGTGCCGGTGCAGATTGGCGGCGGCATTCGGGACGAAGAAACCATTCAAACCTATCTGAATGCCGGCGTGGAATACGTGATTATCGGCACCAAGGCCGTCAATGCGCCGCATTTTGTCAGAGACATGGCGCTGGAATATCCACGTCGCATCATCGTCGGATTGGATGCCAAAGACGGCAAGGTAGCGATCGACGGCTGGTCCAAACTGTCACGCCATGATGTGATCGATCTGGCTCAGCATTTCGAAGAAGACGGCGTCGAAGCCATTATTTACACCGATATTTCGCGTGACGGCATGATGGAAGGCGTGAATGTGGAAGCAACTGCACGCTTGGCGCGGGCGATAAAAATTCCCGTCATCGCCTCTGGTGGCATTACCAATATGGATGACATCAGGGCCTTGGGCGCGGTCGCCGGCGACGGCATCATGGGTGCCATCACCGGACGGGCCATTTATGAAGGCACCCTGGACTTTGCCGAAGCCGAAAAACTGGCTGAGTCTTTCTAAAAATCATGAGCCTAGCAAAACGAATCATCCCCTGCCTGGATGTCGATAACGGCCGCGTCGTTAAAGGCGTCAAGTTTGTCGATATTCGGGACGCCGGCGATCCGGTTGAAATCGCCCGACGCTATGACCGTGAAGGCGCCGACGAAATCACCTTTCTGGATATTACCGCCACCCACCACGACCGCGACACCATCGTGCATGTCGTCGAACAGGTAGCCAGCGAAGTTTTTATTCCGCTGACCGTCGGCGGCGGCATCAGAACACTGGACGATATCCGCCGCATGCTCAATGCCGGCGCCGATAAGGTCGGCATTAACAGCGCCGCAGTTTCTAATCCCGAATTTGTGCGCGAGGCCGCGCAGCGCTTTGGCTCGCAGTGCATCGTCGTCGCCATAGACGCTAAAAAAGTCAGCCTCTCCGGCGAACAAAATCGCTGGGAGCTGTTTACGCACGGCGGCCGCAAAGCGACCGGCATCGATGCCGTCGAGTGGGCAAAAAAAATGGTCGCTTACGGTGCCGGTGAAATCTTGCTGACCAGCATGGATCGGGACGGCACCCGGGAAGGTTTCGATCTGCCGCTGACCCGCGCGATCAGTGAAGCCGTGACCGTTCCGGTGATTGCCTCCGGCGGGGTTGGCAATCTCGACCATCTGGCCGAGGGCGTTATTGAAGGCAAAGCCGACGCGGTCCTGGCGGCCAGTATTTTCCATTTTGCCGAATACACCATTGAACAGGCCAAACGACACATGGCGGCACGCGGCATAGAGGTGCGATTGACATGAGCGCAGCCTGGCTGGATGAAATACGCTGGACCGAGGACGGCCTGATCCCTGTCATCGCGCAACAGGCCGAGACTGGCAGAATCCTGATGTTCGCCTGGATGAACCGGGAATCCTTAGACCTATCCGTTAAGGAAGGCTATGCCGTGTACTGGTCAAGGTCACGCAATAAATTATGGCGTAAAGGCGAGGAATCCGGACACCGACAGAAAATCATCGGCTTGTTTCTGGATTGTGACGAGGACGTCATTCTGCTCAAGGTTGAACAAGAAGGCGGCATTGCTTGTCATACCGGCCGTGAAAGTTGTTTTTATCGCCAACTGCTGGATGGCCAATGGCAAACAGTAGAACCTGTATTAAAAGACCCTGAGGCAATATACAAAAAACAATGAACGACGTACTACAACAACTATCCCTTATCCTGGAGCAACGCAAGCTGGAGTCCGCCGACAAGTCTTATGTCGCCAGTCTCTATGCCAAAGGCCTGGACACGATTCTGAAAAAAATCGGTGAAGAAGCCACGGAAACGGTGATCGCCGCCAAGGGTGGTGATAAAAAACAAATTGTTTATGAAACCGCCGACCTCTGGTTTCACTGCATGGTACTGCTGGCAGACCAAGGGCTGGGGCCCGATGATGTCTTGCAGGAACTGCAACGTCGTTTTGGACTGTCAGGCCATGAAGAAAAGGCCCGACGCAATCAATAAGCACATCAATAAGGCCGACTTTAAGCCGGCCACCTGGAGTTAGAAATGGGCATGAGCGTCACTCAACTGTTAATCATATTAGTCATTGTCATTGTCGTTTTTGGCACCAAACGCCTGCGAAACCTGGGGACTGACTTAGGCGGCGCCATAAAAGGCTTTCGCGCGGCCGTAAAAGACGGCGAAACCGATAAGAAACCCGCCGAAGAAGAGGGTCAAACCATTGACGGCGAAGTGACTTCCAAAAAAAACGACGACAGCTAAGCGGCTTTTATGTTCGACATCGGATTTTCTGAGCTGTGTATGATTGGCCTGATCGCCTTATTGGTGATCGGACCGGAAAGATTACCCAAGGTAGCCCGGCTGGCCGGTTTCTGGCTAGGCAAGACACGGCACATGATTGCTTCTGTCAAGGCTGAGATCAACGAAGAACTGCGCGCCGAAGAAATGCGCCAGATATTCAAGGAGCAGGCAGGCATGAAAGAGTTTCAACAAATCCTCGACGAGGCCTCTAATACAGCCGACTCCGTGAAATCTTCCCTGAAGCAATTACCGGACACCCTCGCAGAACAGACCAAACCGCATGAATCAAAATGAATTTGAAGAGACGGCGGAGCAGCCTTTCATCAGTCACCTGATTGAATTACGCGATCGTCTGCTGCGCGTCGTATTATGCGTGCTGATCGTGTTTTTGGCACTGGCCGCTTACGCCAATGAAATCTACAGCATTCTGGCCGGGCCTTTAATGAAGCACATGCCGGCTAACAGCACGATGATTGCTATTGACCCGGCCTCCCCTTTTTTCACCCCCTTTAAACTGGCGCTGGTTGTCGCGGTATTTGCTTCCGTTCCCTTCATTCTTTATCAGTTTTGGGCATTTGTAGCGCCCGGCTTGTACAAGCGCGAACGGCGGATGATCCTGCCCTTATTGATTGCCAGCACATTGCTGTTTTACATGGGTGTCGCATTTGCGTACTTTGTCGTTTTTCCGCTGGTATTTGGATTTTTAACGGCCGCCGCTCCCGCAGGGGTTGCCGTGATGACCGATATTGCCAAGTATCTGGATTTTGTTTTAACCATATTCTTTGCGTTCGGCGTCTGTTTTGAAGTGCCGATATTTACCATCGTCATGGTCTGGACCGGACTGACCACGCGTGGGTGCGTTTATCATCGGAGCGTTTTTAACCCCGCCCGATGCCATCTCGCAAACCCTGCTAGCCGTTCCCATGTGGATGCTGTTTGAGGTGGGTCTGCTTTTTTCACGCTTTTTTGAGCCACAGCCAGATAGCGCATATCTGACACCTGACGACGCAGAAATGGACGCCAGGCTGGATGCGATTGAAAAACAGGAGGAATAGGGCGGACTTTTTCGCTTAGATGGCGCCGGCCTCCTGAAGCAGCCTGAAAATATTATCCGCCATGCGCTGATAACCGGCATCATTAGGATGAATCATGTCCGACTTCATGCCGTTATCGGCAAGAATATCTGGCAAAGTCTCAAGATCGACCGGAATGCGCTGATTTTCAGCGATAGCCTGATAAAAATCCGCGCTGTTTAACCTAAACAGATTGGGCTGAGGCACGCCCAGCATAACGACGGCAACATTCCGGCTCCTGGCCTCGTCGATCATTTTACTCAGATTAGCGATGGTTTGCTCGCCGGGGATTTTTCTCAGCATGTCATTTCCGCCATGAATCAAAATAAGCAATTCAGGCTGATATTCGTCCAGCAAAGCCGGCAACCGCTTCAGGCCATCGCTGCTGACTTCACCGGGAATGCCCTCATTGATCACTTCGCGTTCAGTCAGCCCAGCCAGCAAACTGGGGTAATCATGGAGACTGGATGCGCCGGTACCATACGTCAGGCTATCGCCAAACGCCAAAATAACTGCATCTTCAGGTAATTTGGACAGCGTTTCAGGCGGCTTACTACAAGACACCAGCACAAAAAATAGCAAAGAAGGTAGAAGTTTCGTCATCACTCGGAGTCCTTGGTTATGCAAAAGAATATCTTGATTACCGGCGCGGCAAAACGCATAGGAGCCGCTTGCGCCCGGCTTTTACACGAAGAGGGTTGCAATGTTTTTTTGCATTATCGATCGTCAAAGGCCGATGCATTCAATCTATGCAGCGAGTTAAACCTGAAACGCCCTGATTCCGCCAAAATGATACAGGCTGATTTGCTCGACATCGAGGCACTGGAATCTGTCGCTGAAGCCGCTTGCGGAGCCTGGGGCGGAATAGATGTCCTGGTGAATAACGCCTCATCGTTTTCCCCTTCGCCTGTCGGCGAAGTCACTGAAGCGCATTGGCATGAAACCTTGGGCAGCAATCTGAAAGCGCCGTTTTTTCTGTCCCAGTTTCTGGCGCCGACGCTAACCCAAAACAAGGGCTGCATCGTGAATATAGTCGACATACATGCCCAACGCGGCCTTAAAGGTTATCCCGTCTACAGCATCGCAAAAGCAGGCCTTGCCGCCATGACCCAAGTCTTGGCCAAGGAACTAGGCCCAGAAGTCAGAGTCAATGCGGTCGCACCCGGCGCCATACTGTGGCCGGAAAATGAATTATCAGAACTGGACAAGGCACAGATTCTGCAGCGCGTGTTATTACAGCGTAGCGGCGAACCGCTGGACATTGCCAAAACTGTACGTTTTCTGATTCAGGATGCCGATTACATCACCGGACAAATCATTACCGTGGACGGCGGACGGACCTTATTTTGCTGACGCCCAGCCCGGTGTAACGCGCTTTTGCCTGAGATCGGATTTGTCGAACTTCGCCCACAATTCAGCATAGCTGACCTGCTTGACAGGATGCCTAAAACCCCCGGCGATCTCCGCCAAAGGTTCCAGCACAAAGGCATAACGTTCAATCTCATCGCGCGGGATACGCAGGCGCCCTTCCTGAATGACAAGATCGCCGTAAAGTATCAGATCCAGGTCCAGTGTTCTTGCAGAAAATTTTTTACTGTTCCGACTGCGGCCATGATCCAGTTCAATCTGCCGCAGTTGCTTGGCGACATCCTTGACATCCATATCAGATTCGAAGCCAACGACCAAATTGTAGAATGTATCGCCGGTAAAGCCGACCGGCTCCGATTCATAAATACTGGAGACCGTCAGTTTGCCGAAGCAGGCTGCCAGCGCCTTAAGGCTCGCCGGAATATTCTTGTCCTTGTCGATATTGCTGCCGATGCTGATATAGCCAGTGGGCATGGCTTATTTCTCGCCGCGCTCAATGACTATGCCGACATCACTGGCGCCGCTGATGGCGCCTTTTTTATTCAGCGTGACTTTAACCCACGGCACCTTGAACTCATGCCGGATAATATTTGCAATTTCGACAATCAATTTTTCAACCAGAAAAAACTGGCTCTCCTCAACAAAGGAAATGATGCGCTTGGACACGGTTTTGTAATCAAGCGTGTATTGAATATCATCGGTTTCGGCCGCTTTTTCAATGTCACAGGCCATTTCAATATCAAGAACGACGGTTTGTTTGGTTTCTCTTTCCCAGTCATAAATGCCTATGATGGTTTGAATTTCAAGACCGCCTAAAAATATGATGTCCATGGTGTTTTCCGAGTATTATGTGCGCTTTTAAAAGTACTAAGTATCGGGGAAATATCCCGTGCTTACAAGTTCTCAATGATGAAAAGGTGGTTAAATGCTTGAATGGTTGTTTGTTCCTGCTGCCTATTTAATAGGCTCAATTTCCAGTGCCATTATTATTTGTCGCTTGCTGGGATTGCCCGATCCGCGCGAACAAGGTTCCGGCAATCCCGGCGCCACCAATGTAATGCGGATAGGCGGAAAAAAAGCGGCGGCCATCACCTTGTTAGGCGATATGCTAAAGGGCTTGATTCCGGTTTATTTCGCGAATCTGATGGAGTTACCCCTGGAATTGCTGGCGGCAACCGG
>Ga0208509_1000305_pt1 | contig 18850 bp, 17 predicted proteins | sample LakWasMeta7_HOW4_2_FD_183857 | JGI IMG/M metagenome (GOLD analysis project Ga0208509, IMG submission 183857) | Freshwater sediment methanotrophic microbial communities from Lake Washington under simulated oxygen tension - Sediment Metagenome... | ecosystem: Environmental > Aquatic > Freshwater >...
CCGAGGCTGCTTCCTGAGCTTCGCGATCCGCTTCCGCCTGCATCCGTGTTGCCATTGCATTTTGTTGAGCCATCATGAGTCCACGAATCTGTAAGAGTTGGTTGGCTTGCTGGCTGGCAAATTGATTTGCGTATTGCAGAGCCTCCAAGCGCCCTGTTGCGCTTTGTGCGGACGATTGCAATCTTTCAAGCGTTTTAGCATCTGATCGAAGGGCGTCTTGTTGTCTGTCCAAACCACGAAAAAGGGCATCATTGGCTTTTTTCTGCGACTCTGATGCCAGGGTACGGTTTTGCTCCATTGCGCTCCGTTCCGCATCAGAACAGCCGGCCGACGAAAAGCACGGTGATTGCCGGTAATAGGCAACGTCCTGGAACTCACTTAAATAGTTGTCAATGCTGCCTAGCTCGGCCTTGTAATTGTTCAGAGTATCGACCGCATTCATCAGACCATTGATGGTGGTCTGCGCCTGATCCCACACATAGCTCGCTGGAGCCAACGAATTTTGTAGTTGGTCCATATACTGATCTATTTGCACTCTATATTCGTCTATTTGTTTCAGTGTCTGTAAATGGCTTTCAAAAGATGTCATAAAATTACTCGTCCAGTTTGCGCCGTCATAGACGGGAAATCCTGAGGAATATACCGGCATCGACAACGTCGCGGCAATGAGAGCAACGAGGCCCGATTTTTTAGCGGCTAAAATTTTCTGTGTCATGATTTTTCTCCTTGGCGTTAATAATCGAATGATTTATACGGTTTTGAAAACGTCATGTCTTTGGTGACAATCACGTTGAATCGGTACCCAGGCCGGATTTCCAGCGTTGGGGCAACATTCAAGTTCTTTGCTATCAGTTGCGCAGTCACTTGACCGAGCTGTTGCCCCAATGCCTGGCTTAATGCACTGTTGGCGTTAGGTGCGCCGTATAAGGTCGTAGTTTGGTCTTGCCGTTGACTGTACGCGGCGCCTGCGGTGACGGCAGACATGAGCAATGCTGATCCAAAAAGCCGGACATAATGATGGTTTTCTTGGTCATTGAAACCCGCGTACCCTGCACTATCAGCCCCCGGCATTGCACCAATATCCATCGCCTTCCCGTCCGGAAAAACAATGCGTTGCCAAGCCACCAGGACGCGAGCTTGGCCATAGGAGACGTCGCTAGAATATGCGCCTACTAGGCGGGACCCTTGAGGAATCAATAAGTATTTTCCTGTCGGGGTGTCATACACGCTCTGAGCAACTTGAGCCATTATTTGGCCAGGAAGATCGGAATTAATACCGGAAATTAGGGTTGCAGGAACGACGAAACCTGCACGCAGTTCATATGGCGTGCGCGGCGCTTCGGGCTTTGATTCGAGCTTCCAACGGTCACCATCGCCTCCCGAGAATTGCGAGTAGTTTTTAACGCTACCGTCAGTTGTCGATGTCTGTAATAGTGACGGGGCAGACGAGTCCGCGGGCGTCCCCCCGTCAAGACCCATGTAGCGAATCTGGGACAGACGTGCTTGATACGAGGCCGTCGGGTCCTGGTGCCTGTTCGCTTCGATTTCCTGCCGTGCTGCCGCCAATCGGGCTAGCATTTCCTCGCGAGTTTTGGGTGCGGTAGTGCTTGGTGACGACCCGGTACTACGCGCGGCTGTGATTTGTACGCCGGTCTTTGCTTTCACTGCTTCTTGAAACATTTGCAGTTTTGCCATGCGTATGCGATCTGCTTCATCGTCATGTGGCACGGGATCAGACGGTGGTCTCGGCGGCGCGTCCAAGTTTTCCGGTCGTGCAATGAGTATGGGGGACGGTTCAGGTTCGGCAGGCGGTATTAATGGCGCGATCAGTCCGCTCGTCTGGTCGCCAGCAATTTCTTTAGCGAACATCGATGTGCTGCCATTGTGCAGGTGTTGTTCTTCTTTTTCATTTTGCTTGGCAGCGCGATCCGCCGCAACCAAGCCCATAATGATAAGAAATGACATCAACACACCACCCATGATATACATGGGTAGATTGTTGACTCGCCGTACACCTGCGCCTGGTGATGAATCAGGGGCCATGGGATCAATCTCTATCATGGCCTTACTCCTTGTGCGTCCAGTATCCCGGAATCACAGAACCATTTTGTTCAATGTACGGGCGGGTTAGAGATTCAGTTCCAACTAACAGCGTGAGGCGGTATATATTGGCGTCGTCGCTCCCTATTTGATCGAGCGCATAACGCAACGGTAGTATGTTGGCCTCTGTTGTAGAGGGATCTTCGATTTGTTTAGGGCTAAACTCTAAAACGGAATATCCGCTTTCGCGCAATCCCTTGATCAGCGCAATACCGAAGGCGTCTGGTGTGGCTTGCTTCAGTTCGAGCCGAGTTTTTGCCGGTGGCCATCGCCTGGCAAGCTGCTTCACCGCTTCGCTGGCGAACCAACTTTGCTGATCCATGGTTGCGGATGGCAAATAGTTTCCATACTGTGAGGTCGTGGCGCACCCTGCCAAGGCAAGCGCGGCCACTGCCAAGAGAGTAAGCTTGATCATGTTATTTCCTCCGAGTGATGGCCACACGATCTTGATTACCGCCGACACCCGCGATCAGAATGGCTTTGTCAAAAACGGTATCGACGATATAGCGATCGTTCTGGACGCGGTAATTGACCATAACGGTTTCGTCATCTGAAAATAAGCTGCCCTCATTGCGAATCACCAGCAATGTCGGCGCTTCGGTTTGCTCCATTTCCCTCGGCATTTGCAATATCGTCTTACGCCCATCATTAAAGACTCTGACCGGCTTCCAGGACGCAACGCCCTCAATGTCGTAATCAAAAAACAGATCCCCCAGGTATTCGCCGGTTTGAGGAATGGTTCTTTGTTCGCGCTCTTGTGATTCGCGAGTGCGGATATCATCCCACTTCGCAAGAGCATCTTCGGGATACGTGAATGCCACCTGAGGCATATACTCGGTACGGTGCGAACGCAACTTGAAATGATAGGTACGACGATTTGTGGTCACGACTAGACTGGTTTCCAGTCCAACATCCATGGGTTTGATGATGAGATGCTGAGTTTCAGTTGGTCCGCTACCCGTGATGGCGGGCTCCACTGTCCAACGGGCCGTATCACCCAGATTGATCGAGTTGACCTGCTCCCCTGCCTGAAGGCTTACATCGCAAACTTGTAGGACTGCACAAACGATGCTGGGCTGTTGTGCGCCAAAGAGGAAATTGATCGCTCCATTGGAGCCGGCCACAGGCTTTATAGCATTAGCGGTCCCCGCTTCCCATCGCTTAGCGATGGCGATTGCGGCTTTTTCTTGCGCGGTTAACCGCGGATTGTTCTTCGAAAAGTACTTGTCGGCTATGTCATCGCCAGGAGCTGCTTGGATAGATTCCGATACCGCCATAACGAGAGCCAAGATTTGAATGATAGTTTTGTTGCTCATGGGAAAGTCTCATTAATTCATGGGATGATTGACCAGGAAAAATCACGTACATAGATCCCTAGCGGGTTATTGCGTAATTGCTCGTCAGTGGTCTGAGATGTTGTTTCGATGGTATATACGTTGACTAATGCCCGCATGTTAACCGGTTGGCCTTTCATGACGCCTTGACGGTCACGCGTGGTTTCAGTCCATTCGACTTGCCAAGTATCCGGTGTCTGAGGAAGCACAGACTTGATCTCAACACTTACCATTTCCTTCATAGCCCGCTTGAATGGGCTAGAATCTGCGGTGCCGTTTAGCCACTCGTTCATCTTGGCCGTGGCCGGATCATTTGGAGACAGATGTGCGTACACCCGGAAGACGGCTTTGCGCTGCAAGGCTACGTCAGGCGTTACATACCGGGCATCGCTGACAAATTCCGATACCGAAGCATGAACGACGCGCTGATCTGCTCGGCCGGCGGCTTGTACCGGTCCGACGGCGATGGTTTGGCCTAGCTTATCCACTTCAATCACGTAGGGAATGAACTTTGATTGACTGCCGATATGGATTACACCGCCTACGCTGACGAGAGCGATCAACAGCGACAGGATGCCTACCACCTGCCAAGTCTGCCGCGACGAGACCACGGAACCGACATGCTCATTCCATGTGCGTCTGGCAGTTAAATACGGGTTTTCGATTTCGAGCTTGGCAATCACAGGCTTATCAATATTCTGATGGCCCACTGCTTGTTTTTTGAACATGTTCATCTTGGCTCCAGGTAGTCATTGAGTTTCAGGCCACGCCCGGCAAGCCAAACATGGACCCACTCATTTCCATGTTTGGCCTCCAGGCTCTTAATCGCCGCAACGGATTCTTTGTCTGACGCGCCGACAAAGGACAAGGCAAGAGGCCCTAGGGCGAGATCGTAGAGTCGGCGCCCGCTCTCGGAAACGTAGTAATACTGTTGCTTCGGAATAGCTGTTGCCAGGATTTCAATCTGCCGCATGTTGAGTCCCATTCGGCGATAGAGTGCCGCCGTGTCTTCGTCCCGAGCATAGACATTCGGCAAAAATATCTTGGTCGCGGTCGATTCGACGATAACATCAAGGATGCCAGAATTGGCTGCATCCGATAGACTCTGCGTCGCCATGAGAACTAGGCAATTCGCTTTCCGCATCACTTTGAGCCATTCTCTTATTTTGGCGCGAAACACAGGATGACCCAGCATCAACCAAGCTTCATCAAGGATAATGACGGCCGGCTGGCCGTGCAGTGACCGCTCAATGCGACGGAACAGGTACAGTAGAACAGGAAGAGCGTACTTCTCGCCGAGGTTCATCAGTTCCTCGATCTCGAACGCAGTGAAGTCGGAGAGTAATAAACCGTCTTTTTCCGCGTCTAATAAATGGCCCATCGGGCCGTCGACGGTATATTGTCTGAGCGTTTCTCTGATCGCTGAGTCTTGGATTGTTACGGAAAACTCAGAGAATGTACTGGCACCGCTGGCGTGCATGCTCATAATCGCATTGCCAATTTCATTGCGCTGCGACGGTGTAGTGATCAAACCGTTCAACGCCAGAATAGTGTCGATCCATTCCATTGCCCAGGCTCGGTCCCCTTTAGTTTCGAGGAACTGCAACGGGCAGAAGGCCAAGCTGTCATCATCCGATGCCACTGAAAAATGCAACCCACCTAAGCCCTTGGTAAGTGGATAAATAGACATACCCTTGTCAAAAACATAGATCGACATGCCCGCATAGCGTCGGAGTTGTGCCGCGATGATCCCCAAGTGGGTCGATTTACCTGCTCCGGTCGGCCCGAACATGAATGTATGTCCGAGATCGCGTACATGCAGGTTCAAACGGAATGGCGTTGCTCCGTGGGTTACGCAGTGCATGAGTGCAGGCGACAGTGGCGGGTACATCGGGCACGGAGCGCTTGCGCTGCCTGTCCATATCGTTGAGGTTGGTAGCAGGTCGGCAAGGTTCATCGTATTGATAAGCGGCCTTCGCACATTTTCGACACCGTGCCCAGGAAGGCTGCCCAGATAGGCGTCCATTGTGTTGATAGTTTCGATACGAGCCGCAAAGCCCAGTCGGTTTATAGCTCTTTCTACCTGGCGCGCGGACGTTTCAAGACGGGTTCTGTCTTCGTCCATAAGGACTACGACGCTTGTGTAATAGCCTTGGGCTACGATACCGCTATTCACTTCGGCGATGGCCGATTCTGCGTCTGCCACCATTGAAACCGCGTCCTGATCGACCGGGCCAGTGTTTGTATTGAATACTTGATCAAAGAAACCGCGGACTTTCTGTCGCCATTTTTTGCGGAACTTGTCCAGGTGTTTCACAGCCTCGTGCTGATCCATGAAGATAAAGCGTGACGACCAACGGTATTCGCACGGCAGTTCACCAAGAGCGGTCAGGATTCCAGGTGTTGACTCCAAGGGGAATCCCTCGATGGCGACAACTTGAATGAGGTTTCGGCCGATCTTTGGTACGACTCCTGTGCGCAGTTCTTGCCCGCCGATTACAGCATCCAGGTACATCGGATTGCTGGGCAGTTGTACGGGATGGTGTTGCCCCGTTATGCAAAACTGAAGCCAGCTTAGAAATTCGTCGTGAGTGATTTCCGTTCCGCCTTCTGTGGTAAGCTTCTGGCCGAGCAAGCGGGTCAACTTTACCGCCGATGAAAGTCGACTTTCAATACTTGATATTTCGCGCTTGAATTGGTCAATAAGGCTCATCGTGCGGGCTTTATGATCCGGCGTCTCTGCATTGTCATCAAACATGAGCTCAACGAATTTACGCTGTGCCAAGACAGGCGGAAACCATGTCAGGGTTAGAACGAAATACCCCTCATACATCGCCCCCATACGCTGAAAAAGCCGGCGGCGCTCTTCGTCTATAGCGGCAGAGACTGGATCAGGGAAATGCGACAAGCCCTGCTCCGAGTAGGAAGGAGCTGGTCGACGTATAGCGTCTACATGCACCATCCATCCGTTTCCCAGGCCAACTAGGGCCTGGTTGATGCGATATGAGACCATTTCACGCTGTTCATCGGTGCTACTTGCGTTGTCATCCCCTTTGTAGAGCCAGGCGGCCATGAAAGACCCGTTTTTACCCACGATAACGCCGTTATCAACAACAGCGGCATAGATGAGTAAGTCGGCCAGTCCAGCATCTTTTGAACGATGCTTTTTGAGTTTCAGTTCTGCATCGACAGCCCGGATGCGAGAAAACAGAATGAGCAATAGGACGGCTCCAAGTCCAGCAATCACAATTGTTAATGCCTGGATCATTTGTATTGCCCCCATTGATTTTGCGTGTTGTCACGAAATGGCGTGCTGCGTGGGGCGTAATACGGCTTATAACGCCGGCTCCGCAGGTAAACGTAACGCATCTTTGGGTCGCTCTTTGCCATTAGGCGAAACAAGAACAGCGCGCAGATCCAAAGAATAATGCCGAATATAGTGGCCCTCAGCTCCTGAGCACTGAATATCAGCGCTCCCGCAACTAAACCCGAGAACATCACCATTTCACGATCACCGCCCATGAACAGGTTATCTCTATTGCCAGCCCTTCGTATGGAAATGGTGCGTAGAGCCATGTTATGCAGCCTTTCCGTTGGTAACTGAAGTGCTGGCTATCTGTATCTGATCAGTCAGAGATGCGATTTCTGCACCACGGCCAAAGAACGTACCCATCATGCTTTGTGCTCCGACCAGCAACGCCATGACCAATACGATAAATATCAATGTTCTAAAAAATCCGTTGAGTTCACCGCCAAATATCAAAACCCCGCCGGCAACCACGATGCCGATAATGGATATCGTAAACGCCACCGGACCGCTGACAGAGTTGCGCAGGTTGGTCAGCCAGCTTTCATAGGGAAGCGAGCCGCCGGTTCCTTCGGAAGCAAAGGCCGATGTCGGAGCCAATATGGTGATCGCTAATAGAGCGATTATCCCCATGTAAAGGTAGGCGCTACGATTGTTATCGAATGATGGTTTTTGCATAGATATTTCTCCTATAGGATCTTTGTAATGTATTGGCCAGCATGAAATCCGGTAACCTCAAGGATTTCCTGAATACGCCGGCCCTCCTGGGTTCTGGCGATATGAACAACAACATGAACAGCCTCGCCAATAAGCGGTTCAATGGGTTTGGGGGAATCTGGGTGCATGCTGATAAGCATGGCAAGACGATCAAGCCCGGCTTTGGCGTTATTTGCATGCAGGGTTGCCGCACCGCCTTCATGCCCTGTGTTCCAGGCCATTAATAAATCGAGAGCTTCCGGGCCACGTACTTCTCCGACCAGGATTCTGTCTGGGCGCATACGCAATGTGGTTTTCAAAAGCATGGTCATCGTGACTTCGAGCGACGTGTGGTACTGCACGTAGTTTTCAGCGGCGCATTGGATTTCACCGGTGTCTTCGATAATGAAAACACGCTCGGTTGGGTTATTAGTAACCATCTGATTGATGATTGCATTTACCAGCGTTGTCTTGCCCGAGCCGGTGCCGCCGATTACAAGGATGTTTCGATGCGCGGCAACAGAATCAATTAGCACCTGCCGCTGCTGGGCCGTCATGATTCCGCGCTCTACATATTGATCCAGGGTAAAGATGGCGACGGCCCTCTTGCGGATCGCAAAGGTCGGCGCCGGTACAACCGGTGGAAGCTGGCCGGCGAAGCGCGAACCGTCTAGGGGCAATTCCCCTTCCAGGATAGGCTTTTGGCGGGTAACTTCTTTGCCGTGATACCCAGCAATTGTTTCGATGATTGCTTGCGCTTGGGCTACGCGCATCGAGCCTATGCACTTCATTGGCTCACCCAGGCGCTCTTGCCACAGCCTACCATCGGCATTAAGCATGACTTCGACGGTCTTCGGATCATGCAAAGCCGCCAATAGGTCTGCTCCCATGTCGCGTTCTAACTTGCGTTTGGCCCGTTCTTTGACACTTGCGCTATCGAACTTTTCTTTGCTATCAGTCATTTCGGATTCTCATATTGTCCCGTCTCCTGGCAAAATACGATATAACGAAATACAAAACAATGCAATAGTTTATAACGAATTATCGTTTGATGATAATAAGAATGGCAACGTCGAATATACTGTAGTGCTCAGAGGTAATTAACCCCGGTCGACCTGGAGGGCTTTTAGCGGCTAAAAAGTAGTTTCAGTTATATTTTGTAGATTGACCAAGACCCTGCTATTTTCTCTTCTTATGGTTAAGAGTTCCTTAGTTTTGACTAAGATTGTCTTAGTTTATCTCTTGTTTCCTCCCCCCACTTCCTGACAATAAATGCTTTGTGTTCAGGAAGAATAGCCGATACCCTTTCATATCCAGGCGGCAAACTACTTCTAGCTTTTCCTCCAGCAAGTTCGTCTAAGTCTTCTTTGCTTAGGTCTGTTGACTCAAGTAATAATGGAAGAGGTACATCTAATGCCTCCGCAATAGACTCCATCACCTTTAACGATGGATTTCCGTTTCCTGTTGTTAAATCAGAAAGAAACGAGTTCGACACTCCTGATATTTCGTGTAATTCTTTTTTCGTCATTCCACGCTCATCTAAGATGCGCAGAATATTTGTAAAGAATATATAGTTGTACACTGACGTCTTACCTTGTTTGATGAAACAGCTTTTTAGCCGCTAAAATGTTATTGACTCTGAATGTTTGTTTAGCTAAACTGCTCGATAGAGATTTGTACAAGCCCGCAACTGAGCTTTCCCGGATAGCCAAGCCAACAAATACCATTAAACACCAAAAAACCATAATAATCACGCGGCAGGGAACCAAAACATGACAAAACGTACCAGCAGCCGAGATCAGAATGACAGCATTACAACCAACGACCTAATCGGCCGTATTAATCGGGTGCGAGACCAACACAGTCGCATCGAAGCTGAAGCCCGGCCTGGAGAAAGCAACAACGAAGTAGCAACACGTCTTCGTCAGGAAAATGTCGGCACCTCCCCTTCGACTGTTCGCCGACCGCCAAAGAGTGACCAGCAGTTAGACCTTTTCATGCCTGCCCTCTATGACGTAGGAACCAAGGATAGTCGCAGCATCATGGACGTAGCCGTTTTCCGCCTGTCAAAAAAAGAAAAAAGAGCGGGTGAAGTTATTCGATACGATCTACCAGATGGTCATGTCGAGGTCTCGTCCGGGCCTGCCGGCATGGCATCGGTATGGGATTATGACCTTGTTCTTATGGCGGTATCGCACCTCACAGAAGCAATGAACCGCTACCGGGACGGAAAAGGTGAAAAACCTGGGCGAGTGTTCCGACCGCATGTCGGGGATGTACTCAAATTCTGCCGACGCGCAGATGGAGGGAAGCAAAAAGACGACCTAGTGGCAACGTGCCTCCGTTTGAACACAACTCACGTTGCCATGCAGCGCACCAAAAAAGCTAAAAACGGGCGTACCGTGACGGTCTCAGAAGGAGAAGCTCTTATTAGCCGATACAAAATCATCGCGAACGAAAATGGGAAGCCTGAATACATCGAAATCGAACTTGCAGAATGGATGTTCCGCGAGATCGTGGAAGGAAAGAACCCGGAAGTGCTAACAGTCCACCCCGACTACTTCCTGATCGATCCAGGCATTGGTCGCTTTGTTTATCGCCTGGCTCGACGTGCAGCCGGAAAAACGCACGCCAAATGGGCTTTCCAGACAATCTATGAACGCAGCGGCAGCTCCGGCACTCTTAAGAAATTCAATTTTACCCTACGCAAGCTGATCGAGGCCAATGACATGCCAGAATACACCCTTTCAGAAGAACAAGGACAGATTGGTCCCGTCCTGGTAATGCAATACCGAAGTGCATCCATCGCTACCTGCGAAGAAGATGTAATAGGTTCCTAATGTACGGGACACCCATGCAAATTAGTAAAGCTAAACCATCTAATCGCGTAAAAAGTTTTGCTAAACCGTTACTTAGGCAGGCATAGGCCATTGGCTTGTGGGTTGGGCGTACATTAGGAACTGGAAGCCGTACATTAAGAACCAAAAATCGTACATTAAGAACCGAAAGCCGTACTTTAGGAACCGATAATCCTTCTATGTCGCTGTTTTATAAGATGAATATGGTGTTTTTTTATGTCTAAAACATAATAAAACTTATTTAAAACTCTAAAACCTTTCCACCTGTGTATAACTCATCAGAGATGCATCAAAAATTGCCTATAAAACAATCGCCATCTTTGTGAACAAAATGTAGGTAAAAGCTCAGAGACACACTAAGGAAAAATATGTATAGTATATATCGAAAATTTAGAGGCTAGATCTGCAAGCAAGAAGGAACGAGGAATTAACTCCAAAGAGAGATTTTAGCGGCTAAAAAGTCAGCATTATAAATCTAATAATAAAGCAAACTGACTGCATATGAGGTGAGAAGGCTACAGCAATTGACGTAAGATTGCCCCGGATTTCTCCGGGGCGTTTTTGGCTTGGCGCTGTAACACCGAAGCCGTACTTTCCCAGGGTGGGGGAAGTATGTAATATTGAATACGTTAGCGCGTAGAGAGTCAAGTTATGACAAACATAATCAAGTTTCCAGCAAAGGAAACCCAATCTGTAGGCTTTGTTCAAGACAGGTCGACCAACCAATTAAATGTCATTGCAAAGTCCGTTTTCGGCTGCGTTATTCGATTCGTATGGGTAGTAACCGTTCTTACTTGGCCCGTCTTCAAATGGGTACTATCTCTTGACATTTTGTTTCAGATGTTCCGGATGATTTACCATTGGAACACACCAGACGTTTATGCAGGCTGGAATTTTTTAATGCATTTTTCTGTGCTGACAGCCCTCACATATTATGTCTCGATTTACAAACCGAAAGGAATTTAGAAAATTTTAGCGGCTAAAAAGATTGACTGTTATATATTGTTTAGCTAAACTCTTGTTCCGTAGGTGGCTGTAACCGCCTTTTTTCAACATCAGGGTGTGTGGAGAATATATGGGTGTTATCTATGAAAAAAATATTGACCGAGGATCAGTTCCAGAAGGCAATCAAAGATCTGGAAATTGGACAACAAACTGTAGACATAGCGTGGGGCGTGCTGGTAGAAGGAAGGCCACAAGCCGAATATGCAACGGCGCTGGGATTAAGCAGGGGCGCGGTATCGCAGGCAGTCAACAGAGTATGGGCGGCACACGAAGCAAACTTGCCAGTCGGTTTCGAACGAGTGACCGCAGTCCTACCGGAACATCAAGCATTCATAGTCAAGAAGTGGGCAGCAGACGCCGCCAAAAAGACAAAGGAACGAGCATCATGAAAACGCTAGTCACGGCCAACCAAAAAGGTGGAGTTGGTAAAACCTCGACACTGGTACATCTAGCTTTTGATTTTTTCGAGCGAGGGCTGAAGGTAGCCGTGATTGACCTGGATACACAGGCTAATGCTTCTTACACCCTACAAGCCTTCCAGTCCGGGCTCCTGGCCAGCTCCATGTTCGGTGTCGAATCACTCGAACTGGAAAATAAAACCAAAGACAACATGCCCGTAATTGCTCTTATTGAATCCGATGCAGGATTGGCAAATATGGAAAAAATGGCTCTAAACGAGGCTGGAACTAACTTTCGGGCTGCTATCGCTAACCTCAGTTCACAAGGTTTTGATGTGTGCTTAATTGATACTGCGCCGTCTCTTGGTGTCAGCATGGCCGCGGCGCTATTGGCAGCCGACTATGTAATATCACCCATTGAACTGGAGGCCTACAGCATTCAAGGCATCAAGAAAATGGTAACAACCATAGCGAACATTCGGAAAGTGAATCCCAAATTACAATTCCTTGGCATGATCCCGAGCAAGGTGGACTCCCGAAATCCGAGACATGGCCGGCACCTTGAGGAATTGGAACGAGCTTACCCTCAACTGATGATACCGACAGGCGTTGGGCTGCGCAGCAGTATCGCTGATGCGCTGGCATCAGGTATGCCAGTTTGGCGGATTAAAAAAACAGCCGCTAGGAAAGCCGCACAGGAAGTCCGCGCTCTGGCTGCCCACATAATTATGAAAATGGAGATATACCAATGATTAAACCAATAATGGCTGGACTTGGCCTAGACAGCCTTGGCGACCTATCAGACCTTCTGAACCAGCCGGTAATGGAGGATAAAACGAACGGCCCTCTGCAATTGTCCCTGGACCTGATTGACGAAGATCCAAACCAACCCCGTCACGCAGACAACCCAGGATTTTCTAAGGAAAGCCTGGCCGAACTAGCCGAAACCATCGAGGATCGCGGGGTAAAATCTCCAATTTCTGTTCGTGAGCACCCCAAGGTAAAAGGTCGCTACATCATCAATCACGGAGCGCGACGATTTCGTGCGTCGCGGATCGCAGGGAAAGACAGCATCCCTGCGTTCATTGATAACGACTATTCCGAAGCAGACCAGGTTATCGAGAATCTGCAACGCAACGAGCTGACTGCTCGCGAGATCGCTGACTTTATTGGCCGAGAACTGGCTAAGGGAAAGAAAAAAAGCGAAATCGCCCGAGAAATAGGAAAATCCCCAGCATTTGTCACGCAGCATGTGGTGTTGCTCGACCTACCGGACCCCATTGCCACTGCATTCAGCACCGGACGGGCTAATGATGTAACAGTCATCAATGAACTGGTGAAGGATTATAAGAAAAACCCAGAACAAGTGCGCTTATGGTTAGCCGACGAGAGCCAAGAACTGACGCGGGGATCAGTTAAACTGCTGCACGAATTCTTAGAAGACAAGCGCATTCAGGATGGTGGCGAAGTTAATGATTCTAAGACGGTGGATGCACTGCCTGGAAAGACCGATGCCGAGACAGGCGAGAGCGAGCAAGACCAGACAAGTTCAGACGCCAAGAAGATAGTGAAGTTAGATGATCCAGAAAAGCTCAAGAAGGCCATTATTCACGTAAATCATGATGGTCGTCTAGCTCGTCTGATCCTAACTCGACGCCCACCAGCCGATGGATGGGCTTGGTTGAAGTATGAGGATGACGGGCATGAGTTCGAGGCTGAGCTAACAACCGTGCAGCTTGTCGCGTTGCTGGAAGGATGATTACCGCGATTTAACAACTACCAATTAGCTTGATTTGACCCCGCCTTGAGCGGGGTTTTTTTTGTCATTTATTTGTTTGTTAGTTTATTAGTTTGTTTATTTGTTAGTTTGTTATATAATAAAGGCGTCAATAAATTATATCAGGAGAATGTTATGCGTCCCGCCGAGTTTACTCCCGAAACAATCATCCAGGCCGGTCAAGAGCTGCAAGCGACAGGCCGCAATATCACTGGCTTTGCTTTACGTCAGAAAGTTGGAGGAGGCAATCCGTCACGGCTTAAGCAGGTGTGGGACGAGTATATTAGCAGCCAGGCTGTGACTAAGACCGAGCCGGTCGCAGAATTACCAGTTGAGGTGGCTGATGAGATGGCTGCCGTAACGAAGGCGCTTACGGATCGTCTAGCTATCTTGGCAGTGGAGCTGAACGATAAAGCAGTGAAAGCAGCGGAACGCCGGGTTGCCGAAGTCATTCGAACGGCCGGCGAACAGCGCGAACAGGCCGAGCGCGAGTTGGCTGATGCCTCACAAACTGTTGACGATCTCGAAAACTCTCTGGATGAAACAAAGAGTAAGGTTGAGGAGTTAGAAAATCTTCTGTCAAAGCAACGGAACACAAATCAGGATTTGTCTATCGAGCTGGCTCAAGCGCGCGAGCGCCTGGCGGTCATCGTGCAATCCTCAAAGACAGCCGCAGATGAACACATTGCCGAGTTAAATCGACTGAATGCTGGGATAGACGCCGAGCGCACCCGGCAACGGCAGGAAGTCGATCAGATTCGCGCTGAACTGGCTGAACAAAAAAAAATCAGCCAAGCGGTAGCTGCTGAGCGTGATCAAATAAAGGCTGAGCTGGCGACTGCTAAGGCCAAATCTGAGGCGGCAAGCAGTGAGGCTGCTCGGCAGGCCGAGAGCATGCGCGTAGAGCTGAAAGAGCTAAAGAAAGCCGCTCAGGAGGCCGCTGCCGAACGAGACCAAATACGCACCGAACTTGCTGCCGTGAAAGCCAAGGCGGATGCTGCCGAACAGGTACATCAAGAGCAGCGCAAGCAAGCCGCAACAGAGGCTCATCGGACGGCCGAGCGTATGACCAAGGCTAATAACAACATGGAGGAAGCCAACAAGGAGGCTAGAGAGGCCCGCGAGGAAGCGGCTACTCTTCGAGGACGCATTCAAGCTCTGGAAGAGATGATGAGGCAAGGCAAATGACCAAAGTGAAAATACCTGATCCTTTATAAGGATTCCTTTAAAATGGCATGTATATAAAGCCAGTCTCTAAGTGAGGGCTGGCTTTTTTTACTATGCTGGAGGAGCAATGATTTTACAATTAACCTGTGGGAGGTGCTTATGAAACAGCGCCTGTTGGTTATGAACGGGCAGCGCATTGTTCAGGAGGAGCTGGAAGGCGTATGGGCGAACCAGAAAGTGGACAAAGCCGGTGCTTTAAAGCCCGGTATATACAACATTTATACGGCTGACAAAGTGGACAAGTCGAAGCGGTATGATGGCGTAGTGGTCCATACGGACAATAACAATGTGTATCAACAAATGGATAAAAAATTTGTCATGCATTCGCGCCAAGATTTCGATACAGTGCCTATTATCGGAAGTGCGAAAAGCATTAGTTACAACGAGCAAGGTAAAGCCGTCGTTTCGGCCGAGGCAGTAAAACAGAGTCGAGGGCGCTCCCGATAATTTTAGCCGCTAAAATTGATGCGGCATAAGATTTATTTTGTTGATTCCGACATTTTGTGTCATCTTTCAAAAAAAGCCCGGCCGCACCGGGCTTTTTTTATTAAAAATTGTAAAAATCTGAACTTGATCTGACGGCTTCCAAAAAAAGTCTCGGCGGAATCTTACGCCGAATGTTCGAGTTCGACCCTAAGTTTCCGTTCAAAGTGTTTTTATTGATCGCCAGATTGTTGCCAGACAGCGGACGGTCGCAAGATAAAAAGGAACCGCATATCATTCGGTATGGCGGATAAGCCAACGCGCCCTCCAACTCTAATAGTACAAACGCGCGCATCAATAATGTGGAAAAGTCACACTTATTATGCTATTGTCATTTTATCTTTTAATGTAAAAACATGAAACCCGTGAAAAAGTCACAAATAAGCGCATGATTGTCTCGTTCTCTATCTCCAATTTCCGTTCCTTTTCTTCGGAACAGACCTTATCGCTGGTTGCCAGCAATCGTCTTAGTGGCAGTCATGAAGATCACGCTTGTTCTATTCCTGGTACCAAAGAAAAAGTACTTAAAACAGCTGTTCTATACGGCGCAAACGGCGCCGGGAAATCCAACCTTTTTAAAGCGCTACGCTATCTAAAAACTATCGTTCTCAATCCGCGGAAAAAAAACAGCGGCATGGAACGCGAAAAATTCCGCTTTGGCGCAGAAGTGGACGAACCTTCCGTATTCGATCTTCAATTTATTGCTGACAGTAAACTGTACCGCTACGGAGTTAAAATCGATGACCATAGAGTTATTGAAGAATGGTTGCACGAAGTAGTCGGTTCAAAACAAAAAATTCTGTATGAACGAATAACTGATGAGCAAGGCAACGTACATGTTGAATCCGGCAAGGCTAAATTTAAAAAGGGTAAACTAGGTGCGCTGGTTACAGTCGGCGGACCGCAAAATCAATCGTTCTTGGCAACCATTCAGGTAACATTGGATAGCTCAGATTATGACAGCGAGTTAACGAATGTCATTAACTGGTTCGATGACAATTTGACATTCATCGGGCCGGATGCCTCTTTCGGTTCGCTTGGACACTTATTAGCTAGTGATTCAGCGTTCTTAACATTTGCCGGAGATTTTCTTAGATCAGCATCTACCGGCGTAACTCATTTGCAGCCGCAAAAAACCGAAATCAGCGAAGAAGAGCTACGCAACCTACTGCCCAAAAAATTTGTATCCAAATTGTTGGAAGATACAGTCGAAAATAAGGACGGTACTGCCGTTATTAGCCTTGAACGAGGCAATGAGCTTTTGATCGAACGTAGCGAGGAAAACCATTTTTATCGATTAAGCATTCAAGCTGCTCATGAACATCAACCGGGCAAGGTAATTCCATTGGATTTAAGCGAGGAATCCGATGGCACCCGCCGTCTATTAAACCTCCTGCCAGCATTACACTTCTTGCAATCAGGCAATGCGGTTTTTTTTATTGATGAAATTGACCGCAGCATGCACCCTATTCTGGCAAAGCAATTTTTGGAATTTTTCCTAAAATCTTGCCAAGGTGGCAGACATCAAATCATTATCACCACGCACGAATCGAATTTGCTGGATTTGGATCTGCTGCGCCGCGATGAAATATGGTTTGCGGAAAAAGACCAAGCTGGATCCAGCCATCTCTATTCCTTGGCTGACTTCAATGTTCGGACAGATCAAGACATTCGTAAGCGTTACCTGCAAGGTCGATATGGTGCCATTCCATTTTTGGGCGATTTAAACGCATTGCTGGAAAATGAAGATTTGCCTCAATGAGTTTAATCAAAGACCTCAAACCTAGGCCGTTAAATAGAGATACCGACACTCTGCGCGACGACAGGCTGTTTATTGTCGCCAGTGATGACTCCTATGCGCCGAAACAGTATTTCGATTTTTTCCGGCTCGCAAGGGTGCAAGTACATGTGGTTGAAACACCATTAGATGAGAACAGATGTCATGCTATTGATGTTCTACGGCGATTGGAGGGTATCGAACATGAAGAGGAAGACGAACGCTGGATGCTGCTGGACACCGATCATTATGTTAATGGCCCTCACATAAAAGAATTTAGGCGAATCATCAAAGAAGCCAAAGAAAAAGGGATATCCGTCGCTTTAAGCAAACCTTGCTTTGAGCTTTGGCTGCTGTTTCACCACGCAGACAAAGATGCAGTGACGGAACTAGACAACGCAAAAGCAGTAGAGAAATGCTTGCGAGACCGGCTTGGAGAATATAACAAGACAAGCTTAAAACGTGAGCATTTTCCGGTTGAAACTGTCGCCGAGGCATACCTACAGGCCAGAGACTTGGATAAAACAGTCAAAGGCGGAGTAATTCCGCAAACCAACACCAGTCGTGTCTATCAACTATGGGAAGCCATTATCGCCAATGCGCTTCCGTCGCAGCTCCCTCCAGAGCTGGCCGCATTGCGGGCATCGAAGAGATAAAGCGGCGAGATTGGATGCTTGACGTTTATAAATGACAGTTATAAAGCGTAAACCGACTATTCATTGTAATCCGCTCCATCGTCTGTTAATGGCCGAACAGAGACCATCAATGCCAGGCTCAATCTAAACTAATGCTTCAAATTGTCTGATCAAGTTTAGAGTTTTACATTCAAATTAAAAGCCCGGTCGCGCCAGGCTTTTTGATCAGATGAGCCGCCGCTTTTCATAACGAGGCCCACAGAGCCAGGCCTGCGGCGAAGACGGTCATGATAGAGGCCACCATGTTCATAAAGGCTACACGCTTCGACTCGCGGATCGGTGCGGTGATCTTTGATATTCCCGCTTCTACCTCGCGCCGTACGGTTTCAGCCGCCACTTTTGCACCTTCCTGCATGACCTTCATCATTTCTTCACGACTCGCCAACAGAGCCGCATTGAGCGTCCTTTCAGCCTTGTTTTTGGCGTCATCCCCCCAGCGATGTGCGATGTCTTCCAGTTCTTCCTTGAACGTATTTAGAATTGCTTGCTGGGCAGCCGCACTGTCCTGCATCAATTTTTCATTAATTGTTTGCAGGATCAAAATCGGATCATCGCGGCCCACTGCGATGCCGTGTTTTGCTGCTATTTCCTTGATAACTTCTTCGATCTTATCGTCAGCCATCACAACACCGCCGTATTTTCCATTTGGCCATACAATTGGGTTCGAACGATCTTGAGTCGCTGTCTAGTCATGATCGTGAGCGATTCCATTGCCAAAGCTTCGTCGAATGTCATACGCTCTTGAAGCATTTCCGCAAAGTCCCGACCGTAAGTCTCTTCTTTGAGGGCGGGAATCTTGATGATAGCCGAGACACGTCCTTTGTTTGCCGTATATGCTTTCATTTGCTCAAACCCTTTACCCTCGTGCTCGATGGCTCCCCAATATGGGTTCAGCCAAACCACAAACAAGCATTCGGACGGAAACTGGCTAGCGAGCTGCGCAAAACCGCTCACTGTGTCCAGTAAGGCCTGCCCGCCAGTGATGACTGTATGGACGACCAGAGTATGACCCATGTCCTGGAGCAATGCAGGCACTTGGTTGCTGATCAGGTAATGCGATAACGGCACGAATGAGCTTGCTCCGTTGTCGATAATGACATCGTTTTCTGCCGTTGCAATCAACTCGACCAGAACATCGAAGTTACGAGTGTTGATTTCGTCGCCGTCCATGATGTTCAGGCGGCGCACTTTCA
>Ga0208509_1000307_pt1 | contig 18788 bp, 29 predicted proteins | sample LakWasMeta7_HOW4_2_FD_183857 | JGI IMG/M metagenome (GOLD analysis project Ga0208509, IMG submission 183857) | Freshwater sediment methanotrophic microbial communities from Lake Washington under simulated oxygen tension - Sediment Metagenome... | ecosystem: Environmental > Aquatic > Freshwater >...
ATCTGCTGGCCACGCTTCAGTTCAAGGTACCGCAAGAATCGGTGAAACGCTCACAGGGAAACGTGGCCAGCAGATTATCGCGGGCGGTTTATTGTTTGGTGCGATGCAGGCCGTAGCTTTGATGTTGGCAGGCTTTGGTGATGACGAGCCGCCAGAGTTCGTACGCGATAGAAATATCATCATACCTCTGGGAGATAAGCGCTATGGAACAATTCCAATGCCGTTAGGTTACAACGCGATCCCGAACTTAGGCCGCATCATGACAGAATGGGCTATGTCCGGCTTTGAAAAAACCGGTGACAGACTTACACATATATTAAGTATGTCTGCCGAAGTGTTTAACCCGATTGGCGGCAACGGTAGCATTATGAGTATTGTTACACCAACGGCGCTTGACCCGGTTAATGACTTAACTCAAAACGAAGATTGGACAGGACGCCAGATTTCACGCGAGGATATTAACCAGAATGCGCAGACTGCAGGCTTTACCCGGACTAAAGATAAAACTTGGTCTGGCTATATTGAGATTGCAAGATTCATCAACAAGCTAACCGGTGGCACTGAATATACGGCAGGAAAGATAAGTCCGACAGGTGATGCAATTGATTACCTGGTGGGGCAAGCCTTTGGCGGCGTAGGTAGAGAGCTTAGTAAAGCGGGCACAACAGCCGAGGCATTATTGACAGGTGAAGAATTGCCGCCTTATAAAGTGCCATTGGTAGGCCGCTTCTATGGCGATGCTAAAGGTCAAGCTGCGCAGAGTTCAGAGTATTACAATAATTTGCGCATGCTAGGTAAGCATGAAACTGAAATTAAAGGCCGCCTGGCTGATGACATTAGCACCAGGGAGTATCGACAAGAGAACCCAGAGGCCGGGCTAATCGCTCATGCTAAACAATCTGAAAAGATTGTGCGCAATCTTCGTAAGCTAAAAGAAAGAAAGGTAGATGCAGACGCTCCGGCCGCAGAGGTTAAAGCAGTGGACGAACGTATTACCAAGCAAATGCAGAAACTAAATGAGCTGGTTAGAAAAAAGAAAGAAGAAGCTTACCAATAGAGTGCAAAGCAAAAGCAGCTAAAACCACCCAGCCAGTGAGCAAGAATATTTTATCCATTCATGGATTATAATCTTTATTCTTGCTCAAAAATAATATAATATCGCGCACTTGCTTGATGATTAAAAAACATCAAGCAAGTAGCTTTTAAGTAGATATTTAGGGTATTCGTTTTTTAAGTGTCTGATTTAATTATTGTTATGGTAGAGCTACTGCCTACCAGTAATGTTTTTTCAAGTTTCTTCATAGTTCGTCATTCTTCTTCAAAGTTCCCCACAAATTAAACCGGAAGCATTATACTGACTGCCTTTGTCTGTATTCATGTGCTTTCATAATGCGTCATAGTTCAACATTACCAATCATCCCTAGTCAAAATATTTTAGGGTATCGCGTAGGGTATGCATTAAATTACTTTAGGGTATCAGCATGCTAACTATCAAGCAGATAGATTCTTTAAAGCCAAAGGCGCAGCAATACAAAGTTGCTGATATGGCCGGCCTTTACCTAGTTGTTACGCCTAGAAACATAAAATCTTGGCGATATAACTACAAAGATTCTCAAGATAAATATAAAACTAAGACTTATGGGCTATACCCAGAGATTAGCCTTGCTAAAGCAAGATTGCTTAATTCAGAGTTCAAAGACGAGCAGGCGAAATTAAAGCTGCATGGCATTACTGAAAGCAATGCTCTGACGTTCCGGCAGTTTGTTGAGGACAAGTGGTACAAGCATCATCTGCCGGATCTGAAAAGCACAAAGCATAAAGCCATCATCCAGGCGAGTATGGGCCAGTATGTATTTCAGCATATTGGCGATAAGCCGCTTGATAAGATCACGCGCAAAGAACTGGTAGCGCTAGTGCATGGCATACAGGATAAGGGCGTAGTTGAAACGGCCAATAGGATAGCAAGCAGGCTCGGCCAGATATTCACCTACGCAGTTAACACCGATGAAGTGCAGCTGCACCCGGCTACTAATTTATGCAGCGTGCTAAGAGCGCCAGTGCGTACGCACATGCCATGCATTGATGTAAGTGAGGCTAGGGATTTGTTTCAAGCGATTAAAACCTATGACGAACCCGTAACTAGGTTAGGCTTAATATTGCTTGCGCTCACCTTCGTCCGGACTACAGAGCTACGTTATTTTGAGCGATCAGAAATTAAAGATAAACGATTTTGGATTATTCCAGCTGCTAGAATGAAAACAGTAACAGGGAAAGCTCCGAAGCCCCATGTTGTACCGCTAACCGATTTTACGCTGCGGATCATAAAAGAGCTTGAGCAATACACGGGCGATGATAAGTATGTGCTAGGTTCATTAAAGCGGCCTAATCACCCGATCAGTGAGAATACCCTATTATTTGCACTGTATCGTTTAGGGTATCGCGGGAAAATGACAGGCCACGGCTTTAGATCGCTGGCCTCTACCGTGCTTAATAATGAAACGTTAGATGGCCGCCGGCGGTTTGATAAGGATTGGATAGAGCGCCAACTCGCACATAATGAAATTGATGATGTGCGAGCTTCCTATAATCGCGCTGAGTATCTTGATCATAGAATCGCTATGATGCAGCACTATTCTGATTGGATTGAAGGCCTGTTGACATAGGGCTATTATTCCATCTTGGCCTTGGTTCTAAATGGTCTGGATTTGGAATAATTCCAGATTTAATATAGCGCGATACCGTTGATCTGCTTGCGCCCAGGTATTCCATCCAGTCTTTAATTTCGTAGATATTTTTCATGTTCTCATCCTTCCAACTTATCTTGTTTGTACTTGATCTTAATTTCTGGCTCAAGGCCTTTTTTGAATAATTCACTAGCTAACTGTGATGCCATGGCAAAGCCTTTTACTTCTCGCTTGGCGCCAGGCCATATAACGTAGAATTGCCTAGCCATGTTCGACTTTCAATGCACGGATAACTTCTGCACAAGATATAGCTGCTCTACCTTTATTTGCGTTTCTTTCAGTAGATTCTTTATCCTCTATATCCTTGTATCTATCACAATTCTTTGTATATACAGCAACCATTTCATCAATAGCTTTCGCACATTTCTCAATCACCTCATCATCATGATTCGCCAGTGATTCGGCTGGTGTTGCCGCGAGTAGTTTACGTGCCGCGATAACTTGATCTTCGCTCTCTTTTTCATCATCACTTATAAAACTTACGTAGCCGTATAAATCGACAAAGTATCTCAAAGACTCACGTAAATCACGATTATTGGCTTTGAGTTCATTGTTAACTTCTCTGATTACATCATGCTCTAGCGCATCTCTATAAATTTTTTCTTTCAACTCCGCAACCTCACCCTCAAGCGCTTCAATCCGTTTATTGGCTTCTGCGGTGGCTTCAATCTTTTCTTTAAGGCACTGTTCCCATAATTTATCTAGTTGCTCATGTTTGTAGCGTTCGGGTAAATATGCTTTTTTAAATTCATCTAGCCTATCAAACTCTATTTTGGATTGTTCGCTCATGTGTTACTCCAAGGGTCTAAGTTGACTTTCGCACCACATTTTTTACAGATGCCATTTCTATTAATTCCAGCATGGTCGTGTAGCGCACATAGAAATTGTTTAATCCATTTCATCTTCATTACTCCTTATCTGTTGGTACGGCTGGTAGTGGTTGCCAGTGGGTTACATAACCAGTGTTATTATTTTTATGGTAGTACCTTCCATTTGCCCACCAACATCCAATAGTTCTTTGAAACTCCCCATATTCAATAGGCTCATCTTCTTCAATATATCCGCCTAATTTTCCAACAGAAATTCCACTGGCAATTGGATTTTTTGGCAAATAAATATAAATTAATATAAGTTCGCCATACTCAGGTAACCTATCCTCTACACTTACCCATCCTTCACGCTGAACTGGTGCGACTTCATACATTTTGCTACTAGTAGTACCATCAGAATTTGGTCTTAGAACCTGCACATACTCACCTTTTGCATAATCTAAAACAACAACAATATGCTCTGGCTTATATTGTTCAAAACATAAAACTTCTTTATTGTCATCTTCAAAAAATACACTTACTTCACGCTGAACAGTGGGTTCGCCAAATCTTGTAGGCGCATTCAATTCGCTGAAAGCTTTGTATATATGATGAAATTGCATTTCACGTTTAGCTATCTCATCGGCTAATGAGCTCGCATTTTTCACGGCTGATGTAAGTTCTAAAGATGAACCTAACGACTCAATTTCTTGAATTAAATCGTATGCTTGTTTGTACAGCGGAGTGTTTTTTAAGGTTATTTGGCATTCGTGCATATCATATGATTGGTTAGTTGGTTCAAAATAAAACGGCTTAACGTTTGAAATATCACCTGATTCAAATAATAACTTTGTGTCATCGTGCATAGCTCCAAAAAAATAGTCAGTCACTCCTGAAATTGATGTGTAAAAATATCCATCTGGTTCACGCTGAACTGTGGGGGCGTTGGTGATATATTGTTTTAAGATTTCATCTAAGCAAGATTCAACATCTTTTATATAAACATTGCCAGTGCGACTAGAAAAGTCATTACAAAGCTGTTTAATTTCCTCAGAAAACAATGTAAGAGCCTGTTGCACCTGTTGCGGCATTGTTGCATCTTTATGTGCAACGATATTTTCATCAATCCATTTCTGAACTTCACCTCCTGACCACATTTTTCGCAACATCGTAGGGAATTTAGGCAAAGCATCTGCGTATATTAATCGTGTCATTATTGAATGCTCCCTGAAATAGTAATCGCTGCAAATGCAGTGAATGCACCAAATGCCATCTTCCATGCGTTTGCAACATCTGGAATTACATAGTCAACAAAAGCGCAACCAATCATCCATATCACCATAAATATTAAAAATTTAGTCATAATTAACCTTTCGTGTTTAGCTGCTTTCTGCGGACTTGTTGCGCCAACAAAGCCGCATTCATCCAGTCGGTAGCGTCACTTGTTTCTGCTGCCTTCTTGTATGCTTTATCAAAGTATTGCCAATCTTCACAATCACTAGGCTGCGGTGATGTGTAAAGTTTATCCCCATGATTTAATGGTTTGTAATTTGTAATATTTACCCACATTGGCTCACCAATAAGTCTAACAACCTCTGCCACTGGCTTACACTTATCTATCTCGGATAGGGCGGAAATTGCTATATCAATCGCTTCACCAATCTCTTTTGCGGTGTGCTGCAAAGGCATTATTTTCCCTCTGCGCCATTTGTTATGGTCTTTTAATATCTGCAATGCTTCCTGTACGTTACTCATTCCTATTTCCTATCTTTAAAAACCATCTGGTTCATCAGGTTTATGGTCTTGGCGTTGCACTATGCCGTAGCAACGGCTAATTAAGCCCATCTTGTTTTATGATAAAAGCCATCTATTACTGGTGGCTTACCATCTTCTAAATTGTTTTTGCATAATTTGCATTTACCTTCTGTGCCGTATTGATTGCGAAATATTGAAAATCCATACCCATCGCTTCTATTCCATCCGTACCCACACATGGGGTAAAGTTCACCATCTGCCATTTCAGCGTAAGTATGGGTTAAAGCATATTTATCATTACGGCATTGTCCTGAACGATATTTAATAATGCTTGGATGAATCATTCCTTCATTTCCTCTCGTATCAGTGCCAATTAATTGCGCTAAACTAATTAAAATAAATAGGTTTAAGCGGTTAGGGTAGAGTGGTAGGTGGTCATGATTCAGCCTTTATCGGCTCTGGTAAAGTTTGCCAGTGGGTTACTTTTCCATCTAATTCAAATATTAGATAATCAAATTCACCTTCTGATTCACGCCCGTAGTACCAACCTATTTTGCTAACCATTCCATCATCATCAGCATTGGGATGGGCCTCATCAAATGTGTAAAATTCATACTTCCCATAATTAACAATTTGCCAATGCCATCCTTTAAGGTTGTTTTTATCAAGCACTATTGCCAGAACGCATTTGTCATCGCTAGGCAATTTATCTTTTACGCTTATCCAATTATTCATCTTCTAACTCCCTATCCTAAAAAATATTATTCATCAGTTTTAATTGGCTCATGCTGCGTTGGTAGGGATTCACTTTTACGTTTTTCAGAAATCTTTTTACGCTCCGCCTTGGTTGCGCCTAGCATTTCACGGTCAACTTTTACAGACGGAAGCATTTCAAGGGCATCAGCTATATAATCAACAGAAGTTGTAATCTCTCTTGTTTCAAGGTTAATCATTTGAGTTTTAAGATTAGGCTTACAGTAAGAAATGATGTAGTTGACTCTTTGCCCTAATGCAATCGCTATTTCTTTCCAATTTTTTTCATTTTGCAATTTTGCCGACTCTAATTCTTTGATAGCATCAAGAACAAACATCATTGATGATGATTCATTAAAGTCTGGAGATTCAGCCATGTAACCAAGCACTTTGTGTAAATTTTGTATAGTTTCACTCATAGTTTGAGACCTTCCTTTCGGCACGATTTACTTAAATTCACTGCACTAATTAACATAAATAGGGTTTGATTCTTATCGTGAATCACTCGGTATCATCACAACCAGGGTGTGCGCTTTTGCTCGGCACGATCACGTCTTGCATTACGCTTATTACCTTTTGCAGATTTATGCTTTGCCATCTTTAACCTCTGCTGCAGCAGCTTCATCTGCCCGGCCTCTCTGGTATGTCTGCCAGTGCATTTCAATAACTGTATTGGTGTATTTGCCATCAGAGAATTTAAGCAGATCAGGATTAGCTTTCACTTCTGGGTTGGTTAATGCGTATGCTTCAAATGCTTGCTGCTGGTTATCCATGGGTTTACCTTTCGTTAAATTGTTGATAGTGCGCCGGTGCTGAACTCCGGCTCAGTGCTTCGGCGCGTTTTCATAGCAGTTAAATAAATTAACCTACTCCCTTATAAGCACTTATCTCTAAGTTACCGTTTGCGTATCAGCCTACGCATTGCACTATCAAGTCTGGCTGCTGAATAATCCGACCCATTCGGACTACATACCAACGGTTTAAGCTTGCCGCCAACAGCCAGGCTTGATAGGGCTCGTAACGTGAGCCAATCGTTTGCCATAGATACACCAAGAACCAGTGTTTACCCTATGTCGCAAAATTCTTTACGCTGCCTTCAACTCACCAAACGACTGCTCTAACCAGCGCTGTGCTGTGCTGCTATCAACCTTGTACGTTGTTGCTACCAGGTTAATAATTGCCTGGGCGGTAGGGCGCTTGCCTGTTGCTTTCGCTAATGAAACATGGCTAGTTGAAACTTCGTTTTGTTCATTTACTGAAACACTTAGTGCGCCTGTGCCGGTGTTTACTGAATCAACAAATGCATTGGTAATTGCATCACCGTCCGGTATTGAGGCATCGACAACCACGCCATTTTCTAAAATTTCTTTTGATAATTCGCGTGCCTGTTCTGCTTTGGCTTTTGCTGCTGCCTCGGCTTCTTCTTGCTCTGCCTGCAGCAATGAATCATGCTGGCGTTTTAACGCATTGAATGTTTTAGCCTTAATCTCAGCTGCCTCGGCGGTGAACTCTTGATATTCCTGCTCGCCGATCACCAGATCATCAACAGTCGCCATTAGAAAGCTAATCTGGTTTGAAAAATCACACTCTGACGCAGTAATAATATTGTTCTTAATAGCTTGAATCTTGGCCTTAATGCGATCAACACGCGCTTGCTCTCTAGCGGCCAGCTGCGCCTCGGCTTCTCTCGCTGCCTGCTCTGCCTGTAATGCGCGGTTCTGGGCTTCCAGTTGCTCTTGCGCCTTCTTGCCAGATAGAATTGATGCAAGCGTATCAAGCGTAGCTTTTAATGCGTACTCGGCTTCTATAAAGCGTTCGCCATACTCGGCTGGCGTAGGAACTAACGGGGATAATTCCGCGATAGCCTCTTCAATATCTGCCACTGATTTATTCATAACTTCCAGCGGCTTATTCTTGATTGCATCAATCTTGTTTTGAATAGCGGCCTTTGCATCTTCTTCTGCTTTGAGCTTGGCTGCTTTCTCGGTTTCGATACGCTCTTCTTCGGCTTTAATATCAGCGTGAAACTTATCTTCGTGCGGCGTTACTGCGCTTTCAAGTTCGGTGTACTTTGATTCAAGCAATTTTCCGATAGCTGTGATGGGGGCTTTACGTGCAGCACGCTCTTTATCTGCATCAATACGGATGGCACGTAAGATAGCGCGATGCTCTTTCGCTACGGCCATTCCTTCTTTGGTTTGAATGTTGTAAGTAATACCTGTGCTATTTGCAATCTCAGCGTCTAGGCGAGCTTTAAACGGCTCGTAAACTGCTGCAGCGTATGCTTCTGGGTCTAGTGTAACCAGCGCTTGATTAGCAACGCTGCCGGCTTCTACTGTTTGTAATGGCTTGCTCATGATGTTTTCCTTTGGTCGTAATTTTCTAAAAGTGCTTCGATGTGTTCTGGCTTGAACTTCTCTAGCTTTTCTCTTACTTTGCCTTCTGCTACAAATACTGCTTTCTCTAACTTGTTGATGTAATCGTCATCACGCCATACGCGCTGGATATATAGGCGCATGTGTTCTGGCATTCGCGGATCAAAGCTCACCCAATCCCACCATTCCGCACCGCATACCCAGATACAACCTTGCACCTGTGGCATAAATTCTTTTTCGTTCATGCCGTTAATGAATCGATCAATGTGAATTTTCGGGTCTTTCGGGCACTTAAATTCACAACCGCCATTACTACCTACAAGGCCGTCAGGTGATACGCCTGTAATATCCCCGTATTTCTGGTGCTTAATAAACGAGGCTTGATTAACAATGTTTCCAGTCCGAAAGCTGTATGCTGACCTTGCAAAAGGCTCTGTATCACGCCCCCATTTGAGAGCGTAAGAATCCATGCCGGTATCAATAAAATCATTCGTTAATCGCTCTACTACAATTTGATTGATTAAGTCGGCGTAAGCCTTCGTTCCTTCTGCCAATAAATCAACAAAGCGAGATCCGGTGAACCTGCCAGCGCGGTCCATGTACCACTGTTGGGTACGCTGTTCTGGGCTTAATAGGTTCTCGTTTTGAAACATTATGCTTGGCCTTGCTGTTGCGCTTCGGCCTGCGCCATTTCAGCTACGAAAGAATCTTGAACTGTTGGCGCCTGGTTAAAGTCTGCTTCTTTTGCAATTTCTAAAATGCGCAGGTACTCTGGCTCGCCTACTAGAACTGCATCAGCGCGATTAGCTTTGCCTATGGCTTTCCATTGCGTTAAGAAGGCTGCTGAACCTTTTGCAGCGAATGCTTCTAGTGCGGTAATCAAACCAGCGCGGCGGCTTTCCTGCTCTGCATCAATTACACGGCCTTGCTGCTGCTCTTGTGCTTGGCGGCCATAGTCAGCGCCATTGCGTGGGCGTGCAGGTGCTTCATTAATGTCTTTAATTGGTGAATCTATCAATTCATCGTATGTATAAACACCAAGGATCGCAGATGGCGCATAAAGCCTTGCCCAGTTCTTTACCTGCAAGTACCCCATCTGCTGCTTTACGTTGGTTTTCCAAAGCGGGCTATTCTTAGTAGTCACTGAATTGCTACTAAGCCACTCACCCCAAGTAATCTCACCTTGGCCGCGAAGTACTGCACCCACTCGGCAGCTAACAGACATAGACGCTCCGCTGCCTACTTCATCTTTATATTCGTAGCTGAATGTTCCAGATATGGATTTGCTTGAACAAACAACCGCATTAACCAGCTGCGCCTCATAACCCAAAGTACTGCCGACTAAGTGTGTTTTTTGAGCGACTATGAACGGGTCCATGCCCCAATTCATTGACTGCATAACAACTGCAGCACAATCGCCTTCGTTATTTTGTAAATGCTTAGGCACAGTAACTTTGCTTGATGCCATTAACTTAGCAATTTTTGTAACTCTAGCCATGTGGTCATCGCTACTCATAATTGATAGTGATGACATGCGGCTTGGCTCAATGGTATTAAGTTGAGAATCTTGCTTAACTGCTAAACCTGTATTTGCTTCCATTTGATACCTTTCTTTGATCGGGACTATGCCGATAGTTGAAAAATCTTATAAAACTACTTTTATTGCTCTGCAAAAACTTTTAAGCTTTCCGCTGCCATGCCTGCGGCAATAGCTGTAATACTGAAAAAATCCCATGCTCTAATCCAATTTACTTAAATGACGGCAATCAACGGTTGCCTTGCTGCTTTTAAAATCTACTGCACACCAGCCTTTAAACTCGCTGGTCGCCGCACGCTTATCAAGCTCTGCTGTAAGCTGCTTTTGAAGCTCAATCGCGCCGAAGAATGTACAAATAACAATCAATGCCCATAACAAACTTTGCAAAAATCTCTTAGCCATGAGGAAAGTACCTTTCGTGCATTTGGCGAAGCATCTGGCGGTTATATTCAAGCTTGTCCGGTGCATCTGCATAGCCAGCCTGGTATTCGTTAAAGCCTTCGCGCCAGTTCGGATCGATCTGAATAAGCGGCTTTGTTGCACCGAAAACATTTACAGGCACTAATTCTTCGGTTGCCATGATTAAGCGGCCTCTGGGCTCGTATGCGCAGCCATCACGCGATAATCATTCAGAGTTAAAACCTTTGGCTTAACTGGGTCAGGCTTGCATACCAGGCGCAGGCCGGCTGCTTTAATGTTTGCTACGTCAGCATCAGTTAAGCGGTTCGCATTAACTTGTAGCTGCTGCGCATTCAAACCTTGTTTTAATAAACTTTTCATATTCATTCACCTTAAAAAATACCGTCGGTACTAACTTATGCTTGCGTTCCCGGCGATTAAGTGGGGAAGTATCGAAAGCGGTATTTTGCGTCGATGTGTGAATATTAGGCATTCCTTACATTGTTGTCAATAGGCATTCCTAATTATTTGTAAAATATTCATAATAAATTGCTATACTTTGAAAACGCAGGATTTGCGGACGAAAAAAAGCCCTCGATTGAGGGCGTTAGGAGATTGATATGTTTGTTTTACCTAAAGGTTCATTAGTGCATTTTGGTGGTATGCCATTTAGATTACTTCAAGATGTTGAAACGGATGGTTTAGAAGAAAACTACAATTTAGTCGTATCAGAAAATGACGATGTTTTAACCAACTCAAATTATGTAAGTGTTAATACAGGGGTTGGAGGAACTGCTGAGTAATCCGAATTTAGCGGACAACTGAATAGGCGTGAAAAAACCCGCCGGAGCGGGTTGTTAGTTTGTGATTATTTTAATGGCAGTGATATTGCCCAGTTTTATGATCTGTATGGCATCCCTGAGAGTTTGTGCCGCCAGAATGTGCAAATGCTGTAATTGAAAACGCTAAGGCTAAAACGATTAGTATGGATTTCATAATATACCTCTTATTTTTGCCAAATCATCAGCTCTGGCGTTGCTGTTTAATTTTAGCTGCTTAAATACTAAGTGGGCATAGGCTTGACCCCACATTAAGAACTGATCCATTATCATATTTACAAAAATGATTGCCGTTTGCATACCATTCCGAAACAAGAAAGCTCGGCATGGCAAAAGCAGAAGAGGATATAAGTAGTAATATCAAAGCAATTTTTTTCATCTTAATATCTTTCGTTAATCAAACATATTGAGCAGGCAGGCTTTATTGTTATTTTGCATTTAGAGACTTATTTAAGTTTGTATGAGCATGCAAAGCTCGCATCTTTATGTTCGCTAAAGTTTTCTATATCTACGAACTTCTCGTACTCTGGCGCGGTGAAATCTATTTTATAATCTTTACCGCCTATATTGTTGGCTTCAATATGCGTTACAAGTTTAATTGTTTTTTCTTTACAGTTGTAGTAACTAAGGCTTCTAATTTGATCAAATAGCTTTCCAGATCCATTACTAACTCTCAATGATGAAAATTGAATTTTTGTCCAAGCTTTAACGTAATTACCACCATCCCCGTAAGCAATGCTTGATGCATCAATGCTCCATTCCCAATTTTTTGTTGAATTTTTTTCATCAATATTTTTTTCAAGAATAACCCACTCTGCAGCTTGTGCATTAGTGAAAGTGAATGCCAACAGTAACGCCCACATCTTAATATTGTATGTTTTACTTATCACTAAAGCTCCTCACATTCTATTTTTTATTTTTCTGGCTGGAACTGGATAAGCAACGTAATACATCCAAATAATCTGTTCTGGTGTAAACGTATGTATCACTGGATCGCTGTAACTTGCCAAAACAACGCCGCCTCTACGTGACACAAGTTTTTTAAGCATTACCTGGCCGGTAGTCAATTTAATTAAAACATCATCTTCAATTTCTGGTTCCGTCTCAGGCTCAACAAGTGCATAACCGCCATGGTGATACTTTGGAATCATTGAATTACCATCAACTCTGGTTATAAAAGCATTTGAATCGCTTGAGTAAACCTCACCATATTCATCATGGCCGTTTGATAGCCTGCCTTCATCAGTAAACAATCTATCTGGTAGGCCGCCCATACCTTTCCCATATACAGGAACTTCACTTATATTTTTTTCTACCAAGTAACTGTTAGGTGGAGTTGATTTTCTAATTTCATTGTTACCTAAATCATCCGTAGAAAATCGCTTTTCAATCGTCCAAGCAAAAGGCTTTCCCTTACCTTCTGCCAGCCATATTGGAGAGCATTTAAACAGCTCTGCTGTTTTTAATAAATTAGAACCTTCTAAGTTTTTAGTCCTGCCATTAAACCAATCTTGAATAGATGAAGGCTTGATTGAACACGCTCTTGCCATGTCAGCCTTGGTTATTTTTACAGGGCTGTTTTTAATTAAAAACTTCAATCTTTCAGCAAGCGTATTCATTAGGTAAGCCTAACATATTATAAATAAGGAATACCTATTGACAAATCAATAAGGAATGCCTAATATTTCAGTTATGAAAAATTTAGATGTAAATAAGTTGGTTGATGACCTCGGCGGAACGTTGGCTGTTGCAAACATGCTCAACATCAAACCTCCGTCTGTATCTGAATGGAAGCAGAATAAAAAAATACCAAGAGAAAGTTTGATTTTTCTTGCTCCAATCGCAGAAAAAATGGGTGTATCAACTCGTAAAAAGTTACTCCCAAATGACTGGATGAGAGTTTGGCCTGAACTTATAGAAGCTGCTTAGAAAGGTATAGCTTATGTCAAATGAAAAAACAGCATTTTCACGCACCAGCCGCACGGGTGAAGAGTTGGCTGAGTTACGTGTTAATTCCCCTCGGCATATTTTGGCCGTTATTGATTCGGTTGCTATTTCAGAAACCAGATCATCGGGTAAAAGTGTTTCACGCACTGACATTGTTAATCGCGTCCTTAGTATTTTTGTTGAACATAAGATTGATGAAGCCAGTTTAGTTAGCAGGGCGCTTCAAGACAATCCGACAGTGCTGGAATAAAAAATGATTAATTCCAGCACTAAAACTTCCAGATTCAATGGCGCTGATTACAAACATAAACGTGATAGCGCACGCCTCACAAATCAGCACAACGACATATTCAATTTAATGGCCGATGGTGAGTATCGAACATTAGGCCAAATCTCAGAGTTAACCGGACACCATGAATCAAGCGTGAGCGCACAGCTGCGTCATATGCGTAAGCCTCGCTTTGGTTCGCACCAGGTTAATCGTGCATATAAAGGCAAAGGCCTTTACGAGTATCAGCTAGTTGTCAATTTAAAGGCAGCAGCTTAATGGTTTACGCGCTGGCAGCTAGGCATAGCGTTACGTTGATTCAAGCCCAACGTAGCAGCCAGCGCTTCTTTAATTACGGCTTGATGCAAGGCTTGATGTGAATTTTTATAAACATTACATAGGTGATTTCCAGCGCGATACAGGACATTTAAGCCTTACCGAGCGTGGCGCTTATTTATCACTCATCCATCATTACTACGCCACAGAAAAACCACTTCCAAACAACATAGACGCACTATGCAGAATAGCCGGTGCGGTTAGCTCTATTGAGCGTAAGGCGGTGAAGGTGGCTATTGAGTTTTTTGAAGTGGTTGATAGCGGATTAATGCACTCGCGCATTGAAGCAGAAATACAAAAGGCTGGCGAACAGGCAAACACGAATCGTGATATTGCGTTGGCACGAGAAGCTAAAAGACGTGCCTTAAAAGAAGCAAAAAATAATCACGAAGATAGCACGAAGCGTGCTGATGACGTGCAACGAAATGACCACGAAAATAGCACTAACCACACACCAGACACCATACCCCAATTAAAACCAAATGAAGAAACACACACTGTAGAAGATTGTAACGTTCCAGAAAGAACGCCCATTGGGATTGTGTGTGTTGCCATAAAAGCTCAATTTGATTTGCAAAACAAATCCCTTACAGACTTGAATCAATCAAACCCAACTCTAATAGCGCTTGTTGATGCTGGCGCTTCTGAGGCTGAGTTTTCAGATGCAGCAAAGAAGGCCGCTTTAATCGGCAAGGGCTTCGGGTACGTTTTGGGAATAGTAAAGCGGCAGCGAGAGGAAGCGGCAAAGCTTGTTTTATACAAGGGCGAATTACCAAACGCAGCACAAAAAACACCATCAGTTCACGATAAACGCAGTGCAACGGCTAAAGCCATGTTCGGAGATAACCCAAATGCAGACAACCAGCCAAGAATCATCGATGTATCAGACTACACAGCAGAACCCGATAGACCGCTTATTCCTGCGCATGGCTAGCTTTTATGGCAAGCACTGGCTTGATATGTGGGCTGACATTCCGGTGGATTCAGTAAAGGCTGAATGGCATGCAAAGCTTTCAGGATTAAGTTCAAAAACCGTGTTTAAAGCCGTTGATTACTGCTCTGACAACTTGAAGTTCCCGCCGACCCTGCCGGAGTTCGTGCAGCTTTGTAAAGCCAGCACGCCGCAGGAAATTACAAAAGCGATCGGTAGGCAGTTCACACCAGAGGAATTGCAAAAGAACCATGAGCGCATTACGGAAATTTCACATGGCATATCAACGAAAGCGAAAAGTGATTATCGCGCATGGATCAAGCCGATCATCGCCAACCCTAGCCGCTATCCAGATATTTCATTGAAGCTGGCAAAAGATGTTGAGGCTATGAATGCATGAAATGGGAAAGGGTAGATGACTACCACGCAGTAAATGGCAATTGGACTTTAACCAGTAGTGGCAGTAAAGCAGCAGGAAATCAGAAGTTTGCATTATTTGAAAGCGGCATCTTTCGCGGAGTTCGCGATACGCCGGCAGAAGCGGTAGAACTTTTTAAACAACTAACGGAAGGTAAATGAAATGAAAACATATATCGGCACGAAGATTATTAACGCAACACCAATGACGCGCTTGGCTTACAACGAGTTTAGAGGCTGGACATTGCCGGAAAATGAACGCGGTGAAGATGAAGGATACCTGGTTGAGTACTTGGATGGCGGCGAACCAAATACAGCGCAATACGAAGGCTATGTTTCATGGTCGCCTAAAGCTCAATTTGATAACGCCTACAGAGAAACTGGTGGTTTGAGTTTTGGGCTTGCATTAGATGCAATGGCAAAAGGCCACAAAGTAGCACGAGCCGGCTGGAATGGTAAGGGCATGTGGATTGCTAAAGGTGAAGGCACTAAATCACTGCCAGCGGAAAAATTCTGGAATAAGCACTCACGCAATCATGCTGAATTAAACGGCGGCGCAGCAGAAGTTCTTCCGTACGCCATTATGAAAACGGCAACAGGTGAAATCCTCATGGGGTGGTTAGCCAGTCAGTCAGATATGTTTGCTGACGATTGGGGGATTGTAAACACATTTCCAGTAATTGAAGATCAGCCAACTCAAACGCTTCAACAATCGGAAGAAGCGCTAGAAGAGCCATTAAAAATTGGTGATCAAGTTATTTCAACATCAAATGCAATGCGACCAGGTGTCATTGGCATAGTTGAAGTTATCCGCAGCCATGATTCAGTAGGTGTTCGCACCGATGGCGGCGATTTGTGGCATGAATGCGCTTGTGATTGGAGGAAAGTAGCGTAATGGCAAGAATCAGTGCAGACACAGCAAAGTGCGCAGGCCAAGCGCCAGACGGCTCAAAACAGTGCGCATACCGTGAATCATGCTTGCGCTTTGCGGCTCCGGCCAATGAGCGCCAAGTGTGGAATGACTTCTGGCTGGCCGGTGATGACTGTCCGCAATATCTTTCAATTCCGAAGGTGGCGTAATGACCACAATCACCCTAGTAAAACTACCAGACGGTTCACTCCGCGGAATGAGTGAATCTGATCAGGTGGCTAAAAATCTTCTTAATCAGGATGAGTTAAAAGATCAACTTAAATATGATCCTGATGCCGGAATTTTTATGAGAATAAAAGTAAATCCACAAAGCAGATTGAAAGTAGGTGATGTTGCTGGAAGTTTAACAGGTGAGGGTTATTTATGCATTATGGTTAATCGAAAATTATACCAAGCGCATAGATTAGCTTGGCTTTATATGACGGGCAACTGGCCTAAAAATCAAATAGACCATGTAAATGAAATTAAAACTGACAATAGATTTATAAATTTAAGAGAAGCTACAAATTTACAAAACAGACAGAACATTTTCATGCCTCAAATAAACAATAAAACAGGATATAGAGGCGTTAGTTTTGAAAAAGAATCAGGAAAATATAAAGCTCAAATTAGAGTTAATAACAAAAAAATAAATTTAGGAAGATTCGACATGGCAGAAGAGGCTTACCAAGCATATTTAATTGGTAAGGCTAAGTACCACACATTTGCAGTAGGTAATAAAAATGCCTGAAATCACCTTAGTCAAGAATAACGAAAACAAGATTGTCGGCTTATCGCCAGCGGACAAGAAGTCGTTTGCATTGTTTAAGCGCAATCTGGAAAAGCTTGAGCAGGGCGAAATGTGCGTGATTAAAACGAACCTGCCACGCATAGGCGGATTTCATCGGCTGCACATGAAAATGGAGCAGGAAGTATTTCAAGCCCAAGAGCGTATTGAAAACTTCGATATGTTCAGAGATTGGCTAAAGATCGGATCAGGCTTTGTTGAATGGATGGCAGGCGCCAAAGGCGGTGTAATTCCGGTGCCAAAATCAATCAGTTATGCAGAATGTGACGAAGGGGTAATGCGCGAGTTTCACACCAATGCAGTAGCTTTTCTGCGTAGCCCACATGCAACCAAGTATTTATGGAAACACCTATCGCCAGTGCAAGGCGCTGAAATGATGGAAGCAATACTAAGTAATTTAGGACAGTGATATGAAAAAACGTAACAAGAAATTTAACCCAAACAAGCACTCAGTTAACCGTAACAGTGCATTTGAAGCTATCAACCTGGTTAAGCCGGTGTGCGAGGATAGCAAAGAGCGCCTCGCGTTAGATGCCTATGCGGCACTGGATGCTTTCACCAAACGTGTAGCGAAAAAGGCTCACTTTGATGTGCTGGACTCTACGGTTGATCTAGCCATGATGCTTTCACAGAACATCTTCAACAACGACTACATGGATGAGATCAACGCAGCACGTGAAGGCATGATCCGCTGTAAAGATAGGTTCATAAGAATGGGCGCACTCGGCTTTGATGGCGAAGGGTATAACGCAGTCAAGTTTGCGATTGAGCTGTACGGAGAGCAGTTAAACCATGTGACGGGTGCGGAAGTGGTGAAGTTTATGAAAGCTCGTGAAAACCATATCCGCAGCGGTAACTTCTACCGCGGTGCGCCGGCAGAGCGGGAAAGGATGGCGGCGTGAATCACAATGAAATATCCAAGCTTGCACTTAAGTGGCTTAAAAGACCCGCATCACAAAAAGGCCATGGATGCATAGTTGCTGCTAATGAATTGCGTAGTGGATGGGATGGTGAAATCCCAGATGCTATAGGCTTTCGGTTAAGTGGAAACCATGTATTTAGCGTTGTAGTAGAGGCGAAAGTGTCTCGCTCTGATTTTTTAGCTGATAAAGCCAAAAACCACAGAATTGAGGGCGGCATGGGTAACTATAGATATTTCATATGCCCAGAAGGGCTGATAAAGCCAAATGAGTTGCCCAAAGGCTGGGGATTGCTCTGGGTAAATTCTCGTGGACACATAAAGGCAATTGAAGGCGCAGCGGCTTATTTAGGCGGCAGTTATCTATTAGCTAGTGAAAAGCTGATTGAATGGAAGGTTGAATCTGATGCGCAGCGTGAAATGTGGCTTTTGATTAGATTGCTATCAAGAGTTGGCGATGCAAATCAGATGAACGAATGGATTAAAGAATCAAAGCGCTTGGCATCTAAATATATTGCTGAGTGTGAAAAGTTAAGAACACAAAACAAAGAGCTTTCGTTGAAGCTTTTTGCTGCAAAGCAATTGCCGGTGGCCGCGTGACATTAAAGGCGATCAAACCACCTAGAAAGAAGCGCTGTAAAGCCTGCAAAGGTAAATTTACACCAGTTAGGCAGATGCAATGCGTATGCAACAACTGGCAATGCGCAGCGGATCACGCTAATAACTTGAGAATTAAACGCGAGGCCAGCGAAGCCAAGCGCGTAAGGAAAGAAACTAAGCAGAAGATTGAAGCGGCCAAGCCATTAAGCTGGTGGTTAAAAATTGTAGAGCGCTACTGTAACCGAGTAGTGAAGTTAAGGGATTTTGACCAGCCATGTATCAGCTGCGGAACATTCAAGCCAACCATTAAATATGACGCTGGCCATTATAGGACAGTGAAAGCAGCGCCACACCTTAGGTTCAATTTAGACAACATACACAAGCAATGCAGCAATAACTGCAATGTGCATTTAAGCGGTAATACTTTTCATTACAGGCCTC
>Ga0208509_1000312_pt1 | contig 18703 bp, 11 predicted proteins | sample LakWasMeta7_HOW4_2_FD_183857 | JGI IMG/M metagenome (GOLD analysis project Ga0208509, IMG submission 183857) | Freshwater sediment methanotrophic microbial communities from Lake Washington under simulated oxygen tension - Sediment Metagenome... | ecosystem: Environmental > Aquatic > Freshwater >...
AAAAAGTACGCACTGTCCCGGCCAGTTCGCAGTTGTCAGCGATGATATTGGTCGCTTCGCCAGCACGCAATATGGTCACCGACAGCAAGCCGTTATCTAGTGGATTGGCGCTGCGCGTCAGAATGGTTTGCAAGGCCATGATGATTTGCGCGGCTACCGGCACCGGATCCAAGCCCAGATGCGGCATTGCGGCATGGCAACCTTTGCCACGAACAACAATGCGAAAGGTGTTGAGCGACGCCATCACCGGCCCCGGACTGAGCGCAAATTGACCGGTCGCCAGCCCAGGCCAGTTGTGCATGCCGTAAACTGCCTGCATCGGAAACAGCTCAAACAAACCGTCTTTGATCATCTCATCTGCGCCGCCACCGCCCTCTTCCGCGGGTTGAAAGATCAGATATACAGTGCCGTCAAAATCTCGATGCGCCGCCAAGTACTGCGCAGCCGCGAGCAGCATTGCGGTGTGGCCGTCATGACCGCAGCCGTGCATTTTGCCGGGATGGCGCGATACATGCTCGAAACGGTTTTGCTCGTGCATCGGCAAGGCATCCATATCGGCACGCAGTCCAATAGCACGTGCGGAGTTGCCTGCCTTGATAATACCGACCACGCCGGTTTTGCCTAAACCGCGATGAATGGGAATGCCCCATTCGGTTAGTTTTGTTGCCACCAATTCCGCGGTGCGCACTTCCTCAAAACACAATTCCGGGTGAGCGTGAATGTCGCGGCGTATTTGTCTAATGCCATCGATATTGGCGATAATTTCTGGTATTAAATTAGCGGTATCTACTATCGAATGGGCGGCTTCGGCCATCTCAAAACTCCTCATGCATTTAGTTGTTTTCTTTAAACGGCAAATACGATGCTGCATCGATTTTATAAAGCTGCACAGCTTTTTGCTCTCTGATGACAAAGTCATCCACCGCTTGGGCAAAACGGGGATCTTTAAGCCAATGTGCAGAATAAGTCGTGATAGGTTCAAAACCCCGCGCAATTTTGTGCTCGCCTTGGGCGCCGGAATCGAACCGCTGCAAACCATGTTGAATGCAATATTCCAGTCCCTGGTAATAACAGGCTTCAAAATGAAGGGAGTTATATTCTTCAAAGCAGCCCCAGTAGCGGCCGTACAGGGTATCAGTGCCGACAAAACTTAATGCGGCACCGACGGTTTTATCATTGTTGATAGCCAATACCAGCAACAATTGCTCGCCCATGGTGGCGGCAATTTGTTGGAAAAATGCCATATTCAAATAAGGCCGGGAGCCTCGTTTTAAATACGTCATCGTGTAAAACTCAAAAAACAGCTGCCACTGCTGATCGCTGACATCTGGCCCGGCAATCCGCAACAGCCTGATGCCCTGCTCGCCAACCCGGCGGCGTTCACGCTTAAGCATTTTGCGTTTGCTGGCGCTCAAGGTTTGCAAGAAATCGTCAAAATCCCGGTAACCTTTGTTAAACCACTGAAACTGCACACCCTCACGAATACTTAAACCCAATGACCGTAACAGTTCCGCCTGTGGTTCCACAGGAAACAGACAATGCCAGGATGAAATACCAAGCTGCTCGGAAAGCTGTTTGATAAATGTCAGCAGTAGCTTTGTAACGTCACCAAGATCGACACCCGCTTTAGCAACAATGCGCACGCCATGACAAGGCGTCAGCGGAATGGCCGTCAGCCACTTTGGGTAATAATCGAGTCCGTGTTGTTCGTAGGCTTGAGCCCATTGCTGATCAAATACAAATTCTCCCGACGAATGCTGTTTGAGATACAGCGGCATTAAGCCCACCAGCTCATCTTTATCCATCACCAGCAAATGCGCAGGCAACCAACCGGTTTGTTCAGAAGCCGAACCGCTTTGCTCCATTGCCAATAAAAACTCATGGCGTAGAAAAGGGTAATCCACACCGGCAAGGCGATTCCAGTCTGCTGAATTAACTTGGGTGATACTGTGGATTTGTTGCACTTTCATTGTATGACTGCAGTTTTTAGCGGCAAATCGTCATTAATTGCGAAGACAAACAACTCGCCAACTTCTTAAAATCAGGTACTTTAGTAAACGGTATAACGCCTAACAATGGCGCGCTCAGAGCAGATTTCAGGGTATCAATATTTTCCTCTCGCACTAGCATGTCAGCATCAGTACAGATTGCAATCCAGCCTGCGCAGGACACTCCGGCTTGCTTGATAGCTTGATGCGTTAACTTAGCATGGTTGATACAACCTAAACGGATGGCGACCACCATAATCACTGGCAACGCTAAGTTTTTGGCCAAATCGCTAATGTCTTGATCGTTATTTATCGGCGCTAACCAGCCGCCCGCACCTTCCACCAGGATGATTTCTGCCTGCTGTTTTAGCACATCGAACTTAGCCAGCACTTCGCTCAAAACCACAGGATTATCTTTACCTGCAATATGCGGTGATACCGGCAGCTCATAAGCGTAAGGATTCACCAATTTATAAGCAACATCAACCGAAGCATGCGCCTGAATCAACAACGCATCTTCGTTTTTCAGTTGCCCATCTTGCCAAACACAACCGGCGGCTACCGGCTTCATACCCACAACTGTTTTACCCTGCTGCTTGAAATATTCCATCAACGCCAAGGTTACCCAGGTTTTGCCTGCATCGGTGTCGGTACCGGTAATAAAATAGCCTTGCGTCATTTTGTTATGCCTGTATACGTCGGATGACTTTATTATTGATTTTCCACTGCCATGAATTGCTGTAGCAGACAGGGCAGTAAAAGCAGAACCAGCGGTATTTGTATGAGCAAGCCGAATATCAGGGCTATTGCCAGCGGTTGCAGCATTTCTGCACCGGCGCCCAAGCCCAGTGCTAACGGCAATAATGCGAAGATAGCGGCAATGGTGGTCATGGCAATGGGGCGCATGCGATTGTTGCCAGCGGCAATAAATTTTTCCTGTTGATGTTGTTCTTTGGTCGGTAGGTTTTCGTATTCCGAGTAATAAAACACCGCGACTTCCGTGACAATGCCGATCACCATGGTCATGCCCATGATGGCCATGATATTTAGTTCGGTGTTGGTCAACCATAATCCGATGTACACAGCGGCCATAGATGACAGGGTGGTAATGATCATCGCCAAAGCAACGCGAAACGATTCGTACACGCCCAGCAGCAATAGAAATACCAGTGCCACCGCGGCAATAAACACCACCAGCATATCGGTAAAAGCGGTTTGCTGTTCGGCATATAGACCGCCTAATTGGTAATAGACTCCGCGCGGCAGCATGTCCGGCTGGTTGAGGGTCTGTTCAATAGCAGTGATGACAGAGCCAAGATCGCGTCCTTCAAGGCGGGCAGTCACTGCGGCCATGCGCTTCAGATTCTCGCGATGAATTTGCGGTTGACCGGTTTCGGTGCTGATGTCGGCAACGCGTTGCAAGGATACAAATTGGCCGCCGGCGGTTCGGATGGGCAGGTCTTTGAGCTTATAAATATTGGCGCGTTCGGTTTCAGAAATCCAGACCCGGACATTGAGCATTTTGATGCCCTCTTGGACTTGGCTGGCGATTGATCCGGTCAAAAAACCATTCAGCGCCACTTTGATTTCATCGGCGCTCAGCCCTGCCAACGCCGCTTTTTCCGGCAATACCTGGATATTGAGTGCATCCCCGGCGGGAATTACACCATTGTTGACATCTACCACGCCGTCAATGTGGCCGATGGCCTGGGCGGCTTTTTCGGCAACATCGTTGAGCAACTCGGCGTTATCGGCAAAAAGTTTGATTTCAATCGGCTGCGGTACGGCGGTTAAGTCGCCGATCATGTCTTCCATCAGTTTTGCCATCTCCACATCCAGACCAGGCACATGTGCCTGCACTTGCAGACGCAGATCGCTCATGATGTCATCAAGGCTGCGACGGGGTAAAGGCTTAAGCTTGATAAAAAAATCGCCTTCATTGGCTTCGGTAATATGGCCGCCCAAACTCAAACCGGTACGTCGGGAATAAGTTTCCACTTCCGGGGTTTGCAGGATGATAGTTTCGACTTGTTGCAGTAAGCGATCGGTTTCCGTGACCGAGGTGCCGGGTTCGGCATGATAATCCAGGATAAAGCCGCCTTCGTCCATCGAAGGCATAAAGCCGGAGCCTATGTTTTGTTCAGCAGCAAAGCCGCCGGTCAGTAATACGGCCAAGCCAATAAACATTAACCACGGGCGCGGCAACAAACAACGCATCAGTCGGTCGTATTGCCGATGAAACCATATTGTCAGCGTTAAATGCTGTTCCTGTTTTTGCGAAAACTTGGACAATGTTTGCGCGGTTAACAGCGGCACTGCCAGCCAGGCAACCAGAAAAGATATGGTCAATACCGAGGCAATCGTCAGTGATAAGGCTTTAAAAAAGCTGCCGCTGACACCGGACAAAAACGCCAAGGGGATATGAGTGACGATCGTTGCGGCAGATGAGGCGGCCAAGGGCTTACTGAATTCCGCCGCGGCAAATTGGATGCGTTCGCGCACCGGGCCACTGCCCTCGTGCAGTCGGCGCATGATGTGTTCAATCATCACAATGGCATCGTCAATGATTAATGCCACCGCCGCCGCCATGCCGCCCAATGTCATGATGTTAAAACTCTGTCCCATCACATAGAGGATCAAAGTGGTCGCAGCCAGAGCCATCGGCACGGTAATCGCGGCAATCAAGGTCACCTGGCCGTTGCGCAGAAATACCAGCAAAATCAGGACGGCCAAGGCCAAGCCAATCAACAGAGCTTCGCGCACGGTGCCGGCAGAGGCGACGATTAAATCCCCTTGGTCGTACCATTTGGCAATATGCACGTCGACCGGGATTTGTTTGCGTAGCTGAGCTAACTTGGTCTGCACGGCATCAGCGATTTCCACGGTGCTGCCGTCCGGTTGCTGAATGATTTGAAACAGCACGGCGTCTTGGCCGTCAGCCCGTACACGCTGCCATTGTGGTGCAGTAGTTTTGCTGATCTTGGCTACGTCTTTAAGCATCAGCAGGCCGTTGGTATCGTGGCGCAACACGGTCAGGCCGATGTCCTTGGTATTTTGATATTGCTGCTCGGCCAATAATAAATACAGTTTGTAATTTTCTTCCAGCCGTCCCACCGCTTGCAGCACATTACCGGCTGCCACGGTTTTGGCGATTTCATCCAGGCTCAGGTTAAAAGCACGCAGCTTTCCGCTATCGACAATGACTTGATATTCGGCAATCTCACCGCCCAATACTTCGATCTTGGCGACGCCCGGTATCGTCGATAACAACGGTTTGATTTGATAGTCGGCAATGTCGCGCAGTTTTACCGGCGACTGGTCGCTTGAAGTTAAGCTGTAACCCAGCACCGGAAATACGGTTGGCTCCATTCTGCGCACGGTGAAGGCCAGATTAGGCGGCAAGTTTGAGCGAATCTGATTTACTGCGGCATCGACCTGCAGCATCGCCGACACCATATCAATACCCCAGACAAAGTTAATCGAGACGTCGGTACTACCGCGCGTGGTGGTCGAACGCACATTCAGTACTCCCGGCACCGATCTGACGGCTTCTTCCACAGGAATAGTGGCCTCAATCACCATCCGTTCGGCGGGTTTATCGCCAGCATCCATATTGATGACAATACGCGGAAAAATCACTTGCGGAAATAAACTGACGGGCAGTGATTTCATCACGAAAAATCCTGCCAGTGCTGCCAACAGCAGGGTAAATAAGATGGAGCGCCGATGGCGATAGGCCCATTGGGTCATGGCTTTTGCACCTCGACTACCATGCCGTCGCTGAGCTCATAATTACCCAAGACCACAATATCGTCTTGGGCGTTGAGGGTGGGCGCGATCACTTCAAGTTGGGTATCGGTTTCCGCTCCCAGCTGCACGACATGTTTAACGGCATGTTCATTTACGACGGTATAAACGCTATAGCTGTCTTCATCGGGCAGCACCGCAGACCTTGGGGCAACCAGCGCACGCTTTGCAGCCAGAAGTATTTTACCCTGCACTGCCTCATTGAGCAGAAAGTCGGCGTTGCCGGCTGGTTTGACTATCACTGTCACCAGATGACTAAGCGGATCAATCTGCTGGGAAATTGCTTCAATAAGCCCCGGGATTGCTTGCTCAACCGTCCGGTTTACCGGTGAAAGCAAAACCTGTTGCCGGGGCTTGAGTTGTTCAATGCTGCCGGGCTCGACGCCTAATGAAACTCGCCATTGATTTTGCTCAGCCCATTGCAGCAATGGGCTGCCTGCCAATACGCGTTGACCTGGTTGGGCGCTTACTGTTGCGACGACGCCTGCTTTTTCGGCTTTAAAGGTGTGGCTTTTTAGTGAGCCGCGGGCAGTTAAATCCTGGAACAGTGCCTTGGCCTGATCGACACGTAATTGGCTGGTAACCAATTCGTGCTGGGTCGCCAGCTTTAGCGCAAAACGCCCCTGCAACAATTTTTGTTCTTGCGTTGCCGATTCCAATTCCTGCTGTGCTTGTCTGGCAGCCAACAGCGCGTCCTCACTTGGTTGAACGGTCAGTAAAGGATCGCCTGCGCGAATGCTCTGACCGCTGCTGACATAGACATTTTCGATGCGACTGGCATAAGGCACGCTGAGGGTTTTCAGGTTATCCGGCAAAGCGATTACCGATCCATAGGCCGTTATGGCTGGGCTTATATCGGTGTATTCCAGATTGGCGGTTTGCACTTGAGCAATCGCGGCTATTTCGGCTTCTGCTTCCGGCTGTTTATCAGCGCAGGCGCTGAGTAGCAGGAAAAACAGATACAGCAAAATCGTGAATAATCTGGGTGTCATGAGTGTATCCATACTGAGTGTGCGATTTTGGGTAAATTTAGGTCTTGAATCACAACGAATATCGGCCGGTGGCAGTTTCCAAAGCGGTGCGTGCTTCAATTAAATGCAGTTGCAAGTTCAAAACTTCTAGTTTTTTATCAGTGACGTTATTCCAGGCTGCGTAGTAAGCCAGCTGGTCAATTTGGCCTTGGCTGTTGGCATCTTCGTAAGCGGAAAAGAGCGCTTCCAGGTTGCCCAAAACGGCGCGGGCGGTTTTGATTTCACTGTTCAATGACTCAATTGTGCCGATTAATTCGGCAATATCGGCTTTGCTCTGAAAATCCCGGTTGCTGTATTCATCGAACAGGGTTTGCCGGGTCGCCGTTGCCAATGCAATAGCGCCCTGATTTTGATCGAATACCGGCAGGCTCAAGGCGATACCGGCGCCGACTGTGTAGTAATCGCTGTTATTCTTGGTTTGCGTCAGGCCGATACTGATTTTGGGAAATTGTTGCAGAATCGCTATGCGAACTTGTTCTTCCTGGGCCAGATAGCCTTGCTGTAAGGCCAGTAAATCCAGGCGTTGCCGGTTTAAATCGCTGGTGAGTTGTTCATAGTCGGGTACGGTTAGCGCTTCCGGCAAGGGTATAGTTTGCAGGAAGATTGGTTCCTCCGATTGTCTCCCCAAGGCGCGATTTAAGTGCTGCTGTTGAAGATCGTGTTGATGTCGCACACTTTGCAGACGGCTTTCAACAACATCGGCAGCGCTATCGGCAGCAGTGCTTTCCAGTACCGTCGCCAGTCCTTGAACGACGGCTTTGTGTAATTGCAGTTTATTGATTTCCAGGCGTTGCAGGCTTTCCGATAGGAATTGTTGCTGCTGGTTATAAATTTGCAATTGATAACAGGCCAGTTTTGCTGCCTGAGCTACTTGCCATTCTTGCCAGGCAATTTGTAAATCGATGGCTTGCTGTTCGGCATTTGCCGCCGATACTCGATTGGCTTGGGTGATCAGAGCGGTAAACTCCCAATCCAAACTCAGGCCGTAGCCTTGCACTTTACCCTGATCCAGGCCGCCGGAAGGTGCGGCAAAATTATAGGCAACGCGCGGATTAGGCAATAGACCTGCCTGTAACAGTTGAGCATCGGCAATGCCATGTTTATCCCTGACTAGGCGCAGTTCGGGGTTTTGTAAAACCGCTAAAATTGCCGCCTCATCGGGTGACAAGCCATCCGGTAAATCGAACTGAACGGGTTTTAGTAGTGGATGTCTGATTTGCGCCGCTTGAACTTGCAGTTGTGCTAAAGCAAGCGGTTGGTTTTGTTGTTCGATAGCTTGAGAGCTTAGCTCTTTAGCTTGATATGAAGTACATGCAGTTAATAGCAGAGAGAGTAAAAAATAAATGACACCTCCTGTCGACTTAAGCCTCATGTTTTTCCTTTTGATGGCGTAATTGATTAATCTATATACAAAATATCATAAAAGATTGAGAAGTATTGTTGCAATTTCTAAATGTGAATCTACTTCGTCACGATAAAATAACTATCCAACCGCACTTATAAACATACACTCGAAAGTGGCGGGAATCATGCCCTCGAGCCGTTCTAAGTCATACGCTTTAATCATGCGTTGTAGTTGTGACTGAGTGGTGACGGCTTTGTTACGCTCACCGATAACATTTTGCGCGCCGATGGCTTTTAACTCGCGCATCAATGCCAACACCGAATCATATTTTGATAAATGTGTGTTGCGTTCAATACGCACCCGTCTAAAACCTGCTTGTCGTAAAAAATGCTCGATGTCTGCAACACCATAAAACTCATTGACGTGGCTGTAATTATCGACCTCAGACCAGGCGGCTTTTAATTCCTGCAATGTGTGCGGGCCGAAAGTTGAAAATACCAATTGTCCACCCGGCTTTAGTGTCCGCTTAAGCTCAGCAAAGACAGCGGTAAGATTGCGGCACCATTGCAAGGCAAGATTGGAAACCACGACATCGACCGTGCTTGCTGCGATTGGCAACTGCTCGGCATCAGCGCAGATATACCTGACATTGTTATGAGCAGCTAACTTGCTGCGCGTGGCTTCAAGCATGCCAAAAGCAATATCAACGGCAATCACAGACTGTGGCGGGTTTTGGCTTTTTGTTGACAATAATTCACCGGTTAAAAAACCGGTGCCACAGCCCAGATCCAATACCGTGCCAGCCAGTTTTTCTGCATTTGTACCAGCCAATAATACCTTGCCAACAGTGCGCTGCAGTTCCGCTGCGCCATCATAAGTAGCGGACGCTGCGGCAAATGAGTGCCTTATTCTGGCTTTTTCCGGATTAAACATGGTGCTCTATAAAATCTGAGATCATTGCAACAACTTCATTTGGATGCGATAAAAACGGTGCGTGACCGGCTTTATCGATGATTTTGACGCCCATAGCTGGAGAGAGCGTTTGCAGATATTCACCGACAGCAACCGGCACTAAAGCATCTTTAGCGCCGAATATTGATAAGATCGGCATCGACAGTTCACTAAGAGTTGCTCTTAAATCGGCGTTTTTCAAAATCTCCAAACCGCCTTGCAAAGTCGCCTCATTCGGGGCGGGATATTCAGCAACAGCCGTTTTCAATTCTTTCATTAATTTTTTGTAATCTTGTAAGCCATTGACCTGTAATGATAGAAAACGCAGCAAGGTCGCCTGGCAATTTTCTTGAAGACTGCTCGCAAAACTATCAAGTAATTCTATTTTCATTCCCGGCCACTGCACTTCGCTGGTGCTCAACTGAGTAAAATGCGGATTTCCCGTCATCAGTATCAATGCCGAGCAACGCTCCGGAAAACGTCTGGCAAAATCCAGCACTACCGTTGCACCTAGCGACCATCCAAGCCAGCAGGCCGGTTCAGCGTTAACGTTGTTGGCCAATAGTTCGCTAATTTGTTCAAGATTAAACTGCTGCAGCGCTTCGCTTTGACCATGTCCGGGTAAATCAATGCACGTTACTCGGTAATGCTTTGCCAGCTGTTTGGCAAAATCGCGCCAAATACCTGTATGCATCGCCCAGCCATGCACCAATACGATAGGCTTACCGCTGCCGTAGGTTTGTTGGTAGATTTTGGTCATTTAAGAATTTTTAGACTGTCCTTCGACAAGGCAGTCGAAGGGCTCAGGACGAACGGTAAAAGTTGATTTCGTTCGTGGTGAGCCGTGAGCTTGTCGATCGGTCGAACTATGAACGAAATCAACTTGCTCAGATACTCTATGAACCATAGATTCCAGCAACTGATCAACCTGATCAAACTCGTGAAGCGCGGAAAATGTCACCCGCAATCTGGCACTGCCTTGCGGCACCGTCGGCGGACGAATCGCGCTGACTAAAAAACCGTCGCTCAATAATTGCTGACTAATTGCCATGGCTTGCTGGCTATCGCCGATGACTATCGGTTGAATAGGTGAAGCCGACGGCATCAGCTGCAAACCCAGTTGCTGAGCGCCTAAGCGAAAATGCTCAGACAATTTTTCCAACTTCTCCCGACGCCATGGCTCGGCAATAATGATTTTCAAACTGGCACGAGTCGCTTCGGCAACCGCTGCGGGCAAAGCAGTGGTGTAAACGTAGGTTCTGGCTTTTTGAATCAAGGTTTCAATTAATGCATCAGACCCGGCAACAAAAGCGCCGAACGTACCAAAGCCTTTACCCAGCGTGCCGACTAATACCGGCACATCTTCCTGGCCCAATTGAGCCAGCTCCAGCACTCCGCCACCGGATGCACCAAGAACGCCCAAGCCATGCGCATCATCAACCATCAGCCAGGCATCATGCTGTTTTGCTGCTACAGCCAATGCTTGCAGCGGTGCCAAGTCGCCATCCATACTAAACACGCCATCGGTGACAATCAGTTTATTGCCAGTGGCTTTAGCGAGATTGACGTCAAGATGTTCGACATCGGCATGAGGATAGCGTTTGAATTTTGCCCCGGATAACAAACCGCCATCCAATAGCGAGGCGTGATTAAGGCGATCTTCGAAAACAGAATCGCCGCGCCCGACCAGCCCAGAAACAGCGCCCATATTGGCCATGTAACCAGTGGAGAACAGCAGCGCTCGCTCGCGTCCGGTGAACTCGGCCAGCTCTTCTTCCAGCGCATGATGCGCCAAACTATGTCCGCAAATTAAGTGCGCCGAACCACTGCCGACGCCATAAGTGTCTGCAGCGGTTTTAAAGGCTTTAACCACATCTGGATGATTTGCCAGCCCCAAATAATCATTGCTGCAAAAATTGACGACCGGTTTGCCATCAATCTGCAGATGAATGCCTTGGGGGGATTCGATGATCCGTCTGGAACGATAAAGCCCGCGTTGCTTTAAGTCGTCTAGCTCATCTTGCCAAGCTTGCTCAGTCATTAAGCGTAGCTCGAACCGCCTGAATGCAGCCCTAAACGATCAAACAAAGCCAAATCATGATTGGTCATCGGGTTATCGGTAGTCAGCAGTTTGTCCCCGTAAAATATGGAATTGGCACCGGCCAGAAAGCACAAGGCCTGCATTTCATCACTCATGTCTTTACGACCGGCCGACAAACGCACTCGGGATTCCGGCATCAGAATACGCGCCACGGCAATAGTTCTGACGAATACCAACGGATCCAAGGCTTCTGTGCCCATTAACGGCGTGCCTTCCACTTGTACCAACATATTGACCGGCACGCTTTCCGGATGTTTCGGCATGTTCGCCAGTTCAATCAGCAAATTGGCGCGATCCTTATCGCTCTCGCCCATGCCGACAATGCCGCCGCAGCAAACGTTAATACCGGCATCTCTAACGCGCGACAAAGTATCCAAGCGGTCTTGATAAGTACGTGTGGTAATGACTTCGGAATAATAATCTTCGGACGTATCCAAATTGTGATTGTAATAATCCAAACCGCCTTCTTTAAGACGCGCGGTTTGCGTGTCAGTCAGCATGCCTAGCGTTACGCAGGTTTCCATGCCCAAGGCCTTAACGCCCTGCACCATTTCGACCACGCGCTCAATATCCCGATCTTTAGGTGAGCGCCAAGCCGCACCCATGCAAAATCTTGACGCACCTTGGTCTTTAGCTTGTTGGGCGGCTTTTAAAACTGCGTCAACCGGCATTAACGCTTCCGGTTTTAAGTCAGAATCATAACGCGCGCTTTGCGGGCAATAGCCGCAATCTTCCGAACATGAGCCGGTCTTGATACTCAACAAACTGCTGACTTGCACTTCGTTAGGATCAAAATGCCCACGATGCGTGACTTGCGCCTGAAAAATCAGGTCATTAAAAGGCAAGGCAAAAAGCGCTTGTACTTCTTCCAACTGCCAATCATGGCGTATTGCGGGGCTTGCAGACATGCTGTTATTCTCCAGTGTCGGATTGCTTAGAGGCTTTCAATGAACACTCGTCGACCTGTTCAAAGAATTAAAGTATACAACTGGCTTGATATTATACAGAAGCACTTGCTTCCGGCCACCTGCATCTTGTGCAATTCACCTGGACAGGCAGGACATGATATTTGCGACACCTGCTTACAACACTTACCCAGAGTGGTGTTGTGCTGTCATCAATGCGCGGAAATACTAGAAACTCAATCGTCTTGGCCAATGCTTTGCGGCCGCTGTCTAAGCCATCCGCCCGCTTACGATAGAACCTACGCGCCGTTTATTTATCAGGGCGCCATTCGGCATTTGATTACCACGTTGAAGTTTGGCGCCAATTATAAAAATGCGCGCTTACTCGGCCATTTATTAAGTGACTACCTGCACGACAGCGCCGACAAACCCGACTGCATTATCCCGATTCCTTTACATAAATCGCGTTATCGGGAGCGTGGTTTCAATCAAGCCATAGAAATTGCCAGAATCGTATCTAAGGAATTACGAATCCCGTTAGATCTCGACAGCTGCATTCGCCATCGCAACACCCCGCATCAAATCGCCCTGCCCGCCAAACAGCGCCGTAAAAACATGAAAAACGCTTTTTCTTTGCGTAAGCCAATCACCGCCCAGCATGTTGCGATTATTGATGACGTAATGACCACCGGCACCACGGCGCATGAATTGGCCATGGTGTTAAAAAAAGCCGGGGTTGCTCGGGTGGATGTGTGGGTTGTTGCTAGGGCTTAAGGATTAACCGTTCTGCCTGAGCCCTTCGACTTCGCTCAAGAGAGCCTTGTTACAGAGTAAAAGTTAATCCGTTCTGGTCGACTGCAAGGATGCAGGAGGTAGGGCAACGCAGGAGCAGTTGCCGAGAGCCTGTCGAATTATGACCGGATTAACCATTCACCCTTCGACAAACTCAGGCCGAACGGTTAATCCTTAACAACATTGATTCAGCCTTCTACCATTTAAGAAGCCACAAAATACGGATTTATTAGGCTTGGTATCAGCCTATTTAGCCAGCAACGCCTGATAGCGCTCAAACAAAAATGCCACCCGTGCCGCGTCGTCTTTTTCGCCTTTGTAACCGTAAGCCGCATCGACCGCTTTATCGAGTTGGGCGTGGGCTTTGCGTAACTCGGCGGGCATGTTGCCGGGTGCGTACAGGGTTGCCAGCGAGCAACGTTGCTCATTAACAGCACAGCGTTGTTGCTCGGCAGCGCGGGCGTCCAATATGGCTTGCGCGGAGGTTTCGATGGTGGCTTGGTTTTTAGTAGTTTGGGCGAATGAATTCGCCCCTACAGTCGGCCACGGAAAATTGTTGTAGACGATGGTATTAGAATAGCGGTAATCGCTTTTTAAACGCCCGCAAACCGTGCGCATCCAGGCATTGTGCATCGTCGAACACAGAATACCGAAGTGATAGAGACTGGCATTGGGAATCGCAAATAACTCGCTTCCCGCAATAACTTCACCGGGTAAAAGCCCAATTGGTAAAAAGGCTCGGCGTTCTGATGTCGTTTTGGGAACGCCAATGTAAGGTTGGCCAGTCTGCCGAATCTCACCAAACATATACGGCAGTTCTGCCAGTTTTTGCGTTGCAACTTTAGTACTAGCAAGACGCATTACTTTCACCGCCTGCATCCGTAGGCGAATTTCTGGTGAAGCTTGACGATCAACTGCGGTGCTGTCTTTCAGCCACAAACAGTAACGTTCAATTTTATTAACAAACTCCTCAGAACCTAGAAATGGCCGTATATATTGAGCGGCAATCGGATCTGTGGCACGAATCAACGCCGCTTCTTCTGCCGTCAGCAACAAATTCCCTCCATCAGTTGGTTTACTCCCAAAGTTCATCTCCGGCACACCTGCACACAGGGGATTGCGGCGTTTGTCGATAAACACGGTCGGCGCATCGACCAGATATGGATTGATGTTGCCGGCTACAATCGCAGTAGCTTCGCCGCTGATGTCGTCGCCGTAATCAAACAAAATGTAGGAGCGGGCCCTGCCCGCGCTCAAAAGGTCACGGGCACGGCCCGCTCCTACATCGGATAATCCATCCGAAACCGAAGCAAGTTCAAAACCAACAATCACACAATGCACCGCCGCCACGCCTTTGCCTTCATTACTCCAGCGAAAAGTCCGGTGGGCAAAGTGAATGCGAATGGGATGCTCGCCAGTCATCAACGGTCGCCACAAAACCGCGACTTGTTCGCCTTGGGTAATGCTGTTGGTGGAGACAAAGGCAACTGGTACTGCCGGATTAGCCTGAATATAACGCGCGGCTTTCACATACCAAGCTGCCACATAATCCAGCACACCGGCGCCATTCATGCCTTGGCAAACTGCGGCCAAATCGGCTTTTTGTTCCTTGCTTTGATAGCTGTACCCAATAAACGGCGGATTGCCCATCACAAAACTGCATTGCGCCGCTGGCAATACTTCTGCCCAATCGATTGTTAAGGCATTGCCGCAAACGATGTTGGCCCGCTTGGTCAGCGGTATGCGCGTGTAGTAATTGCCGAAGCGTTGCACTTTCATGTTCATTTGATGATCGGTCAGCCACAGCGCCAAGGTGGCGATTTGCGCGGCGCTGCTGTCGATTTCAATGCCGTGAAATTGATCGACATTGCAACGAATCAGGGTATCGACATCCAAATGACCGCTGAGATTATCGCCCCACAACGTTTCGATTACGTCCAACTCCAACAAGCGCAGTTCGCGGTAGGCAATCACCAAAAAATTGCCGCAGCCGCAAGCCGGATCAAAGAAATTAAGGGCAGTAAGTTTGTGATGAAACGCGGCCAGTTTCTTTTTGTCGCGGCGGACTTTTCTAAACTCGGCCTGCAAGTCATCCAAAAACAGTGGCCGAATGACTTTGAGAATATTGGCTTCAGAGGTGTAATGCGCGCCAAACTCGCGGCGCTTTTTGTTTTTGCTGTTGGCGACTTCGTCATCAAAATGCATGATGGCTTGAAACAACGAGCCAAAAATCGCCGGGCTAATGTCGCTCCAATCCAGTTTGGCGCAGTCGATTAAGGTTTGCCGGGCATTGGCGTCAAAATAGCATTGCGCCAAATTGTCTTTAAACAACGCGCCGTTGACGTGCGGAAACTGCGCCAGATGTTCCGGCAAGTTACGCGGCCTAACTTCCTGCGCACGATTAAGGGTATCGAACAGTGCCAGCAGCGCACCGTGCAAATCGCCGCCGTCGGGCTGGGTGTGGTTAATCAGGTAATCCAGAAATACATCATTGCGACCAAACAGTGCGGTGTCGTCAGCAAACAGGCAAAATAGCAGCCGCACCAGATAGGTTTCCAGGTCTTTACCATCATAACCAGTCGCTTTGATGGCATCGTGCAGGCTGGCCATTTTATCGGCGGCGGCGCGGTTGATGGCTTCTTGTTGCTGGGTGACGATGGCCTCAAACCCGGCCAGAAATTTAAAGGCTTCGATATGTTTGGGGAGCTCGGCAAGCTTTATTTTTAACGGTTCAGCATCGTTTTGATTATCCAAATCGACTAAGTGCAAGTTGGCAAAGTCAGACACCAGCACATAGCGCGGCAGTTCTTCATCTTTTAAGCCGGGAAAATAATCGACCGCTTGTTGATAGGCCTTGTGCAAATCCGCGCCGGTGGATTTCATCTCCACTAACAACAAGCCGGGAAAGAAGCCGTCTATCCGCCCGGCTTTACCGCCAAGCTTTTTGACCCGTTCTTCAAATCGCACCGCGCGCCGATGGTTAAGACCAAACACCGCGCACAAACCGCGAATAAAATCCTGCGCCTCGCCCATCTCGTAACTGGCTTTAGAAAATTCCTTGGCAAAAGCCGTGGCGCGCTGACGGAGAATAGTTAGATTTTTGGTCATGGGGGAGTTTGGTTGGGTAGCGAGTTTTAGGAGCGGGCCTTGCCCGCGACATTAAAATAATCGCGGGCAAGGCCCGCTCCTACAGTAACTTAGGGTAATGACGCGACCTCCTGCAGGCCGCATCTGTGGTTTTGATTAGGTCTGGCTTACAGGAGCCCAGTCTTCTATCGCCACAGAATAATTATAACCGGAAAGATCAGCCGACGTGCGGGCCCATATATTAAAGGTAATCCGGTATCTGCACATACCGGATCTGCGGCTCGGATTTGAGGGCTTGTGCAGACCCACAGCTTGGTTGCCGCGGTTCAATTATATAGCAACGATTTTCAAGATAATTCGCCGCACAAAAAAGCGGCCTCAAAAGAGGCCGCGATGTGGATCAGATATGGTGCAGTAGCGCGTATAGCGCAGTCTGACGTCACCACGTTTTTATTATACGATGTAAATGAGTAAATTTTTACTCACTCTCCAAGCCATCGACCCGCTGAAATCCTCTGGGTAAGGCCAAGCCGCGTTTGGCGCGACTGCTGGAGTAATGAGTAATATCGGCGCCTTTTAGTTGGATGTGGCGTTTTCCGGCAATGACTTTTAACTCTCCTGCTGCTGCGATGGCGATAATCGCCACCACTTTGTCGCTGCCGTTGCTTAAGTCAGCGGATGGAATTTGTATCAATTTATTGCCTTTGCCTTTTGCCAAGGCGGGCAGTTCGGATACTGGAAAAATCAACAAGCGGCCTTGTAAGGTAACCACGGCCAGCAAGTCTTCATCGCTTTTAACGGCGGCGGGCTTGAGCACTTTGGCGCCGTCCGGCAGAGTAAGCAGAGTTTTACCGGCTTTGTTTTTGCTCAGCAACTCTTTCAGTTGCACGCGGAAGCCGTAACCGGCATCACTGGCAACCACAATCCAATCGTCCGGATTGCCGACTAATAAGTTAGTGAACGATGATCCCGCAGGTGGATTAAGTCGGCCGGTAAGCGGCTCGCCCTGGGTTCTCGCCGACGGTAAGTCATGCGCAGAGGTACTGTAAGCGCGGCCGGTCGAATCGAGCAGATACACAGGTTGCGTCGAGCGAGTTTTGACAGCTTCCAGAAAGCTATCTCCCGCCCGGTAATTTAACGATGCCACATCAATATCATGACCTTTGGCCGCGCGTATCCAGCCTTTTTCCGACAGAATCACGGTAAGCGGTTCATTAGCTATTAATGCGGTGGTTTCTAATGCTTGAGCGGATTCTCTGGCAACGATCGGTGAACGTCGGTCATCACCGAACTTTTCAGCATCGCGCTCGATTTCGGTTCTGATCAAACGATTGAGCAATCTTGGTGAGCCTAAAGTTTTTTCCAGTGCCGCGCGTTCTGCTTCAAGCTCCGCTTGTTCGCCACGGATTTTCATTTCTTCCAGTTTGGCGAGGTGTCTTAGCTTTAATTCTAAGATCGCTTCGGCTTGCAGGTCAGTAATACCAAAGCGTTCCATCAATACCGGCTTGGGGTTATCTTCAGCACGAATAATGGCGATAACTTCATCGATATTAAGGTAGGCAATCAACAAGCCGTCCAAAATATGCAAGCGCGCCAGCACTTTATCCAGCCGGTACTGCAAACGCCGACGCACGGTTTCGGTACGGAAGGACAGCCATTCCACCAGGATTTCGCGCAAGTTTTTAACTTTCGGCCGACCATCCAGGCCGATCATGTTCATGTTAACGCGGTAGCTTTTTTCCAGATCGGTGGTGGCAAATAAATGCGACATGATCTCGTCGACATCGATGCGTTTGGATTTAGGAATAATCAGCAGGCGGGTTTGATTTTCATGATCCGATTCATCACGCAAGTCTTCGATCATCGGCAGTTTTTTCGCCAGCATTTGTGCGGCGATCTGCTCTAACAATTTGGCGCCGGAGACTTGATGAGGCAGTGCAGTGATGACGATAACGCCATCTTCCTCCTCATACTTGGCGCGCATTTTTACCGAACCACCACCGCTTAAATACATCTTTTGGATGTCATCCGCCGAGGTAATGATTTCTGCATCGGTCGGATAATCCGGGCCCTTGATATGGCTAAAGATGGTGTCGAACGAACAATCGGGATTATCTAAAAGCTCAATACAAGCCGCTGCCACTTCCCGTAAGTTGTGCGGCGGAATATCCGTCGCCATGCCGACGGCGATGCCCATGGTGCCGTTCAGTAACACATTGGGCAGTCTTGCCGGCAATAGCACCGGCTCTTTCAGGGTGCCGTCAAAATTGTCCGACCATTCAACCGTGCCCTGCCCCAACTCGCTTAGCAAGGTTTGCGCATAAGCGGTCAAGCGCGATTCGGTATAACGCATCGCGGCGAAAGATTTAGGATCGTCCGGCGAGCCCCAGTTGCCCTGGCCGTCAATCAACGGATAGCGATAAGAAAAATCCTGCGCCATGATCACCATGGCTTCATAACAGGCCGAATCGCCATGCGGGTGGTATTTACCCAGCACGTCACCGACCGTTCTGGCCGATTTTTTATATTTGGCAATGGCCGTTAAGCCCAGCTCAGACATCGCATAAACAATGCGCCGTTGCACCGGTTTTAAGCCATCGGCAATATTCGGTAAAGCGCGATCGAGAATGACATACATGGAATAATCCAGGTAGGCCTTCTCGGCAAATTCTTTCAGCGGTTGTTGCTCAAAATTC
>Ga0208509_1000318_pt1 | contig 18594 bp, 13 predicted proteins | sample LakWasMeta7_HOW4_2_FD_183857 | JGI IMG/M metagenome (GOLD analysis project Ga0208509, IMG submission 183857) | Freshwater sediment methanotrophic microbial communities from Lake Washington under simulated oxygen tension - Sediment Metagenome... | ecosystem: Environmental > Aquatic > Freshwater >...
AGTTGGAGCGCCACCTTTTTGTATAACGCCAACCGTACCGGCGGCGCGCTGTTCAACCCCGCCACGGAAACTTTCTATACCTCGCTGGGCGGCAGCGAAATCGAAATCAAGCCCGGAAGCTTGAAAAAAATCACCTCCGGCACGCTGGGAGTTTTGGATTACGCCGCCCCGGATCAATCGGTCAAAGTCAGGATAGCGCCGAGACAGCAGACCCTCATTGTCGAAGCTCGCCACACCAATCTTGGGACCGGCCTGCCGGCAGACTTGCTGCCGAACGTGCTGATTCTGGGCGGCAAGGGCTTCAAGCTGAAAGAATTCCTGGATCAAAGCGGTAATTTCCGCGCACCGTTCGGTTACCGCAGCGCGGCATTCGTGGCAGTTAACGGTTTGCTGCGCACCGATGCGGCCGCCGCCAAAAATTATGTGCGCTTCAACCTGTTGCTGGCCGACCCGGCTTATGACTACGCCCCCGGCGATCCGGTCGGCATCAGACTATTGGATGGGCAAACCGAGTTGGTCGACAAGGATTTGACATCGCTGCTTGCATCTTCAACCGGAGTGGACCGCGTAACCGGCATTTCAACTTTTAGCCTGAAAAAGACCTGGAAGAGCGACCCTGCAAGCAGCAATAAGCTCGCGAAATTCTCTTTCGACTCGGCATCCGGAAAGCTCGGTTTTGAGCTGAAAGCTCCAACCCTTGCCGCTCTGACTGATTCGGAAGAGCATCTGGGAGTTGAAATCAGCATCGGACCCAAAATCTATTTCACGTCGGTGACTCTGTTCAAGATCGCCGATGGCCGCTACTCGACAGCCAAATAATCCTGCCGATATTTAATTTAATACAACCTTACACGGAGATTTCCGCATGAAAACACTTTGCAAAGCCATATTCATCGTGCTGGCCGTCACACCGGCTGCTTTTGCAGCCAGCAAGGGAGGAACGACACTGATCAGCAAGTCATCCCTGGGCAATGCCGGCAATAAAGCCAGCCAAGCCGCCGCGGTTTCGACGGGCGGTAAAGCGGTGGCGTTCGAAGCCGAAGCGACTAATTTCGTTTTGGGCGACACCAATCTATCGCTAGACATCTTCGTAACGGCCGGCAAGAAAATTGAGCGCGTCAGCATCAACAGCCTCGGCTTCGAAGCAGCTGACGACGCGCCATGGAATGGCGACGGCGAGCGCGCCGATAGCTGGGCGCCGGTCATTTCCGCCAACGGAAAATTTGTGGCCTTCGTATCGCAAGCGACGAATCTCGATTTAGAAACTCCCGCAGATCCAGCCGTCCCCAAATCAGGAGGATTGGTTACCGATAAGAATAACCCTGACTATAACGTTTCTTTGGATGGAAATGGGGTTGACGATATATTCGTGCGCGACATCGCAAAGAAAAGGACTTATCGGGTCAGCGGAAAAATGAACGACTGTACCGCGACACCGAAGGATTGCACCAAGCCTGGCTCACTGAACATGATCACCGAAACCACGGCAGACAGCGAAAATCCGGCGATTTCCGGTGACGGCCGTTACATCGTTTATACGACCGAAACGCTCACCCAAAACCTTGCCCATAATGCATCTGGCCCCGATTCGGCAAGAAAAGACGTTTTTTTATTTGACACCAAGACCCACAGAACTGATTTGATCAGCGGCCGCCACGACAGCGCCAATACCGAAGACCCAACGACTTCCGCGACGCCCGATGCCGATAGCGACTTTGCGGCCGTTTCTCCTGATGGCAGGCTGGTTGTTTTCACCTCCACCGCAGCTAATCTGATTGAGAGCGGTGATATTGCTGGCGACGATGACGGGGATGAAGATGTGTTCGCCTACGACAGGACCAACCGCAAAATGATTCGGATCAGCGGCCATATCAGCAACGGCGTCGTCGATAGCGAAGCTAACGGAGAAAGTATCAGCAACCGCTTCTCGGTCGCCGGTACGAAAGGGCGCTATTTCGTCGCCTTTCATTCGAAAGCGACCAATCTGGATAGCTTGCTGGAAGCGGAAGCGGACCCGAACGATTATGATGACGATGTCTTTGTCGCCGATTTACAAACCGATAAAACGACAAACCAGTTGTCCATCGCCGAAATCCGTCGTGTCAGCGGCAAAGTCGATTTGGCAACGGGCCTGGTATCCGAAGAAGCCAACGGCAGAAGCCGATACCCTGCGATCGCCGCGACAAAAACCGCCTATAGCATAGCCTTTGAATCCGATGCCTACAATATGCTGACGCCATTATTCTCATGGCAGGAAGATTCCAATGACGTTCAGGATATTTATGTTTATGACGGCAGCACCAAGCTGATGTCCCGCGCCAGCCTGGACCTGGAAGGATTCGAGCCTCAGGAAAGCTCGGAGAATCCAGCCATCTCCTCGGATGGCAAAGCCGTTGCTTTTGATACGAAAGACCCTTATATGGTGCTACTGGACGGCAACCAAACCACGCGCGACGTGTTCCTGCGCCGCCGCTAAAGCTGCCGCAACCGGCCGATCGTCCTTCCCATAGAACGATCGGCTATCCGTATCCCCAGGCTTTCGTGAATAATCATTCACGAAAGCCTTTTTTCCGCTTCCCGATAGCCTTCAGTTCAAAACCATACTCATCTTTTCACGCGGGTTGCAACTTTGCGCCGCATAGCGTTTATAACGTAATCCGCACGCCAATCCACCCTGCCCGCGGCGCACCCGGCGAAACGAAGCGGCGGTCGTTGAACGCATCGCCCAGCACCTCATCCGGCGTGCCGAAGGTGCCAAACGAGTTGTAGTTGTTGTCGAACAGATTGTCGAGCTTGCCGAACACCGCGAAATGCTTGTTGAATTTATATTCGGCGCGCGCGTTGAACAGCCAGTAGCCCTTCAATTGGCTGGTCACATTCGCTTCGTCGCCGCGGAAAAACTGATCGCTGCTGTACAAGCCGTCGATCGCCAGCGACAGCCGCTGCCACAATTCGACGCCGACCGAGGCCTTGAATATATGCTCCGGAATGCCCGGTATCTTGTCGCCGCGCTGCACTTGTACCGGAACGGCATTATCCAAGGGATGCTGTATCGTGAAGCCGTCCATGAAGCGGGCGTTCAGATAGGTATAGTTTGTCGAAAAAGTCCAGTTGTCGATCGGGCTGAACAGAGTGGGAATAAAGGAGTTAATCCCGGCTTCGACGCCATAGCGGCGGGTCTGCCCGACATTGCTGAAAAAACCTTCGCTGATGCTGTCGCCGCTGCGATGGAAAATGATGTCGTCATGATTGGTGGTATTGAAATAGCCGAGATTCCACTTGGTTTCGCCCTTGCCGATCAGCTTGTTGAAGTCGCCGCGAAAGCCGCCTTCCCAGGTCTTCGCGACCACCTGATCCAGCGGAGGGTCGGACAGGAACGCATTCGGCAGCCGGCACGGATCGCTAGGGTCGGCGCAGCTGAGCTCCATCGGCGTCGGCACCCGCGAGGATTCGCCGTAGCTGCCGTACACGCCCAGACTGTCGACGATTTGATAGGTCAGGCCGGCGGACGGATTGAAGCGTTCGAACGCATGATGGCCGCTCAACTTGTCTTCGCCGTCGATGTTTTGATTAGCCATCGTGATGCTGACATGGTTGTAGCGTCCTGCCAGCGTCGCGGTCAGTTTATCGGTGATCGAGAAACTGTCGCTCAGATAAAAGCCGTAGGTTTCGGTGATCGTATTCAGCCGCACCCTCGCGTCACCGACCAGAATGCCGCTGCCGATCGTACCGCGGTCGCCGGTCAGTCGCGCCAGCTCGGTATCCGAACCGAAATGCACGTCCGCGTAATCGTAGCTGCCGCCCAGCAGCAAGTTGTTCTTGTGTCCGAACCAGTCATGATCGAGCATCGCCTGCAAGGTGCCGCCGCGGCCACGCATCTGGGTCGCGCTGGTGTTTTGGGTCGCGCCTTCGACATTGTCGCCGGCTGCCACCTGATTGCCGAAAATGTCTTCTGCGATCTCGCCATCGCCGTTGCACATGAAGGCGCCGCAAGCCTCGAAATCGCTGTCATCGCCGTTGAAGGTCCTGATCCGGTTCTGCCGGAAATAGGCATTGCCGCTCAATTCGATCTTGTCGCTCAGCGCATAGCTGCCGGCCAGCTCGGAGAAAAACATCCGGGTAATGGTCTGGTCGGGATGGGTAAACACCGCTTCCCGGTTCTGATCCTGCAATTGAATCGGCACCGCGCCGTTGCCGCGCATGTCGTTGTCGTTCGCGCCCAGGGTCAGATCCAGAGAGCCCTTGTCGCCCCGCCAGCTCAAGGTGCCGAAAACCTGATTGGCCTCGGTCGGCGAGAAATTGCGCCAGCCTTGTTCGTCGAAATGATGCAGGTCGATGAAATAGCCGAAGGTGCCGTTGTTCCAGCCGCTGGTCAGCTCTTCCGAATGCCGGTCCCAGGAGCCGCCGTACGCTTCGAATTGATGCTTCGGCGCCGAAAAGCCGGTCTTGGTTTTTAAAGAAATCGCCCCGCCCAGGCTGTTCAAACCGTACAAAGGATTGGAGCCCGGATACAATTCCATCGTGTCGATCGCACCGCGCGGAATCAGATCCCAGTTGACCGAATCGCCGAACGGCTCGTTGAAACGGACGCCGTTCACATAAGTCGACAGGCCTTGCGGCAAGCCGAGCAAAGGCGAGGCGACGAAACCGCGGTAATAAATATCCGGCTGCAGCGGGTTGTTTTGCGCTTCGTTGACATGCACGCTGCCGAGGTAGCGGTTCATATAATCGGCTAATGAAATGCTTTGAGCCTTCTCCATCTGCTTGGCGGTCGCAGTCTGGATATTCGCCGGCACCTTCTTCGCATCGATACCGCTGCCGGACAATGGCGCGACATCGATCACTTCGACTACGTCGAGATCTTCCGGCGCTTGCTCTTCGGCCAGGGCGGCCGTCAGCACGGCCAGATAACATAAGGAGACAGAGGCAAATCGGTTCATGCTGTAATTCTTATTATCAAAAAATGCCGGCCATCTTAGCCAAATCATTTTTCCTGTGCCAGCCATCCGCGCAAAAAAGGAAAAATTCCCGAGCCGCAACCTCAGAGAATCTTCAAATCGATCGCGATACGCGCGAGTTCGGCGGCGGTATTTACTTTTAATTTCGCCTTGATCTGCGTGCTGTAATTGGCCACGGTCTTCACGCCGAGGCATAATTCGTTGGCCGCGTCATGCGTGGTCAAGCCCTTGGCGAGCAGCCGGAACACGTCGAACTCCTTCGGCGACAGCGCCGCGAGCAAGCTCTGCCGGCCGTTCTCCCCAGACGGCGGCGCATACGCGGCCTTCAATCCGGCCTCGATGAAGCCGTTGCCGCCGGCGATTTCGCGCACGGCCGTGATCAGCATCTCCGGCGCGCTGTTTTTGGTGATATATCCTTTCGCGCCGGCCGCCAACGCCCGGTCGACATAGACTTTCTCGTCATGGATGCTGAAGACCAGAATCTTCGCGTCCGGATCGCGCGCCACGATTCGCCGTATCCCTTCCAGCCCGCCGATGCCCGGCATCGACAAGTCCATCACCACCACATCCGGCCTGCAATCCTCATACAGTCTACAGGCCTCCTCGCAGCGCGCCGCCTCGGCCACGACCTCGATCGCATCGACCGAAGCCAGCAGCAACCGAAACCCGGCCCGCACCACCGCATGATCATCGACCAGCAATACCCTGATTTTCGTATCCATCACACTCCAACCGCATTGAACAGCCACCACAATAGCACGCCGTCCGCGATCAGAGCCAGCGCGATGGCTTTCCTAAGAAAGTCGGGAGACACCGTTCGCCCTGCCTTTGATCGAATCGAAATCGATCATTTTCCTGTTTCAATCCGCTCCCGGCGGTGAGGCCGGGAGATACTCATGGTGATTGGTTACGTAAATGTCCTGGCTTATGCCCCAGTAACATCCGCTATGACAAGCACAAGAAGCGCTATGTCATCACGGATGCGTTCGCGCCGGCTTTCATGACCGGCACGGCCGGCGAATTCTTGCAGGTACTGAAAACCCATCTAAGCCAGGACAACGGCTTCATCGCACCGTTGATCCAGAATCTGCCGGCGGTTGAAGTGCTAGAACCGGTCTTTAGAAAAATCGACCGTGCGATCTTGCAGACAGTCAATCAGGCGATCGCGCAACGCAAGGAGATTCAGGTTCGCTATCAGCCGATGAGCAAGCATCTGCCAGGACTATTCTTTGAGTCCGCATACCCTGGTGTTTGACGGCCTGCGCTGGCATATGCGGGCTTTAAGCCAAAGCCACGGGCAATTTCGTGATTTCGTGTTGTCTCGTATTGTCAGTGCCGAGACTGTCGGCGCGGCGGTGAAAGACCGGGACGAAGACCGGATCTGGAATACTTATGTCCAGGCCGTGATAGCGCCGCATCCGGGCCTGACCGAGTCACAGCGGGAAGCGATAGCGTTTGATTATGCGATGCAAAACGGCGAATTGAAGTTGCGCATTCGCGCGGCCTTGCTGAATTATTATCTCTCGGCGATCAGGATCGGCCCCGATGATCTACAGAGGCCCGCGCATGTCCAGCAAATCATTCTGGCGAACCGCGAGGAATTGAAGGTCTATCTACGGAACTGAACTGTTAACGTAGAGAATCAACGCTTCTTCGGACGGGAGCGAAGCCGGTTGCGATTCCCGTCTCCAAGTAAGCGCAACCGGGCTATCTGTCATAGGTTATTCGACAACATCGATTTCGGGTGAACTTGTCTCACATTTTTCAACCGCCGTAACCGAATAAGCCGTGGTGTTCGGATCGGCATTTATCGCCCGCAGTTTTTTGATGAAGTCGCTGAAAGCATTGGGCTGGACGAATCTGCCTTCTTGCACGCAACCCGAAAATCCGCCTTCGACCCCATACCCGTAAACGATAAAGCGCGAAATCACATTGTCCGCGACCGCTTTGCCGATGGCCTTACGCACCCTGCGGTAAGCGTCTTCGTCCACCGCGGGCCCGATACCGTTGATAGAGATTTCCGCCGCATTGCCTGCAAATGCAACCTCTTCCTCGCATGGCGCTTCGCTGGCATCCGGCCAAGCGCTGAGCGGCTGAAAACCTAAGTCGGAGGCATCGCCGAGCTTGTTGGAGGGAATATCGAAGAGATTCAGGCGGCCGGTTTCGCCGCCGCAGACCGCCGGATAAAGCATACCGTCAGTACCGCAACGCGCATGCGTGGCCGGAATTTTTGCTTCGGCCAGCTCTTTTTTCATGGTTTTTGGACTGATGCCGGCGCTTTCGCACTGGATGGATTCATTGGATTTCGCCACCGTTATCCATTGGGTCTCAGCCTGAACGGCAAACGCCGAAGTTAAGCCGACGCTAAGCAACACTGAAAACTTCAACTGCTTCATAATTTTCCTGATACGTAATGTGTGAAAAGAAGGCAGGCTCGGACTTGTCATATCCCGGCGTCTGGCATGCCTCTGTGCATGCGCCAAACGGCCTAAAGCCGGGCGGCGCATGATAATAACGAAAAATTTGCGCCGGCGCAATCAACTCATTCTGCATGATAATGCGATTGAGTGCTGCCATAGCAAATCCCTGGGCAATAGCACGGGAGGCCCGCCGCGTAATTACAACGCGGTAGGCAGATGATGCCGGAAGGCAATTTTATTTTGCCAGCGTCTTACTTTCTGCCCAGCCGCTTCTCGGTCTCCAGTATCCGTTGCGTCGTTTGCAGCACCGTATCCGGATTCAGGCTCATCGAATCGATGCCGACTTCGACCAGAAACTCGGCCATCTCCGGGTAATCGGAAGGCGCCTGGCCGCAAAGCCCCGAGTGGCGGCCGTTGCGGCGCGCGCCTTCGACCGCGAGGCGGATCATTTGCTTGACGCCCGGATCGCGCTCGTCGAAATCGCTGGCGACGATTTCGGAATCGCGGTCGACGCCGAGCGTCAATTGCGTCAAGTCGTTCGAGCCGATCGAGAAGCCGTCGAAATGCTTGGCGAATTCGTCGATCTGGATCACGTTGTTCGGGATCTCGCACATCACATAGATTTGAAGCCCATTCTCGCCGCGCTTCAGGCCCAGCTCGGCCATGTATTCGAGCACCTGCTCGGCCTCGCCGACGCGCCGGCAGAACGGAATCATCAGGATCACGTTGCTCAGCCCCATCACTTCGCGCACCGTTTTCATCGCCGCGCATTCGAGCGCGAAGCCTTCGGCATAGGCCGGGTGGATATAGCGCGAGGCGCCGCGGAAGCCGATCATCGGGTTCGCCTCATCGAATTCGAACCAGCGGCCGCCGAGCAGCGTCGCGTATTCGTTGGTCTTGAAGTCGGACATCCGGACCACGACCGGCTTCGGATAAAACGCCGCCGCGATCGTGCCGACGCCTTCGGCCAGGCGCTGAATGAAAAAGTCCCGGCCGCTGTCGAACTGCTGGGTCAGGGCTGCCAGTTGCTCCTTCTCGGCCTCGTCCTGCACCTTCTCGGGATGGATCAACGCCATCGGATGCGCCTTGATATATTCGGTGATGATGAATTCCATCCGCGCCAGGCCGACGCCGTCGTTCGGCAGAAAGCTGTGCCTGAAGGCGGCCTCGGGATTGCCGATGTTCAGCATGATGTGGGTCTTCGGCCGCCCCAAGCCGGACAGGTCGGTGGTGATTTTTTCGAAATCGAGCGCGCCGGGATACACCTTGCCGACGTCGCCTTCCGCGCAGGACACGGTCACCGGTGCATTGCTTTTGAGCACGGTGGTCGCATTTTCGCAGCCGACCACGGCCGGCACGCCGAGTTCGCGGGCGACGATCGCCGCATGGCAGGTACGACCGCCCCGATTGGTCACGATCGCGGAAGCGATCTTCATCACCGGCTCCCAATCCGGAGTCGTGATGTCCGCGACCAGCACATCGCCGGCCTTGAATTCTGACAACTGCTCGACCTTGTTGATGATGCGCGCATTGCCCTGGGCGATCCGCCCGCCGACCGCATGCCCGGTGACCAGAGGCACCGCAGAACCTTTCAACACAAACTGTTCGAGCGTCGAACCTTTCTGCAGCGAGGCGACCGTTTCCGGCCGCGCCTGCACGATATAGAGCTGGCCGTCGATGCCGTCCTTCGCCCATTCGATGTCCATCGGCCGCGGCACGCCCGCCCTGGCGCTGTAATGTTTTTCGATCTTGATCGCATAACCGGCGAGGGTCAGCGCGTCCTGATCGTTGATGCAGCTTTGATTACGCTCGTACTCGCTGGTCGCGATATTGCGCGTCGATTCGTGCGTGCTGCCGTCGCTGTAGATCATCTTGATCTTCTTCGCGCCGAGCGAACGCCTGAGCACGCTGCGGAAGCCCAGCTCGTAAGTCGGCTTGTGCACGTAAAACTCGTCCGGATCGACCGCGCCCTGCACGACGTTTTCGCCGAGGCCGTAGGCGCCGGTGATGAACACCACATCCTTGAAGCCCGATTCGGTGTCGAGCGAGAACATCACGCCGCTGGCCGAGAGGTCCGAGCGCACCATCTTCATCACCCCGACCGACAGCGCCAGCTTGAAATGATCGAAGCCTTGATCGACCCGGTAATGGATCGCACGGTCGGTAAACAGGCTGGCCATGCAGCGTTTGCAGGCATCGAGCAGCGCAAGGTCGCCGCTGATGTTCAGATAAGTATCCTGCTGCCCGGCGAAACTGGCGTTCGGCAAGTCTTCGGCGGTGGCGGAACTGCGCACCGCGACGCTCAAATCCTCGCCGTATTCCTTTTTCAGCTGCGCATAGGCTACGAGAATTTCGTGCGCGAGATCGGCCGGAAACGGCGCGCCGTAAATGATTTCACGCGCCCGGCGTGCACGTTTGGCCAGATCGGCGACATTGTCCGGATCGAGATCATCCAGCGCTGCATGCAAAGCATCCCAGGCATTGGCATGATCGAGCAGGTAACGGTAGGCTTCCGCGGTCACCGCAAAGCCGTTCGGAATCCTGATGCCTTCCGGCGTCAGTTCGCGGTACATTTCGCCGAGCGAGGCATTCTTGCCGCCGACCAAAGGCACATCATCGATCGATAACTCATTGAACCAACGGATATATTGCAGTTGTTCGGACATTCGAGTCTCCTTGCTGGATGATAGTTGCGTTCGTGTTTTTCGTGGATATTCATCATGCGCGACGCCGCATGGCCCCGGTCTGGATTTACCGCAGCGCCTTTTTTTCTTCGCGGAAAGCCTTCATGTCATCGTTCTCGACCCGGTAATAAATTTCTTCGACCGGCAAGGCCAATCCCACCGACTCGAAAATAACGGTATCGCCGAGGAAATAATGCTGTGACACCCAACCTTCGCTGCGGCGGCAAACTTCCACATCGACAAAGTCTTGCTCGATCAGCACATATTCCCGCACAGACGGCATGGCCTGATAAGCGGTTCTTTTGAGCGTCTCGTCCATCCGCCGCGTCGATTGCGACAACACCTCGACGATCAGAACCGGCGTTTCGGCGTAATAGTCGTTGCGGCTGCTATCCTCGCAGACGACCATCACGTCGGGGTAGAAAAAAGCGTGCGCGGTTTTGACTTTCAGATCGGAGGCAAAGGGTTCGCAAGGCGTATTCCGTAACAGCGCGCGTAATTCGCCGAAAATATTCCCGGCGATACGCTCGTGATTTTTACTCGCCCCGGCCATGGCGTAAACATAGCCGTCGATATATTCATGTTTGATCGTGCCGGCCAGCTCGCCTTGCAGGTAGTCTTCTTCGCTGACCGGCAAATCTTCGCCTTGATGCTTGAGAGCCATGTTGTTTCCCTCATATCTTCTTCGATACGCAGCCATTTTAGCAGGGTTTGGCGGCAGGTTGCTGCAATGCTCGCAAACGCCGGTGTGCTATCCTAAAAGATTCGACCCATGAGGGCTTACACAAAGCAGAAGTTAAGGTAAGCGCTTAATCCGCCTCTTTGCCGCTGGAAATGCTTTCACTGTATTACGCAAAAATTAACCCACTTTAGACGTTTGACAGCATCCGGCGTTCTCCATACAATCAGCGCTTTTTTATTCGGGAAAAAGTAAATGAAATCTGTAAGATTGATGGTGTTCATTGCGCTGTGGGTTAGCGCGTGGAATGCGTTGGCGGCTCCGGAAACCAAAATTTCTGCGGAACGATATACGGATATTGGCGGCGGCCAAGTTAAGTGGGAACAAGGAACGCTTTTCGCCGACGCGAATGGATTTGTTCCAATTACCAGTGCCGATCATGACTTATCTACTTTTAAAATGACGCCTGAAATGCTTGCGGCTGTTTCCGGCAAAACCGTAGTCATATTAAACCTGTGGATTCAATTATCAGACATCGGTGATTACAGCAACTTTAAACGCTCCACCGAAACTTATTCGATTAATGACGTTCCCTATGTGATCGTCAGTGTTAAGGGAGCGACACCGCCAATACCGCTGGAAACCGGCGATCATGTGCTTAAACTCGACACCTCCGGCATAAACTATTGCAGCGGCATCAAGCCGAAGAATTTCAGCGCCAAGAACGATGTCGATCTGTGGCTACTGATAGACAGCGACACCACCGCCACGCTGTTCGGGGATGCGGCGCTATCGGATGTCGTCGCCGAACTGGCCTTCGATAGTTCGGTGATCTCGCCCAAATCGGCTTCGTTCAGCGCCTTTTCCGGCGATGCCGCACACCATATCGCGATACTCGGCACCTATGCCATTGACCCTTCCGGACAGATTAAGTCCTTAAAAGCCACGCTGATCCAGAAGGCCATCCTCGGTTCCTGTTATTCGAAGGCCAACGTTAGCGGCAAGCGCATCAAAAACTGACGCGTCCGCCCCGGCTTCCCGCGTGGCTCGCGGGAAGCCGATGCCACTGAATTTCGAGACGTTAATTTTGACCAACGCCTTAACCGACAAATAATACGACCCAAGCCGCAAAAATTCGGATAAACTGACCGTTCAATCACATTCCGGTGCTGTGTCTGATGATGTTGAAATCCCTGCCGCTGAACGCTTTACATCTCGAACTGGGCGCGAAGATGGCGCCTTTTGCGGGTTACGCGATGCCCCTGCACTACGCCACCGGCATCATCCAGGAACACCTGCATTGCCGAAGCCATGCCGGCTTTTTCGACATCTCGCACATGGGGCAATTCAGCGTCGCGGGAGATGATGCCGCCAGCGCGCTGGAAAGGCTGACGCCGAGCGACATTTCGGGCCTCCAGCCCGGCGCGCAGAAATACACCGTGCTGACGCAGGACAACGGCGGCGTGCTCGACGACATCATCGTGACTCGCACCGCCACAGGCTTGTTCATCATCGTGAACGCGGCCTGCAAGGCCAAGGATTTCGCCTATCTGAGCCCCCATCTGCCTGGCCTCAGAGATTTACAGGAGCGCGCGCTGTTTGCGTTGCAGGGGCCTTTGGCCGAGGCCGTGATCCGAAAGTTTTCAGCGACTGCCGCCGGCCTCAAATTCATGCAAAGTTGCGAGACCGAACTCGCCGGCATCGCCTGCTTCATCAGCCGCAGCGGCTATACCGGCGAGGACGGCTTCGAGATTTCAGTCGGAATTCCCGATGCGGAACGCCTGGCCCGCCTGCTACTGGCGGAGGACGGCATCGCGCCGGTCGGTCTCGGCGCCCGTGATACCTTGCGCCTGGAAGCGGGACTTTGCCTGTACGGCCATGAGCTGAACGATGCGATCACGCCGGTCGAGGCGGGACTCAACTGGATCATCAAAAAAGGCCACGACCGCTTTCCTGGCGCCCCAAAAATCCTGGCGCAGCTTCGAGACGGCGCGACCCTGATCCGCGCGGGCCTGCTCGTCGAAGGCAAGGCGCCGATCCGGGAAGGCGCGGCCTTATCAAACGAACAAGGCCAAAACGTCGGCCATGTCACCAGCGGGAGTTTCGCGCCGAGCCTCGGCACACCGGTCGCGCTGGCGCGGCTCGACAAGGCCTATGCGGCGGTAGGCACGCGCTTGTTTACCGAAGTCCGGGGGCGAAAGGTCGCATTGTCCGTCACCCCTCTGCCTTTCATTCCTCATCGCTACCGCCGTTAAACCATGACAAAACCTCGCCCGAACCTGAACCAACTGGAAATGCGCGGCGATTTCATCCGCCGCCATATCGGCCCGAATCCCGAACAGATTCAAACGATGCTGGCCGAACTGGGCCTGACCGATCTCGAACAGATCATCGCCAAGGCGCTGCCCGTCGACATCCTGAACGCGGAGCCCTTGAAGCTGACCGAAACGATCAGCGAGAATGCGGTGATCAAGCACCTGCGCAAGATCCGCGAGCGCAACAAGGTCTTCACCTCGCTGATCGGCATGGGCTATTACGATACGATCATGCCGGCCGTGATCAAGCGCAACGTGCTCGAAAATCCGGGCTGGTACACCGCTTATACGCCGTATCAGCCCGAGGTCAGCCAGGGCCGGCTCGAAGCGCTGCTGAACTTTCAGCAGATGATCATCGATCTGACAGGCATGGAAATCGCGAACGCCTCGCTGCTCGATGAAGCGACCGCCGCGGCCGAAGCGATCACGATGGCACGCCGGTTGTCGCATAATCCGGTGCAGGCCGTTTTTGTCGATCAGGATTGCCATCCGCAAACGATCGCGGTGATGCAAACCCGCGCGCGATCCCTAGGCTATCAGGTGATCGTCGGCGATCCCTATCAGGGCCTCGATCAGCACGATTTTTTCGCGGTGCTCGTGCAGTATCCGGGCTCGCAAGGCGAGATTCACGACCTCGGCGAGATCGTCGAAATCGCGCATAAAAAATCCGCGCTGGCCGTGGCCGCGGCCGACCTGTTGAGCCTGGTGCTGCTGAAACCGCCCGGCGCCTTCGGCGTCGACATCGTGGTCGGCAGCGCGCAGCGCTTCGGCGTGCCGATGGGCTACGGCGGACCGCATGCGGCCTTTTTCGCGACCCAGGACGAGTATAAGCGCTCGATGCCGGGGCGACTGATAGGCGTATCGAAGGACAGCCACGGCCACACCGCGCTGCGCATGGCGCTGCAGACGCGCGAACAGCATATCCGACGCGACAAGGCGACCAGCAATATCTGCACCTCGCAGGTCCTGCTCGCGGTGATCGCGGGCTTTTATGCGGTGTACCACGGCGCGGATGGCCTCAGGTTGATCGCAGGGCGCGTGCATCGCTACGCCCAAATCCTCGCGGCGGGCCTCGCGCTGATGGGCTATGACGTGATCAGCCGCCGTTATTTCGACACGCTCGTCGTGCGTGTGCCGAACCGGGCCAAGCGGATCGCCGCGCAGGCGATGGAGGCATCGATCAATCTGCGCGTAATCGATGCGGATCATCTCGGCATTTCGCTTGATGAGACGACGACCCGGAAGACGCTCCGGGCGATCTGGCAGGTGTTCGCGGCGCCGGCAGCCGAGTTTCCGGACATCAACCGGCTGCATCAAAGCATCGAAGAATGCATCCCGGAAGCGCTGTTGCGCAGCGATCCTATCCTGCAACATCCGGTGTTCGCGCGCTACCATTCCGAAACCGAGATGATGCGCTACATGCGGAGGCTGGCCCGGCGCGACATCGCCTTGGACCGCTCGATGATCCCGCTGGGCTCCTGCACGATGAAGCTGAACGCGGCGACCGAGATGCAGGCGCTGTCGTATCACGAATTCAGCGGCCTGCATCCTTTCGCGCCGCTGTACCAGACGCTCGGCTATCAGCAGATGTTTGCCGAACTCGAGGACATGCTCTGCGACCTGACCGGCTTCGATGCGTTCTCGTTGCAGCCGAACGCGGGCTCGCAGGGCGAATACACCGGGCTTCTGGTGATAAGGAAATACCACGAAGTGAATGGCCAGGGCCAGCGCAATATCTGCCTGATCCCGGCGTCCGCGCACGGCACCAATCCGGCCAGCGCGGTGTTGGCGGGATTGAAAGTCGTCGTGGTCGCCTGCGACGACAACGGCAACGTCAGCCTCGACGACCTGAAGGCCAAACTGGCCGAACATCACGACACGGTCGCCGCGCTGATGATCACCTATCCTTCGACGCACGGCGTGTTCGAGGAAGCGTTCCGGGCCATCTGCGATCTGGTCCATCAGCACGGCGGCCAGGTCTATCTGGACGGCGCCAATTTCAACGCGCTGGTCGGCCTCAGCCGGCCCGGCAAGATCGGCGCGGATGTCGCGCATTTGAATCTGCACAAGACCTTCAGCATCCCGCACGGCGGCGGCGGTCCCGGCGTCGGCCCGATCGGCGTCGGCGCGCATCTGGCGCCTTACTTGCCGGATCATCCGGTCGTCAAGGGCGTCAATCCGAACAAAGGCCCGCACGGCACGATCGGCACGGTCGCTGCCGCCCCCTGGGGTTCGGCCAGCATCTATACGATCTCCTGGGCCTATATCGCGATGATGGGGGCGGCCGGGCTCAAACGCGCGACGCTGACCGCGATTTTGAACGCGAACTACATCGCCAAACGGCTCTCCCCCTATTACCCGATTCTGTACACCGGCAAGAACGGCTGGGTTGCGCACGAATGCATCATCGACTGCCGCGCCTTCAAACATGCCTGCGGCATCACTGTCGAAGACATCGCCAAACGCCTGATCGATTTCGGCTTCCATGCGCCGACCGTATCGTTTCCGGTACCCGAAACATTGATGATTGAGCCGACCGAAAGCGAGGACAAGGACGAGATCGACCGCTTCTGCGATGCCTTGATCGCGATCCGCCAGGAAATCGCCGAGATCGAAAACGGCAAGGCCGACCCGGAAAACAATGTGCTCAAGCATGCGCCGCACACGCACAAGCTGTTGCTGGAAGAATGGACCCTGCCCTATTCGCGGCAACAGGCGTTCTTTCCGGGCGACGATCAAGAGGACGACAAATACTGGCCGCCGGTCGGCAGGATCGATAACGTATACGGCGACCGGCATGTGGTGTGCACCTGTCCGCCGCTGGAGGAGTATCAATAGCGGCGGTTCCGGCAATGAATGAAGGTAGGCTCGGCAGTCTTCTTTGGCTTATGTCCCGCAGTGATAAGCCGTGCCAGTGACCGTGCCGTTAAAAGCGCCGGCCGGGTAAAAATGCTCCCATACGACATGGCTTGCGCCCATCTGGCCGGCATGCTTGACGGCCGCTTGTTTTGCCAGCCGTTGCCAATCGTTATTCTTGCCATAGCCCGATGAACCTTCGATTTTGCCGACGAGTTGGCAACCTTGTACCTTTTCTACGGGCACTTCATCGGGCTTCGCGCAAACACTGAACGGGATGCCGGACAGCAGCGCGGCAGCCAACAAAGCCTTGGATATATTGCCGCGGTTTGCTTTAAAAAAAGCAAATTTTGTCATCAGATTTCTCCTTATTGTAATTATTCGACGGCTCTTGCCGATGCGCCTATGCTTCCTGATCAACGCCAAATGCGCACGGTGGAGAATCTTACTTCGTGTCGAATCGAAAAGTAAATACCCGATTAGGTTGATTTTGGTATCGACTCGATACTATTTAAGTAATATAATTTTTTACCTTCCTGTAACCTGTGATAAAAAAAACTACGCTGCCGGATGAAATGTTTTTGTACCGCAACGCATCGCTACACAAATAACAACCTGACATCAACGGCAACGCTTGGCTAGGGACATGAAACAATCGAAAGCTGTTCTCTGCGCATCCCCGCTCACTATCGACAAGACATCGATATTCTTCCTGCTTTTGCTCCTCTACAGTCATTTCGCCTCGACGGTGATGGCGCATGACGACGGCGCCTTCTTCGCGTTGACGGGCCGGGATTTCAGCCAAAGCCGATTGTTCAAGGAGCATGGTATCAACATCGACGGCTGGCTCTCGATGGGCGGAACCTATCTGACCCGTAATCCGGATAATCACTCGAACGCACCGATCACGTTCAATGACCGCAGCGGAGAACTCCAGGTCAATCAGTTGAATATGTATCTGGAAAAACCGGTGGACATGGAGTCGAAACACTGGAACTTCGGCGGCCGGGTCGATCTGATGTTCGGCACCGACAGCCGTTTCACCCAGGCGACAGGGCTCGACAACCGCTGGATCAGCGACAAGGATCTGCGTTTTTACGATCTGGCGCTGCCGCAAAGCTATCTCGAAATATTCGCGCCGTTCGGTAACGGCCTGTCGGCCAAGATCGGCCATTTTTATACGATTCTTGGCGAGGAAGTGGTCACCGCCCCGAACAATTTTTTTTATTCGCACGCCTACACGATGCAGTACGGCGAACCGTTCACGCATACCGGCGCGCTGTTCAGCTATGCGCTGAATGAAAATTTCACGCTGAATGCGGGCTCGGTCGCCGGTTGGGATAATTTCGACGAAAATCTGGCCAACTGGAATTTTCTGGGCGGCATGTCCTGGACCAATGACGAAGCGACCAGCGCGGTGTCCTGGTCGGTGATCAGCGGCGATACCGATGATGTGCAGGCCGCCAACCGGACAGTGTCCAGTCTGGTCATTTCGCACAGCTTTACCGACAAACTGCAATATGTTCTGCAACACGATTTCGGTTTTCAGGAGCAGGCCGCGGCAACAGGTCAGGACGCCTTCTGGTACGGCATCAATCAATATCTGATTTATGACATTACCGACTCCATTTCTGCCGGATTACGCGGCGAATGGTTTCGGGATGCGAACGGCACCCGCGTAATCGCCGACAATCCCGGCCACTATTTCGCGCTGACCGCGGGGGTGAACTGGAAGCCCAAAGGCTGGCTCACCTTGCGGCCCGAGGTGCGTTATGACTGGGCCGACGCCAAAATCAATCCCTACATCAATCAAAGCAAGGATCACCAGTTGCAGTTTGCAATGGACATGGTGATCGAGTTTTGAGGTTTTTTCTTTGTCATGCTTTGCCCCAGCCATTCCCGCTTCGCCTTCCTTAATCTCGTCGCACTCGCTCAAAGTTTCGTACTCGAGCAAAAAAAACAACCGATCCTCCAAGTAATTCCTTGCATTTTTTGCGCATCTAGGCTAAAAAGCGCGATCCTTTGACCATCGCGGGTCAAACTTCTGCCCCCCACTGACAACAAAAATAAATAAGGTGGAAATCATGCGAAAGATAGCCTTGGCAATCCTGCCCGCTGCCCTCCCGCTTCCGGCTTTTGCCGAAGACGGCCTGAACTCGGCCGATACCGCCTGGATATTGACGTCGGCGGGCCTGGTGCTGTTCATGACCATGCCCGGCCTCGCGCTGTTTTACGGCGGACTCGTGCGCACCCGCAACGTGCTGTCGGTGATCATGGCCTGTTTTTCGATCACCTCCTTGATGTCGTTGATCTGGGCGATCGCCGGGTATAGCCTGGCGTTGACCGATGGCGGCGCGCATCAGACCTTGCTCGGCGGCATGTCGCAAGTGTTTCTGGTCAACATGGATGCGGACAAGCTGGTCGGCAATCTGCCCGAGTCGGTCTTTGCGATGTATCACATGACCTTCGCGATCTTCGCACCGGCGCTGATCGTCGGCGCGATGGTCGAAAGAGCCCGCTTTTTTCCGCTGCTGTTTTTTTGCGCGCTCTGGGAAATGCTCGTCTATGTGCCGGTTTGCCACTGGATTTGGGGTAACGGCTGGCTGGCCGAATGGGGCGTGATGGATTTTGCGGGCGGCATCGTCGTGCACGGCAGCGCGGGCATTGCGGCCTTGGTCGGCG
>Ga0208509_1000323_pt1 | contig 18383 bp, 16 predicted proteins | sample LakWasMeta7_HOW4_2_FD_183857 | JGI IMG/M metagenome (GOLD analysis project Ga0208509, IMG submission 183857) | Freshwater sediment methanotrophic microbial communities from Lake Washington under simulated oxygen tension - Sediment Metagenome... | ecosystem: Environmental > Aquatic > Freshwater >...
TTCGATCACAATGCGGTGCTCGATGACAAGGAACTGAATGACGCGAAAGACACCTTGATCAGGGAAGGCGAAGCGCGCGGCGGCTTGCGCGTCGAGCACCTGTTCCGCCTGGTGTTCAGCATCGCGAAGGAAAGCCAGAGTCCGGCCGAATACGAGGACATCGACAGCGCCGCCTCGAACGGCACCGTGCTGATGGCCAAGCTGATCACAGGGCTTGCGATGCTGAACCAGATGCAGGACCCGCGCAAGGCGATCAAGACCGCCTGCTATCTGGACGAAGCGGCCTCGCTGGATCAGCACAACCAGCACAATCTGATCGAAACGGCCGCCGAATTCGGCTTCTCGCTGATTTTCGCCTCGCCCGAGCCGCAAATCACCGCGCGCTATTGCGTGCCTATCGGCACTCACAACGGCAGGAACCACATCAGCCGGCTGAACTGGCAAATCCTGGAACCTCTCGACGAGAGCTTCGAATGAATGCCCTGGCCGAAGCGCTTAAGCGCCTGCTCGACAGCGGCGAATCCTTGACCGCATCGGCCTTCACGCCCCATCAACGCAAGCGGCTGGAACAATTCGCACGCGACACCCGGCAAATCGACATCGGCAAGCAGGGCCACGGCACCTTTTACCGAATCGTGAATCGAGAAGCTCTTGCCGCTTATCTCCAACAACTGCAGCCGCTGGCTGAAGACGAATTGCCTGACGTCATCCCTGTGCGCGGCAAGAATATCGGCATGCATCGCGACAGTAAAAAAGGCAAATCGGGTCACGAGTCCTGCTACTTGCTGATCAAAGCCTGGGACAAGCAGGTGGTTTGGCAACAGACAGGCAAAACGCTGAATCCTGCGGCACTGACCGAAAACTTTGGCGTCGCCTCATTGCAAATCGGCCGTTATGCCGGCTGGCACAGCAACCGCCCTTTGCTGTTGGTCGAAAATCAGGCCCTGTTCGATTGCTGCAACTGGCTGCCCGAGGGCTTCGACGGCAGTCTGGCCTATTATGCCGGGCAATTGCCCGATGTGCTCCTACAATGGCTGGCGGCGGACAAGCGTGCAGACGCAGTGACTTTATTTCCGGACTACGATGGCACCGGCCTGGCGAATTACGTCCGCCTGCTCGGCGCCCTGCATCCTGCGACCAACTTGCATTTTTATTGGTTGCCGGATTGGCAAGACAAGATTGCTCGCTTCGGCAGTCGGAAGGTCTGGCTAAAAACCCGCAGTCAATTCGAAGCGGCCATCGCAAAGCTGGATGCGATGCAGGCGTTAACCGACGATTTCAAACAACTGGCCGCATTGTCGCAGCGCCACGGCAAGGCGCTGGAACAGGAAGCGGTTTGGTTGTGAACGGGTTATGACGGCTTGCGTGCCCTGTATGTGGCCACGGTGCCGGCCAGCGTCGCGCGGCGGGACGGTTCTTCCACATCGATAAATCCCGCGTCCTGGAATATCCGCGGCAGCAAGCCCTGTATATTCTCCATCAGTTCTTCGGTCCAGCGCAGCACAAACGAAACCGATAAACAATAAGCAGTATGCGGTTTGCCGAAATCGAGAACATGCAATTCGCCGCCCGGACGTAACACGCGAAAAGCCTCGGCCGCCGCGCGGCGTTTATCTGCAAAGGTCAGATGATGCATCGCGAAACTGCACAACACCCGGTCTAAAGAGCCGTCAGGATAAGGCAGACGGGTAGCCGTGGCTTCATGTAAAGCGATTGTGACGCCTGCATCCTGCACTTTACGCCGGGCGAATTGCAGAATTTCCGGATCGATATCCAGGCCGATCACCATAGCCTCGGCATGTCTTTGTTTGATCAGCAAGGCGAGCGTGGCGGTGCCGCAGCACAGATCCAAAACCTTATCCTGCGGCTGTATCCCTGCCTGCTCGATCAGCCGTTCCTTCAGTTCCTTGTCCGGGAGGGTCCAGTTGGTGAGCACATCGAAGTAGGGTGTCAACCAGCGAAAATGCATGGCGGGAATGAAGCGTGTTTGCGGTTTCATGAAACTAGTGAATTTCCTTGTGATACAGGCTGATTTTAACCAGCGTCCATCCCAGAAAAATCATATTGATGCCCAAAAGCAAACCCAGCAGCCACTGCGAAGTTTCAGCCCAACTGATCGAGATGATCAGCGCAAAAACCAGCGCGGTAATCCCGCTGAACAGCATCAAGCCCCAGTTAGGCAAAGGTCGCATCATGAAGGCCAAAGAAATTTTGGCAATGCCTTCAAAAGCAAAAAACAGCGCCACCAACACAGTCAACGTCAAAACACCGGCGGCAGGTTGCGTAATGAACAGATAGCCCACGACAACCTGCAAAGCCCCCATGAAAAGCCAGGTGCCGAAACCGGGCATCGCGGAAAATACCAAGGCCCGGCCGATGTGAACGACGCCGCCGAACAGGATGATCCAGCCCAAAAAAATCACGATGGCCACGGTAAAGAACTGGGGAATCAGTACGGCGCTAATTCCCAGCAGGATAAAAAAGAAGCCTTCCAGCAAAAACAATTTCCAATGCGTCTGAAAATAATTGAGCATTTCTTGCTGCAGGCGTTGAATGTCACTGTCGACGTTTTCTTGTTTGTTCATGCTTCCCCCTGAAATGATTGGCAATTGATCAGAAATCCTGCTCGGACCGGATTCGACGCGCACTTGCCCGTATTTATTAAAGCGAAAACCGCGCCGCCTGCTGCCCGTTTTTCTATGACCGTAAATGGCGGAGTTCTGCTCAAATCGGAGTGAGGTGGGAGCGGTTTGCAACCGCGACTCAAGGCCGTGTTTGCAGGGCTGCCCTCCGGTCGCGCTTGAAAAGCGCTCCCACGGGGATGCTTTCTCGATGAGCTAGTGCTGATAGCTGGAAAGCGGATAGCCTTTATTGATCATGTAATCCAATTGACTATGCATGAGTTTGGCAAACTCTTTGGCGGGTAAAGGGCAACTTTTGATATAGCCCTGATAGGTATCGCAATGACGTTCCCGCAAAAACGCCAGTTGTTCCGGCGTTTCCACGCCTTCCGCCAGGACTTTTAAGCCCAAGGTATGGCCCATCGCGATGATGGTGGCGGCAATTTCCATGCCGTCCTTGCTATAGGGAATATCATCGATAAAGCGCTTGTCGATTTTCAGCACATTCAGAGGGAAGCTTTTCAGATAGGCCAGAGAGGAATAGCCGGTGCCGAAATCGTCAATGGCCAACCGAATGCCCTGGCTGCGAAGGCTGTCGAGCAGCTCCATCACGTTATCCTGATTCTCCATGATGCCGCTTTCGGTGATTTCCAATTCCAGTAGCTGAGCCGGAAAGCCGCTTTCGGCCAATACCGTAGCCGCCAAGGCGTTAATATCGCAACGCTTTAACTGGTATGGCGAAATATTGACCGCCAGGGTTAATGGCGGCAATCCGGTCACCAGCCAATACTGGCCCTGGTTGCACGTTTCCCGCAGCACCCACTCACCGATCTCTTCGATCAGGCTGGTTTCTTCGGCAATCGGGATGAAGCGGGAAGGCGGAATCAGGCCTTCGTTCGGGTCTAGCCAGCGCACCAGGGCTTCGGCGCCGACAATCAGGCCGCTGGCAATATCGACCTGGGGCTGATAGTAGACGCAAAGCTCCTGTTGTTGAATCGCCCGGCGTAAACGCGCTTCCAGCTCGATACGCTCGCGCGCGGCAATCGTCAGGTCTTCGGAAAAATAGGCAAAGCAGCCGCGCCCCTGGTCTTTGGCTTGATACAACGCCTTGTCGGCATGATCCATCAGGATTTCGAGGCTGTCGCCGTGCTGTTGATAAAGGCTGATGCCGATGCTGGCGCCGATCCAGACGTCATGGTTTTCACTCAACGTAAAGGGTTTGCTTAGCTCCCTGATGATATCTTCGGCAACCCGCGAGGCATCTTGCGGATTGGCGATGTTTTCCAGCATGATGATGAATTCGTCGCCCCCCAATCGGGCAACCATGTCCACGTTGCGCAGGCGATCGGTGATTCTTTCGGCGACTTGCTGCAATAATTCATCGCCCGCCTTATGCCCCAGTCTGTCGTTGACCGCCTTGAACCGGTCCAGATCCAACATCAGCAAGGCCAGACGGTTCTGTCCGGCGCGCCGTTCCACTTCAATGCAGTGCTTCAGCCTGTCCCTGAGCAGCAGGCGGTTCGGAAGCTTGGTGAGCGGATCATAGAAAGCCAGGCGTTTAATCTCTTCCTCCATCGCCTTGCGTTCGGTGATGTCGATACGCATGCCGACATGATAAACGACCGCGCCGGTGAAATTTTTGACCGCCGTGATGAACAGCCACGACAGATAAATTTCGCCGTTCTTGCGCCGCTCCCAGATTTCCCCTTGCCAGTTTCCGCTGCTATCGACGCTCTCCTGAATGGCCTGATAAAAATCGTCCTCATGACGCCCGGATTTGAGCAAGCCGATGTTGCGCCCCACCACATCCTCCGACGTAAAGCCGGTGGATTCGGTGAAGGCATTGTTGATGCGCAAAATCACATGATTGGCATCGGTGATGACCAGCGCTTTCTGCGACCACTCGAAGGCGATCGCGTCTATCTGGCAGTTTTCGCCCGCCAAGAGCACGAGCGAAACCAGTCCCAGGGATGCCAGCACGGCGCACACGGTACGCAACGACTGCTCGGAAGGGTCAAACGATGAAAACGTCAGAAATGGGGTTGGCGGACTCACGCCCGGCTGAAACAGCATGAAGGAAGACGCGCCGTAACAGACGAATACCAGTCCGACAATCAGCAGCCAGCCCGCTTTGGGTCCTGTCCTGTCACGCTTTGTCAGCGTGTGTACCGTAGCGAACAGCGCAACACCCGATAATAAGGTCGCAAAGGTGACGACAAACAGACGCAAAACGTCGAGCAACTCGTCAACGGAAGCCGACGAACTCAGCGCCAACCCCGCTAAAGCCAGGCTCGCGGCAGCAAACATCCAGGGCTCGGATAATTGAAACGAATGAAATATCTCGTTCCAAGTACGCCGGGTAAACTCCAGCAGCGGCACATAGGACGTTAACATCAAGATGCAGCTATACCAGTTCAGCCATTCGACCGGATTCTTCAGGCGCTGCATTTCAAAAAACTCCGCCATCCCGTACAGAATGCTGAAGGATGCCAACAGCGACAGGTGCGCCGCGAAATTCCATGTCGTATTATACTTTGGCAGCGTATAGACGATGATGAACAGCATGAAAAAAACCACGCCATAGATCAGGAAGTCATAACCCAAAGCTTGGAAATTCCAAACGCTCAATCCTGCTCTCCTATGGAATCATAGTGTTGTGAAGACGGTGTGTTTTACATAAAAGCAACGAAGCATCGCGCAATGCATACAAAACAATCTAGCACCCTAGCCCTTGCAACCGGTTTTATCACTTTAAAAATAGTCCAAGGTAGCCACTTGTGCCGCACTAACTTCAAAAATGAGTGCACCTTATCAACAGGCAAGGTGCAGAGCCCTGGCGATTCTGATCCAAAGCCTAATAGTGTGCTCAACCGGAGCGCGGTTATAATGCGCTTAGGGGCTTGACGCAAACGGGCCTATTCGCCTGCGGTTGGCCCCGAACCGGACAATTCTAAAAGATTGATCACATTCAACCGGATCGCCAGACGCGTCAGTTCTATGTCGCTGGTCACACCGAGTTTGCGCTTGATCAAGTAATGGCAATTGCAGACCGTTTTCGGGCTGATGTTCAAGGTTTGCGCAATGTCATCGATCGATCTCGCTTCGACCAGCAAGCGCAGAATCTCGAATTCCCGTACCGTCAGCGTCTCCAGGGCCATGCGTTCGCCGCCGAGTTTTTCCAGCGCCAGCGCCTGGGCGATGTCGGCACTCAGGGTATGGCGGCCGGCATGGACTTCGTGAATCGCGCGCAGCAACACCTCCGGCGCGCTGCTTTTGGTCACGTAGCCCAAGGCGCCGGCGCGGCTCGCCTGCACCGCGAAACTGGGGTTCTGGTGCATGCTGAACACCAGGATTTTCGCCTCCGCACAACGTTGTTTGATGCGGCCGATCAGATCCAGACCGCTGCTTCCGGGCAGGGAAAGATCCGTCACCACGACGTCGGGGCTGTATTCCTTAAACAGCCGATAGGCCTGAGCGGCATCCGCCGCTTCCGCGGCCACCCTTAAGCCGGGCTGCTTTGCCAGGAGCGCCCGGTAGCCTTCGCGGACGATGGCGTGATCGTCAACCAGCAAAATACTGATCATCGTCATGCCTGTGCCCCGGTACGAGCGTCGATGGGCAGCCCGACCTCGACGCGCAAGCCGTGCGGACGGACGATGGCCAGCGCCAAGTGGCCCTGCAACGCTTCGGCGCGCTCCCGGATGCCGAGCAGGCCGATGCCGGGGCCTCCGGCGAAGGGCAGAGCGTCGGCGATGCCGTCGTCCTGGACAGTCAAAGTCACCCTGTCCGAGTTAACGGTCAGTGTCACCTCGGCATGGGCCGCCGTCGCATGTTTGGCGATATTGGTCAGGCATTCCTGGGCGATACGGAACAGCGTGACCGCCTGCGGCTCCGGCAGCACGGCGCAATCGCCGACGATGTGCAGTTGGTAACGGGTCTGACTTCCGCTATGGCTATTCCATCCAGCCACCAGGCTGTTCAGACTGGCGGCAAGCCCCAGTTCATCGATCTCGGCGGGACGCAGACGCCCGAGCAACCCGCGCACATTGCCCATCATACGCTGACTGATACGGGCAATCTGATCGGCCTCCCCCACCAAGGCCGAGCCCTGTTGTTCTGCGGTCTGGGCAATGGAGACGGCGACTGCGCTGATGGCCGCGAGGCATTGGCCGAACTCGTCGTGCAGTTCCCGCGCCAGATAGCGGCGCTCTTCTTCCTGCAAATTGATCAACTTCACCGCAAGCTTTTGGCGTTCTTCCATGAGCTGCTGCTGACTGGCCGCAAGTCGATTGACCGCATTCGCGGTCTGCTGCCATTCGAACAACTCGAACGGCGGCAGGCGGTAAGCCAAGTTGCCTTTTGCCATCGTTTCAAGGCCTGCGACAATGATGCCGGCCGGCCGCAAGGCCCGCTCGATGCTCAGGTAAACCAACACGCAAACCGCCAACACGGTAACCGCAGACAGCCCCAAGAGGCCGCGAATATTGTCCCAGGCCTGCGCGATGTCCATCTCGGCGCTGGGCGTAACCGTCAGCGCACCATAAACCCGCCGATTCAATGCGATCGGCCGGCTTATTTCCAAACCGGGGCTGAAAAGCCGGCGGTAAACCGTCTCGAACACCGCCGGCCATCCGCGTTCGGACGGCTTGGCGCCGTTGCAGAGGCTGTAGGGCGCCGCACCGTCTGCCGGCTCGAAGCGGACACAAATCCCGGGCACGCTGGCGGTCTGCTTCCAGAGCGTGAAATCCGGAAACTGTCGGGCCTGGCCGAAGCCGGCATCGATGCGCAAAAGCTGAAATTCCAGCTGTCTGCCCAGCGAGTCTGCGGTGACCGCTGTCCTCTGCCGGGCTTCCAGGTCGCTCTGATACAGCACATAGGCGGAGGTGGCCAGCAGGCACGCGAGGGCGACAACGACGATACGGGATAACAAATGGAATTGTAGATTCATGGTCCAACTGCCAGGCAAATGATCCGGCGCTAGCTGCATTCTAAAAGACGATGAGCGCCCTGCAAAGCGGCTTTTTCATACCCGGGCAAATTGCCCGTGCTTTGCGGGCAAATCTCGGCTTACCGCTAACCCCAGATGCCATAAACTGCGTCCTGCCCGCAGATATTGACTCCGTGCGACTATCCCCCTAACAACGACGAGGAAAAACCCATGACTCGACACCTGTTTGACGACGCGAACCTCCCATGGCGAAGCTTGGATACTATCGAGCATTTGCATTATTGGATTCTCGATATCGATCGGCAAAACAAGATCGTTGACGTGGTTTTCAAGTTTGCCGCAAACCAGCAGATCGTATTGCACCGGCATAAGGTGCCGAACAAAACCTTCGTGATCCAGGGCGAGCACCGCCTGTATGAAGCCGACGGCAGGCTCAAGGAAATCAGGCCGGTCGGCAGTTACACCTCCAGCCTGCCCAGCGACGAGCCACATCGGGAAGGGGCGCCGATGAAGACGCGATCGTCTTTTTCAGCATACGCGGCAATGAGGACGTGTTCTACGAGATTCTGGATGATGACTTGAACGTGATTGCGACGCTCGGCATCCAAGATTTCATCGACTTGTACGCCGTCCAGAAACGGTAATCTTTAACCCACACCCTTGAGGAAAACATCATGAACCGGCCGATGTTAAAACGAATGCTTCTGGCTGTCCTGCTGCTAATCAGCCAGACCGGGCAAGCCGCCCCGCGTATCGCGGTCTTGAATTTTGAACTCAACGACATCACCTCCCTGCCCAATACGCCCGAGGAGCAGCGGCGCACCGCCTCCCTGCGACCGTTGCTCGAACAGGCCCTCGGCAAGACGGGCGATTACGAAATGATTCAGATTCCCGCCGCGGATCAGGCCGCCGCCAATTCGGGCTTCGGCTATCTGTTCCACTTCGATGCCCTTGCCGCCAAACTGGGCGAGCGCTATGGCGCCGACTGGGTGATCGTGGGTCAGCATAGTAAACCCAGTTTCTTGTTTTCCTATCTGCTGGCGAATCTGATCGAGGTGAAGAGCCAGGCGCTGGCCGCACGCTATGCGATCGAGCTGAAAGGCAATCACGAAAAGGTCACCCAACGGGGCATCCAAGCGCTCGCCGATAAAATTCACGCGTCGATCCATAAATCCCGTTTATAGTGCTCGCCGTGGTTTCTAGTAACAAAATCCAGTCAAATGCACGCCATTCAGGATAGAATAGGCGGACTCTGTGCCCTCGGCTTTGCCGGTAACGCCGAGGGCGCTATTTCCAAGCCACAAAGGAAGATCATATGGGATTTACGCTCGCCAAAGTCGTACCGTGGGGGCGTTCGTACGACGAATACGTCCGCATGTTCAGCCTGACCGAGGCCGATCTTGGGCTTCGCATGCTTGGCTGCGGCGACGGCCCGGCGAGCTTCAATGCCGAGTTCACCCAACGCGGCGGCCATATCGTCTCGCTGGACCCGGTCTACGTTTTTGACGCAGAACAGATCAAGAACCGCATCTCCGACACGTATGCTACCGTGATGACGCAAATGGTCAAAAACCAGAGTGACTACGTTTGGGACACCATTCCATCGGTCGAGCGGCTCGGGAGCCTTCGCATGTCGGCGATGGAAACCTTTCTCGCCGACTTCGAGGCGGGCAAGCAGGAAGGCAGATACATCCCGGGGGAGTTGCCGTCTCTGCCTTTTGCAAATGAAGCATTCGACATCGCCTTGTCGTCTCATTTCCTGTTTTTATACAGCGCCCACTTGTCAGCCGAATTTCATCTTCAGGCGCTCCGGGAAATGCTGCGCGTATCCCGCGAGGTGCGCGTGTTTCCCTTGCTGATGCTCGATGGCACGCCATCGCCCCACCTGGCTTTAGTGAGCGAACGTCTTGCAAGCGATGGCTTCGAGATGGAGGTCAAGCGCGTAAATTACGAGTTTCAGCGCGGCGGCAATGAAATGCTGATTATCAAGCACCGCTAGCACTGGACGCAACCGGACTTTTCCAAAACCCACGTTCCACGTTATCTATCTTTATTTTTAACCCGCAAAGGAAATGACCATGCTTCACCGACACATCCCGTTAATGATTGGTTTTTGTTTGGCCCCCATGGTGGCGCACGCAGGGACTCTGGCACTTAAAAGTCCAACGCTCAAACCTGGAGCGACCCTGACAAAAGAACAGGAATTTAACGGATTTGGCTGTGCGGGAAAAAATCAGTCGCCTGCGCTTAAATGGACGGCAGGGCCGAAAGGCACCCAAAGCTATGCGATTACGGTGTATGACCCGGATGCCCCGACGGGGTCGGGCTGGTGGCATTGGGTTGTTTACAATATCCCCGCGCATGTGACCGAGCTGGCGGCCGGCGCCGGCAATGCAACCGGAAAGCTGCTGCCTCCGAATGCGATCCAAGGCCGTACGGACTTCGGCACGCATGAATTCGGCGGCGCCTGTCCGCCGGTAGGCGATAAGCCGCATCGCTATATTTTCACGGTGCATGCGCTCAAGATTGAAAAAATCGATGTCCCGGCAGAGTCGTCGGCTGCGTTAATCGGCTTCATGATTCACGGTAACTCGCTCGGAAAAGCCAGTTTCACGGCCAAGTATCGGCGCTAACGCATGAGTTGATAAGCAACACATTCCCAATACTATGAACACCCTCACCGTTCGTCAAACCGCTCTGTCAGACCTCTTAGGACATCCAAGAAAATGAAAGGTAGTTGTTTATGTGGCGTTATTGAATACGAAATTGACCGCATTGACATGCCCATCGGTCATTGCCATTGCCGCACCTGCCGAAAAGCCCATGCGGCGGCGTTTGCCACAACGGCCGGCGTCATGCGTGAGCATTTTCGTTGGGTGAAGGGAGAAGAAAACCTTTCATGCTTCGAATCGTCTCCAGGAAAGCTGCGCTATTTCTGTTCCGTGTGCGGTTCCCATTTGGTGGCGGAACGCATAAGCCAACCCCACCTGATCGTCCGTATTGCAACCCTTGACGAAGATCCGGGCGTTACGCCAGAAGTCCATATTTGGACGTCGCATGATGTCCCTTGGCTTGCATACGATGGCATTCCTGTCTATCCGGAATGGCCGCCAAAACCCTAAATCTTCCGTTCGGTATATTGAACGGTGCCTTTTTCTCGGTCCCACGCAGCTCGCTGGAACCCGAATTAACGACCGGGCAATTCCAGCTCGACCCTATGAGGAGCTTTCGTCTTTAAGGTCGCGGCGGAATGTTTTTCGCGTCCTCCCAGAATCGCATAACCCACCGGCGTCAAGATCAGGCTGGCGGCCATGCCGATCAACAGCCCGGCCGACAGCGACAGGGTCATCGGAATCAAAAACTGCGCTTGCGGGCTGGTTTCGAGCAAGGTTGGCAAAAAGCCGGCGAAGTTGGTCAGAAAGGCGAGCAGGATCGGCCGGAAGCGCGAGGTGCAGGCCGCGACGATCAGGGTCTCGACCGGTTGCTCCTCATCACCGTGCTGGCGGATATAATCGAGCAGGACCAGGCTGTCGTTGACCACGACCCCGCTGGCCGCGATCATGCCGACCAGCGACTCCATCGACAACGGCAGGCCGGCGGCCCAGTGCGCGAGCACCGCCCCGCACCAGGCCACCGGCGCCGCCAGCAGAAAGATCAGCGGCTTCGTGTAGGAGCGGAACGGCACCGCGATCAGCGCATAAATGATCAGCAAGGCGATCGCCGTGTTCTTCGCGAACGCGAGCAGCATCGCTTCCTGCTCCTGGCGCTGCTGGCCGATCGTGATCGTCACGCCAGGAAACGCCCGCTGCAAAGCCGGAAACGCCTCCTTCTCCAGCGACGCATAGATGCCGTTGGCGTCGGCCAGGGTCGGATCGACACGCGCCTCCACCTTCAACACGCGCTGCCGGTCTTCGCGGTTGATGCGGGAATAGCCCTGAATCAGCTTGACCTCGGCCAGATCCGCCAAAGCCGCGCTGGCGCCGTTCGGCAAGCGGACCGGCTGCGCCTTCAATTGATCCAGCGAACGGCGTTCGTCCAGCGGATAACGCACCATCACCTTGACCTCCCGGCGGCCACGCAGGAAACGGTGCACTTCCTCGCCGTAATAACCGTGGCGCACCTGCTCTGCCAACTGTTCCAGGCGCAGGCCGAGGCGCTCCGCCTCCGGCTTCAGGCTCAGACGGATTTCCGGCCTGCCGGGCTCGGAGGAATCGATCACGTCGTAGACGCCGGGGAAAGCCTGGATCCGCTCCTTGAGGGCGGCGACGGCCGGCGCCAGCACCGCGGGATCGGCAGCCCCGAGCAGCAGTTCGATGTCGTAAGGCTCGTCGCCCTCCTTGAAGATGAAATCGACCTTGCCGCGGCCGATGTCGCCGATCCTTTGCCGCCAGTCGCGGATGAATTCCTCGACCTTGATCCGCTGCCGGCCTTCGGCGGACAATTCCAGCCAGATGCCGCCGCCGTGGTCCCAGACGATCGTCTCGACGCCGACGATCACGCTGCGATCGTTCGCATGCGCCGCGTGCACGCCGCCCTTGGCGGGCTGGCCTTGGCCGGCGACGCCGTCGAGTTCGTCGCGCAACGAAAACAGCGCCTTTTCGACCCGGGTCGCCAAGGCCTCGGCCTCGCTGTAAGGCGCGCTTTGCGGCAGTTGCATCGATACCCAGAAGCTGTCCTTGGTCACGTCCGGATGGATCGACTGCCTGACCCGGTCGCTCCAGACCAGCGCGGCGCACAGGATCAACAAGGCCGCGAACAGGGACACCGTCAGATAACGCCAGCTCAGGGCCCTGTGCAGGAACGGCCCGTAAACCCGCTCGACGAATCGGTCGAGGCCGAGATTCAGGCGGCCGCGCAACCGTTGCAGCCGGGTTGGACGCGATCGGCTCTCGACTTCGGCGACCAGGTGCGAGGGCAGGATCAACAGCGCCTCGACCAGCGAGAACACCAGGGTCAGGATCATGATCAGGCAAATCGGCCGCATCATCTGGCCGGCCCAGCCGGGCAGGAACAGGCCGGGCAGAAAGGCCACCAGCACGATCAGCACCGACAGCGCGACCGGCAACGCGATCGATTCGACGCCGTGGATCGCGGCCTCCAGCGGCGTCTCGCCGCCTTCGACCTGCCGGCTGTGCACGCTCTCGCCGATGATGATCGCGTCATCGACCAGAATGCCCATCGCCAATAAAAAGCCGAACAGCGACAGCATGTTCAGCGATATATCCAGCGCCGGCATCAGACAGAACGCGCCCAGCACCGAAGTAAAAATGCCGACGCCCGCCCACAAGGCGACCCGCAGGCGCAAAAACAGGGTCAACACCAGGCAGACCAGCACGAAACCGCTCAAACCGTCTTCGACGAGGGTGGCAATGCGTTCGTCATAGGCCTGCGAGTCGTCCCACCAGGTGATCAGGCGCAAGCCTTCCGGCAGCCTGGCGCGCATCGCCGCCACAGAGTCCTTGACCTGACGCGCGACCTCGACGCTATCCTGTTCGGTATGAATTTCCCAGCCCTGCGCGGTCTGGCCGTTGTGACGCCAGGTCGATAAGCGCTCTTCCAGGCCGTCCTTGATCGTGGCGATCTGCGCCAGTCGCACCCGGCTGCCGTCCGGCAAGGTCTTGATCACCAACGCGCCGACCGCATCGGCATCCTTGGCGCGGCCGTGTACGCTCAACAGCAACTCGCCGTCGGCGTTCTTGATCAGGCCGCCCGGCATTTCGACCGAAGCCTTGCCGATCGCTTGCGTGACCTCGTCCAGGGTCAGCTGGTATTGGCGCAATTTCTCGGGCGCGACTTCGATGCCGATTTCGTAAGGAATCTCGTTGTAGTTGCGGACCCGGCTGACGCCGGGAATTTTGGCCAGTTGGTCCTGAATCTGGTCGCCGTAACGCTGCAAGGTAAACGCATCGGTCGCGCCATGCAGCGCGACCCAGATCACGCCGTCGTCGTCCTTGCGATCCATCGGCAGCACGTCGATTTTTTCGAGTTGTTTCGGCAGGCGCTGGACCGACTGCACCCGGCCGCGCACCAGCGCCATCACCTGTTCGCGGTCGCGGTCCGGCAGGATTTCGACGCCTATCCTGCAGGTATCGCCCCAGATTTCGCCGTGCAGGTGCTTGATTCCCGGCAGGTCGTGGATCGCTTCTTCGAGCGGAATGCAGACCGAGTCCTCGACTTCCACAGGCCCGGCACCGGGAAAAATCGCCGAGACCTCGATCTGATGCGGACTGAAACGGGGAAACACTTCCTTGTCCACCCCGAGTGCGCCGAGCACGCCGCCGGCCAATATCAGCAGCATCAGCAGATTGGCCGCCACCGGATTCGCGGCAAACCAGGCCAGCAGGCCGGCGTTCTTGGGATGCCTTTGCGTCTGATCGACCATTTTATTCATCGGGCAGTCGACGGTTCGGAGCCCGCAATGCTGACCCGCATGCCGGCGACCGGCACCGGCATCTCCGAGACCACCACCCTATCGCCCGCCTTCAGGCCGGATGTGACGATGACCCGGTCCGCCTCGGTGCGCAGCACCTCCAACGGGCGAATGTCGAGACGCAGGTCCTGATCGACCAGTTTCGCTTGCTGCAGGCTGTTCAAGGCGCCGCGCGGCAACGCAAACAAGCCGTCGCGCCGCACGCCTTCGATTTCGGCCTGCACGAACAGGCCGTTCAACAGGGGCGGCCCTGATGGCGTCGCCTGATCGGGGTGTTCGACTTGCGCGACCAGGTAGAGCTGGCCGCTGGCGCCGTCCAAGGCGGCTTCGCTGCGGACGATGCGGCCTTGCCATTGCCAGGGTTTGCCGCCGACGTCAGCGCGCAAGGTCACCGCCGGCCAATGCTCCGCCGCCTGTGCCTTACGGCCCAGCGGCAAATCCAGGAAAGCCAGTTGATCGAGGCCGATCGGCAGCCGGATTTCGGCGATGTCGCTGGCGAAAATCCTCGCCGCCACGCTGCCCGATTGCAGGTATTGGCCGCGGCCGGCCTGCTTGCTCAGCACGCGCCCCGCGAACGGCGCCCGCAGTTCGCAGCGGCTGCGGTCGAGCCGGGCCTTGGCCAGCTCGGCTTCGGCGGCTTTCAATTTGGCCTCCGCTTCGGCCAATTGCGGCTTGCGCAACGCCAGATCGCTGGCCTCGCCTTCGCCCAGGGCCTTCCATTCGCTCCGGGCCTGCTCGGCCTGAGCCTCTTCGCTGACCAATGCCCGTTTCGCTTCGGCCACTTTCGCCTGCGCGGCGACGACCGCGTAGTCGTAATCGCGCAGATCGATCGTCAGCAGCACTTCGTTGGCGGCGAAAGCCCCGCCGGAAACCAGCGCCGGATGCATTTGGACGACTTTGCCGCCGACTTCCGCGATCAGGTCGATTTCCTCGCGCGGCGCCACCACGCCTTGCGACATCACGTTCAGCCGCAGCGTTTGCGGTTCGACCCGCAGGATCTCGACCTTAGGCGCAGTCGGCGCTTCCGCCTGCGGCATTTCGCGCGGGCTCTGCCCGATCAGCGCCCAGGCGGCGCCGATCGAAGTCAGCAAAACCAGGACCGGCAGCAGGATTTTGAAGGAGGGTTTTCGGTAATTCAAACGGCGCGCCTTGTGATGGAAAAAATGATTCGGTGATGCCAATTGGCCGGCACGGTGCCGCGCTAAACCTGCCGCCGTTTTTTTGACCAGATTACGACCCCTGTCACCGACAACATCACGATGACCAGGCCCAGCAGACAGACAAAGACGCGGTAAGGCATGCCGAAGACATTGGCCATGTGCAAAGCCATCAACCAGGATGTCACGGTGTTGCCGTTATACTGGCCGCGGGGTAACAGCAGCAGCTTCTGTTCCCCGCTATTGGCATCGAGCACGACCCGGGTCTGGCCGGCATGATCCTGAACGTCGGCGCTGCTGCGCACGGTGTAGACATAGAAGCCTTTGGCACGGTTCAGCCAGATCCCCACCGGCGCCTCGACGCTGAAACCATGCGCCGCCGCGGCTCGGGCCATCGCCTGATCGCCCAGGCGGCATGCAGCCTTCAGGTCGATCGCGGGATTTTCCAAGGGCTGCGGGAGGTCGGCAAACTCGGTCCAGGGCTGATGATAATCACTGATCGACTGCATCACTTTGTTGTACACGCTGTCGCCGAGATTCATATAAACGCTGGACCAGGCGAAAACCAGCAGCACGCCCCACACCCAGAGCCCCCCGGCGCGGTGCAGGTCAAAATTGACCCGCACGGCCGCAGCGCCCCATTTGACGCCCCAGGCCCGGCGCCAGCGCCGCCAGAACGCCAAGGTCGCCGAGGCGTCTTGTTGCGGCGCCCATAGCTTGGCCGGCAAGGTCAAATAGAATCCGACGAAACAATCGAGCGTCCAGACCAGCGCGGTAATGCCCAAAACCCACATGCCGATCTCGTCCAGGGCCAGATTGAAATGCAGCTTGTAGATGAAAGGCATCAGGTTGATCATGCCTTGCGAGATGGCCCCCCAAAGGCGGCGCCCCAATTCTTCGCCGGTGTAGGGATCGATCAGCAATTGATCGTAATCCAAAGCATAAGGCTGCCCGGTTTGCGCATTTTGGCGCGGCGCCACCGAAATTTGGGCGGCATCCGGATTGATCCACAACGCCTCGACCCGAGCCTGTGGCGCAAAGCGTTCGGCGCTCTCGATCAACGCGATCGGATCGAGCGCTTTACGGTTATTCGCCTCGACATATAATTGGGGATTGACGGCCCGTTCCAGTTCGGTGTAAAAAGCCAGCAAACTGCCGGTCAAGCCGACGACGATCAAAAAAACAGTCATCGCTAAACCGGTATAGCGGTGAACGATCACCCAGAATGGGCGGAATTTCATAACGGCTCCCCAATTTTTTCACGACGATTGCCCTATAGACGAACGAGCCGCCCCAATACCGCACCTCCAATTTAAAAAATTCAAATCCTGTTGCGCTACCGCGGCGCGTTAACCCGCTTTCCGGCAGAGCGGGCAAGCGCCGTAACCGCTCCAATCGGCGTTTAATCGGCTGGCAGAATCTGAACGTTTTTGCTTCGACAATAATCTATGCGATAGAATGCGGCTTCCGACGGGCTTGCCCGACTCGATATCCGATTCAGTCCCCAACACTATCGATCTAGCTAAGCAGGCTTATGCGCAACGAAGATAACCATGTCGTCTGGCACCAATCGCAAGTCACCCGCGCCTGCCGGGAAGCGTTGAACGGCCATAAATCGGTGATCTTATGGTTCACGGGCTTATCCGGCGCCGGCAAATCCACCCTCGCCCATGCGGTCGAAAAGCGGCTGTACGAGCAAAAATGTCATACCTTCGTGTTGGATGGCGACAACGTCAGGCACGGGCTTTCCAGCGACCTCGGCTTTGACTAGGCCGACAGAAAGGAAAACATTAGGCGAATCGCCCAAGTGGCGAAGCTGATGCTCGAAGCCGGCCACATTACCCTGACCGCCTTCATTTCGCCTTTCAGAATGGAGAGAAATCTGGCACGGCAAATCGTCGCCGAGGGGGATTTTATCGAAATTTACTGCAAATGCACATTGACCGTCTGCGAGCAGCGCGACGTCAAAGGCCTCTACCAAAAAGCCAGGCTCGGACAAATACCGAATTTCACCGGCATCTCCTCCCCTTACGAAGCTCCAGAAAATCCGGAGTTAATCATCGATACCGATCAATCGAGCATCGACGAATGCGTCCAGCGGGTGCTGGATTATTTGCAGGGGAAAGGCATCATCACAGCCGCTTGTACGTAACTGTTGGCTGGTACTGCCCCAGCACGGTCAAAGCCCCGCTCAACCCGCCCGCCAATTCCAGATCCAGCAAGCTCCAGCATTCCGGCCCGCCATGGCCGGCCGGCAATGATAAAAACCGGCTCGGCCCGCGGGTTGCGCTCACCACTTCCGCGACATCCAGCCCAAATCCCAGACCGACCGCTTTAATGAAGCTTTCCTTCCGGGCCCACAAGCGGAAAAAAAATGCCTGCTTTTCTGCCGCGGTCAAAGTCCGCCAAAAGCCGCGCTCGGCAGCGGCGAAGCACAACGAGAGCACCGCTTCGTAATCGACCGCATCGTTCCAGACCTCGATATCGACACCGACCTCCTGAGCCTGGCTGACGCCAACCAATAACTGGTCGCCCGAATGCGCCAGATTGAATTTAATGCCATGCGTTTCATCGCCGACGATATAAGGCTTGCCGTATGTCTGCGCGGCCAAATCGATCGCTTCCGGCGGCAAGGGCAGATAGGTCGCCAAAATCAGCCTAAGCTTGCCGTGGCTGACCACATAGCGCCTGCGATCCAGCTCGCGCCGAAAACGCTTCGCCTTGGCCCGTTCGACGCTATCCAGCAAGGCCTCATAAGCGCGGACATCACTAGCGTTGACGGCGTCGAGCGGCTCTAACCACAGGTCGACGGCGGCGGCCCGAGGACTATCGATTTTCATTGCGCATCCCGAGAAAGCAAAAAAGTTTGCCAACTTAACCCGATCGGCGGTGAAAATTCAACCCTGGCTGAGCCCAACGTTCTGCAGTCCGAACCGCAAGCACGGTTCAGACTGCATTCCAACGCAGCACGCTGGAACGAGGAGGCGGAATTTCTGGAAGTTAATCTTGACCAAACTCTAAATTGGCAGGCATGAAAAAACCGCCGGTCCTGCGGACTCGGCGGCTTATTGACAGCTTAGCGTGCCGTCCGTCAGCTTGGCTCTATAGAAGTAAAAGACTGCTACATATGGAAGCGGAGGGTGCCTACGCCTACGCCACCACCGCCATCGTATCGCCGACGCCCCTTTTCTGTCCGCTCGGCAGCATGCCGTACATGCCGAGTTTAT
>Ga0208509_1000325_pt1 | contig 18324 bp, 13 predicted proteins | sample LakWasMeta7_HOW4_2_FD_183857 | JGI IMG/M metagenome (GOLD analysis project Ga0208509, IMG submission 183857) | Freshwater sediment methanotrophic microbial communities from Lake Washington under simulated oxygen tension - Sediment Metagenome... | ecosystem: Environmental > Aquatic > Freshwater >...
TCGAATTGATCGTCGAGAAGCCGAAACCCGAAGATGCGCCGTCCAATTTGGCGGTCGTCGGCCGCTATATTCTGACGCCGAAGATTTTCGAAAAACTCGAAACGACCGGCCGCGGCGCCGGTGGCGAAATTCAGCTGACCGACGGTATCGCCGCACTGATGGCCGACGAGCAGGTGTTGGCTTACGAATTCGAAGGCAAACGTTATGACTGCGGCTCCAAGCTCGGTTTTTTGGTTGCGACGGTCGAATATGGACTCTTGCATCCCGAACTGAAAGAAGGTTTTTTGAATTATTTAAAAGACCTTTCGCGAAATTTGTAGGAAATGTCGGGTAGGCGGCGTTCTTCCGTCAACCCTGAATAAAGGGATCACCGGAGCAGCGTAGAGTTTCCGTTCGCCTGCGCCGAAGCCGATTCCTGCCGAAAAAAGCGGCGTTATCTTGTAAACCGGTTGAGTTGACAGATAACGCCGATTTCTCAAGGACAATATCCTTATCTGCAATTTGTCTGCGATTCAGCTTATTGCAGCAAAATATCCTTCTTGTTTTTTTCGATTGTCTTTTCGCCAATCCCGGCCACATTGGTCAAGTCCTCGACTGTTTTAAAAGCCCCTTTTTCGGTGCGATATTTGACGATGGCTTCCGCTTTTTTGAGGCCGATGTTGGTCAGCGAATCCGAAATGGTCTTTGCATCGGCCTTGTTGATGTTGACGGGAGCCGCCATTGCATTGAAGGAAAATACAGCCATCAGAAGCAAGATTCTTTTCATAAAATTCCCCTTAAGGTATTGATAGTTAGATAAGAGTGGCTGTTCAGTCGGGAAATGACAAGAGATAAGCCACTCAAGAAAAATTGTAGAATTAATGTCTAATTTTTCAAATGAATTGCCTGGGAAATCAAAACCGCATCACATTTTTCTTCTTGAAAACGCGAACGGCCCTGTCGGGGAAGTGGTGCAGGAACGGCTGAAGGATGCCCGCCCTGCTTCGGCAGGGCGGGTAGGAGGGAGGGATTATTCGCGGATGCGGATCAGATCGTGGCAACCTTTGCAGGTGGCGCCGAGTTTGCCGAACTGGGTTTTAATCGCGGCCACATCGCCGCTAGCCGCGACTTTTTGCAATTCGTTGGCTTCCTTGATGAAGTTGGCATTGAATTCCTTCGCCTCGTCCTGTTTTTCGAAAAATTCGGGTTTCAGCCGGCTAGTCTTCCAGCCGGTACCTTTATCGGTGCCGGCGCCGTACAGTTTCTCGAAGACACCCGAATTGGCGACCCCTGCGATCGCATTGGCGGCGGCGATCACTTCATCCTTGTTGTAGGTCTCCGGATGATCGGAGGCCTGCGCCTTGATTTTCGCGGTATTCCAGCTCAGGAAAGAGTAGGCGGATTGGCGGAAGCGGATCTGGTCTTCGACATCTCCCGCCCATGCCGCAGCAGTGGTGGCGCCGAGCGCCAGGGCGATTGCCAGTTTGATTTTCATCGAGATAACTCCTTGTGATGGACTCAAAATTTGAGGGTTAAACTGTTTTGCAAAGCGGTGTTAAGTAAGCGCCCCGAAGAGTGATTCCTGGGGCGCGGTGAGATTACAGCAGTGGGTTAGTTTGCAGTTGTTGCATCGGCTGTAGCGGTTTGGACGCCGGCCAGCGGCGCCAGGTATTCAATGACATTGCCGCCCCAAACGCCCCAGACGGTCGAGGCAGCGATCAAGAGGCTCAGGATCAGCGGCAGGGCGCCGGCGGTTTGGGGCGCTGCCGGAACCAGGGTCTGAGGCAGTCGTTTTTTGCCGGTCAGCATCGGCAGGATCAGGTTGGTTTTTTTGACGCGCTGATAGAACAGGATCGCGGTGATGTGCAGGCCGATCAGGACGACCAGCCCATTCACGATCTTGATATGCCAGCCGCTCAGTTTGTCGCTGAGGTCTTTGTCGATCAGGTGGAACAGCGGCCCTTCGAACGCGATGTCGTCGTTCGCGAACAGGCCGGTGCCGGCCAGGGCGGCCAGGGTGCCGAGCAACGCAATCACCGCCAAGGCGCCTGCCGGATTATGGCCGGCACCTTGCCAGCGACCTTTGAAATAGGCGATCAGCCGCGGCAGGGTAGGGAAGAAGTCGCCGAAGCGGGCATGCCGGCTGCCGACGAAACCCCAGAGCAGACGGAACACCAGGAGGCCGAGCACCATGCTGCCGCAGCGCCCGTGCCAGTCGGTCCATTCGCCGCCGGCCTTGCCGCTGGCGTAGGCGCCGACGACCGACGCGACCAGCAGCCAGTGAAACAGCCTTAACGGCCAATCCCAGATTTGCGCTTCGATTTTCATGACATCCTCCCGTGCCGGACTAGCCGCGTAAATGTTTGTTGAAGAAAGTAATCGTCCTGTCCCAGGCCAGCTTCGCGGCCGCCGTGTCGTAGCGCGGGGTTGTATCGTTATTGAAGCCGTGCTGCACGCCTGGATAAACGAAGGCTTCGTAGTTGACGCCGGCCTTCTTCAAGGCCGCTTCATAAGCCGGCCAGCCGGCATTGATGCGGTCGTCGGCGCCGGCATAATGCAGCAGCAGCGGCGCCTTGATCTTGGCGGTATCTTCCGCCGACGGTTGCGCGCCGTAGAAGGGCACGCCGGCCGCCAGGTCGGGTAATTGGGTGGCCAGGTAGTTGACGATGCCGCCGCCGTAGCAGAAACCGACCGCCCCGACCTTGCCGTTGCCTTCCGGCAGTTTTTTCAGCGCCTCGGCCGCCGCCAGGAAATCGGCCTGGGTCTTGGCCTTGTCCAGGTTTTTGAACAGTTCCCGGGCCTTGTCTTCATCGCCCGGATAACCGCCCAGAGTGAACAGCGCGTCCGGGGCGAAGGCGATGAAATTGTCCAGCGCCAGCCTACGGGTGATGTCTTCGATGTGCGGATTCAGCCCCCGGTTTTCGTGGATCACCAGCACGAGGGGCAGTTTGCCTTCGGCCTTGGCCGGCTGGGCCAGATAGCCGCGGATCTTGCCGTTGCCGAGCGGGGAGGGATATTCGACGAAGCGGGTCACGATGCGCGGATCGTTTCCGGGCACTTGCTCGGCGTGGGCGAAGCGCGGATTCAACGCGTCCAGCAGCGCTTCCGCGCTCAGACCCAGAAGGGCGTATTTAGGCACCGAAGTTAAAAAATCCCGGCGCGAGATGTCGCCGTGAACGTATTTGTCGAACAGTTTCAGAGCTTCCGGATGGAAGTCGTTGGCCGTTTTGCGTGCCATGAAAATCTCCTTAGTATATGTAGGGTACGCATCGCGTACCTTTTAGATGCTTTCTCTGATGCGAAGCCTTCGATAGGTACGCGGTGCGTACCCTACGAATCAACTCGGTGCGGTCAGTACCGACAGCTTGGTCACGCCGGCGCGTTCGATCGCCGCCATCACCTTCGCGACGACGCCGTATTGCACGCCGTCATCGGCATTCAGATTCAACGCCAGTTCCGGGTTGGCTGCCTGCCGGGTCTTCAATTCGTTCTCGACCGCATCGACCGCGATCTCCCGCTTGTCGATGAATACCTTGCCTTGCGCATCCACGCTCAGATAGACCGGGTCTTTTTCCTCCGGCGGCGCGGTTTCGGCGGTTTTCGGCAGATTCACATGCACCGCATTGGTCAACAAGGGGGCCGTCACGATGAACACCACCAGCAGCACCAGCATCACATCGACCAGCGGCGTGACGTTGATTTCGCCCATTACGTCGCCGTCGTCTTCTTGCGTTTTAAAAGCCATCAGGCGTGCGCCTCCTTAGCCGCAATCAGATCATCATGGTTGTCTTTGGCTGACGCTTTTTTGCCGCCGCTGATTTCAGTTAGGCGCGCCGCAGGCGTCGATTTGTTGCCACGTTCGATGATGAACGAGGCTTTCAACGCCAGATGCACGAAGTCGATCGCAAAGTCATCCAGGAAGGCCCAGACCACTTTGTTGCGGCGGATGTAGAAGTTGTAGCCGACGACGGCCGGCACCGCGACCGCGATGCCGACGGCGGTCGCGATCAAGGCCTCGCCGATGGGGCCGGCGACGACTTCCAGACTGGCCGAACCGCTCTTGCTGATGCTGGTCAGGGCGCCCATGATGCCCCAGACCGTGCCGAACAGGCCGACGAACGGCGAGATGCTGCCGATGGTGGCCAGGATCGCGAGGCCGCTTTCGAGGGAGCCGCGTTCCTTCTGCATTTGCTGGCGCAGACGCCGGTCCAGCAGTTCCTGCCGGTCCCAGGTATGTTCGAGGTCATGGGTGGAGGCGCCGGACTCGGTTTCGATCAGCGTCGAAAAGCCGATGCCGGCGACCCGTGCGGCCGGGCCTTTCTGATGATCGAGCTGGGCGGCGGCCTGGATGCTCGGCGCGCTCCAGAATTCCTTGCTGTAACGGCGGTTATGGTATGAAATCCGCGCATGCTGGATGCCCTTGACCAGGATCAGGGCCCAGGTCACGACGGATGCGCCGATCAAGGTGTTCAGTGTGGCGTCGACGATGAAGCCGGTTGCTATATCAGACATGAAAGTCTCCTCAAGATAAGTTGAAATTGATGGGAACGGTAACCCAGCCGGCGATCGGGGTATCGCCGCGTTTTGCAGGTACGAAAGACCATTGCTTGACGGTTTTCACCGCCGCATCGTCCAGCACCTTCTGGCCGCTGGACTTGACCACATTAACCGTATCCGGTTTGCCGTTGGGTTGGACATGAACCTTCATCAGCACTTTGCCTTCCCAGCCCCTTTCCATCGCCATTTCAGGATATTCCGGAGCCGGATTGTGCAGATAGTCGGCGCCGGCGGTCGGTGCGGTAATCTTCTCCTGTACGACCGGCGCCGGCGGCGCTGGCGGGGCAGAAATTGGTGCGCTAGGCGCGTCGGAGATCACTGGCGTAGGCTCAGGAATGGGCGCCTGCTCGACTATTTTAGGTTTCGCTTTCTGCGGCTTTGGCTTTAACGGCACGACTTTAGGTTTAGCGACCGGCGGCTTGGGTTTTGCGACTGGCGGTGGCGGGGCTACCGGTTTTGGTTTGGGCCGGGACAGGGTGATCTGGACTTTGGTCGGCAATGGCTTGACCGGCTCGACGATCTCCTGCCCAAGCGAGGCGCCGTCGAAACGCTGGACCACGCCGGTATGGATCGCGATCGACAGCAGCCCCAGCAACAGGTAGTCGAACGGCTTACGGTCGCGGTTGTCGCCGGTGTATTTGAAATCGGCCAGCGCCGTTGCCAGCGGTGTCGTCGAAAAATTCGTGACCGACGGTGCGGCGGGTTTCAGCGCAGCAGCGCCGGCCGGCTCCCAATCCAGCGAGGGTGCGGTGGGTACGAATGGATTGTTAAATGCTAAAGGACTGCTCATTGCGATGTTCCTCGTTTAAGTAACCGTTGCACAGGGATTCGGCCGTTTCGATCGCCCCGATGTCCGTCAGTCAGTCGCTCCCGGCTAAAGACGAGTCGGTTTGGCTAAGTCGGCTGTGCAAACACAAAATTAACAACGCCGTTCATCTCCATGCCTGCCGATTTTGATTCGGGCGTTATGCTTAGAGTTAAAGCACGAGGCGTGCCAGCTTGGGCACGCTTTGGCATTGTGTTGGGTAGTGCGCTTTGATAAAACCTCTAATGGCTTGTTGTTTAAGGGGTTTTTTATGTGCGGCGGGGTCTTTTGAGCAGCATGAGATCCCGGAGGATTGGAGTTTTTCGCTTTCGGGGAGATTAAGCTGCTTGCTTAGCATCAGTTTTTCACCGGCCGCTGTTGGCGGGGTGCTGGCAAATCAACAGCATGGAAGGGATGGCGAATACGGATTTCAGGCTGCTTCCGATATGTGCAGCGTTTCAATTGAATGCGCCATTCCAATGGATCTAGGAAACCCGATGGCCTTGGGTTACACTCTATTTCCATTGGAAAATGACGGGCAGCCTGCCGGAGATGAAGCACAATCGCGAATTGAGCCGATTCAATGGTGTTCCGGTGCGCACCGCGCGCCCGCCCATGCGGAATGCCAGAGTTCGACCCGTTGCAGACACCAGTGCCAGGAGTTCTATTGGCGGCAGTAGAATACATACCTGTCGTTCAAAGTAACATCTGTACTTGATTGCAAGACTTGGCCCCGTTTTTCCAGGGATCGGGGGCTTTCTCAAGCCAATCCGCGCACAGACTCACATTCTGCGCACGGAAAACTAGCTGATTAAAGGTCTTCTTCTATTAACGCTTCGATATGTCCGGCATCCACCGCCGCAGCCAGCGTACCATGATCGTACTGCGTCTGGTCTGCGTAGCTCCGTGCGAACTCGCCTACGGCCTGGTCGAAGATGTCCGACTTACCCAGATAGCCGCTGATCATTGCGGCATCCCCTGATTTGGCGTGGGCGCGGGCCAGCGTCCAGCCACACACTTCGGCGTATAGCCTCAACTGCTTAGGTGTACAACCCTCAATCGGGACGGAAATCTTCATATCCCGCAACTGGCGGCCATAAAAATCATGACCACGCCGATTCTTGGTCCAGCCCAGGAAGATATCACTGGAAGACTGCATCAGCCGTTGTCCCATGACCACGCGCTGTCCCTGATTCTCATAACGGCTTTTACCCGCGTAGGGCTCGAGCACCGAGGGACGAGCCTCCTTGAATTGAAGCAGCAAGGGATGATTCTGCGGGGAGAAAAACAAATCGATGAAACAGCGGGTGCCCACGCTGCCGATGCCGACGACTTTGATGACCGTGTCTTCCAGGCGAAAGCGATCAAGCAAGACGCGCCGCTCGTCGGACAACGAAAGGCGATAGGCTTCGAAAGCCTCGTTTACCTCCGCCTCGTAGTCCTGGTCGTTTACATGAAAAATCAGCGGTGGCTGGTCGATCAAGCGATGTCGTCCTCCGACGATCTCGCTGATCTTGGGAAAGAAGTGTTCGCCGACCCGCTGCCGCGCCTTTTCGGCGAATTTCTCGCGGCGCTTCTTGGCCTTGGCATCGGGCGCCATGTCGATTAGGGTTTGCGCATCAAGACGCTCGTACCAGACTTCCAAGGGATTCTTTTTCGAATAGTTGCGCAGGCGCTCCCGGTAAGCACGGACGCTTTCAACTGCGGCCGCCTTGCCCTCCTCGTCGGAGTGATCATTGTCGCGGGCGGCGACGAAAAAGCTGGTCGCCAGACGTTTGACATCCCATTCCCAAGGCGCCGGCAGGGTTTCATCGAAATCGTTGATGTCGAAGACCAGGTTGCGCTCGGGGGTCGCAAACAAGCCGAAATTGAGCAAATGGCAATCCCCGCAAACCTGCACCTGAATCCCGCTATTTGGAGTCGTCGCCAAATCGTGGGCCATAAGCCCGGCGGAACCACGCAAAAAAGTGAAGGGACTGCGCAGCATGCGCCCATAGCGGATGGGAACCAGTTCGGGCACCCGACCCTGATTCGACTTCTCCAGTATATCTATCAGATCGCGCCGATTGTTCGATGGCGTCCATTCCGCGTGGCGTTCGAGCGGCACGTTTTCGCGTAGCGCCTTGCCGGCGGCCACGCATTCTGCGTGCGGCCTGAATGCCGGACGCTGATCTTCGGGCAATCCTGCAGCCATCGCCGTTTTCGCGGGATTCTTCTTAGTTTTCTTCATTTGGCGTCTCCGTTGTGTAGTTTTTCACGATAGGCGGTGCGACATATTTCCGTTCGATTCACTTTTTTCGACCAAACATCGTAACTTCCGTTCGATTCACTTTTTTCGACCAAACATCGTAACGATCTAGCCAGGTGAATTTTCGCCTAGCCGCCGCACTGCGTACTTCAGACACCCCGCTGCAGCATATGCGCAGCCCGCGATGTCTCAGAATTTGATCAATAAAACCGCAGACCACGGTTGAGTGTCTCGTCCTGCCGCTGCTCGCCCAGCAGTTGCAATAGCCGCGCCACCGTGCCGGTCCAGCCGGTTTGATGGCTCGCGCCCAGGCCGGCACCGTTGTCGCCGTGGAAGTATTCGTAGAACAGGATGTAATCGCGCCAATGCGGGTCGGTCTGGAACTTCTCCGTACCGCCGTAGACGGCGCGGCGCCCGTTCTCGTCCTGTAGAAAGATGCGCGTCAGGCGGGTGGCGATTTCGCGCGCCACCTCCGCCAGTGTCATCAAATTCCCCGCCCCGGTCGGACACTCGACCTTGAACTCGTCGCCATAATATTGATGGAACTGGCGTAAAGCACGGAGCAGGGCCGTAGGCTGGGTTAAGCAACGCGAAACCCAGCAAAAGCTTTGAAACAATCTAATTCTCTTGCATTAAAAACAATCCTTTATGTATCTCAAAGAATCACCTTCGACGCTGGGTTTCATTATCATTCAACCCAGCCTACAACGGCAAACCGACCGTCAGCTTTTGGCCGCTCTGAGACGATCAGCTTACGCCACGGACGATAATTGCCATGGCCCACTTTCGGTTACCGATTCATAATCGCCGGTGAGCGTGAAACTGCAAATTCATCAGACGCGCTGAAAATTCAAACGCTGAAGTCAAGATTCAGATGATAGCGTGTATGCTTCCTTTCCCCCGTGCGTAACAACGCGCCCTTGCCGACCAAGTCCTGCAAATCCCGTGTCGCGGTGGGCCGGGTTGCGCCGGTCAGGCCAATGTATTTCTCGGCGCTGAGCCCGCCCGTAAAACCTTCCGGTCCTTCGCGGAACATCCTGGACAGCGCCTTCTCCTGACGCGGGTTCAATTGGCCGCGCAAGCGATCATGCAGTTTGGCTTTTTTGATCAGAAACTCGATCCAGGTTTGGGTATAGGCTTGGGCGGTGACGACCAGGTCCGCGAAATAGATCAGCCAATCGGTGATTTCGTTGCGCCGGTTCGCATGCTCAAGGGCCTCGTAATAGGCTTTTTTATTGCGTTCGATGGTGGCGGCAATCGCGATGAGCGTCGGTTGCCCCAGGCATTGGGCCAGCGCTTTTTCGGCAAGCGCCCGCCCAATCCGGCCATTGCCGTCTTCGAAGGGGTGGATTCTGACAAAATAGAGGTGGGCAATGCCGGCGCGCAATTTTTTCTATAAATCATAAATATGAAAAATTGTGAGTGATAGAAAGCGGTTTTATAGCTCATGCCTTCATCGTGAGACGCTTCTTGCATCGTTCCCACGCTCCGGCGTCACTGCCATTAAGTTAAGGCAGTTATCTCCCTCGCCCTTAGGGAGAGGGCCGGGGTGAGGGGAAGAAAAATGCTTTATATTCGGTTCCCAAAGTTTTTGCCGTGATTTGACGTCAAAAAAGGGGCGTAATGCGCCCCATGGCTTTACAGATCGCCAAATAGCCGGGCGACACAAGAACGGCAGCCGTGCAGGGCGATAACAAGACCCAGCGGTGCGGCCAATGCCAGCGGCAGCACCGCAACCGCGAAGCCGACAGAGTCGTCATGATCTTTGAGTATCCACAAGAGCCGCCAAAACAAGCCGGTAAAAGCCAGAGAGAGGACAAACAACCAAGGCCGTTTCCAGGGCGCCGTTCTGCGCGGACCCCAGAAGCAGACAAGATTGATAAGCTTGCAATACGGACAGGACTTCGGTTTTAAAAGGAATAGTTTCATGCGGGCTAACTTTGCGATCTATTTGTGAGCTGTGGTTCGATGTTCGATAGGGAGAATATGGGCTTTAATTTAGTTTTTACCTTTGTGGCCTTATGTTGCTCAAAAGGGAGCCATAAACGTAAATTCATGATCATCTTTCAGAATGCTAGATGTTTTCTTAAAAAATAAGACAGGCTTCCTGAATTGTCGAAGCGATGGGAATGGAATTAAAAAATTTAAGGTATTAATGAGTTATTATTCCATGCTTTGATTAAATATAAATTTAGGATTGTGTTAACGACTATGCTGTTCTTTCATGCCTACGATTTGGTGTGCAAAGCTGGCTTTGTCCTTCGATCATGAACGGCTTGGCTCTACAAATCGCCAAACAGCCGGGCGCCACAGGCATGGCGGCCGCGCAGGGCGACAACATCCAAAGGGACTAAACGTAATATCTGGAAGGCGTCTGCTAGAAGAGTGGATCCCAAACCTTTTCCCTGAAAGCGGGTGTCGGCGGTTAATCGTCCTTGGTCCTGGATTTGGCAACCGCTCCTGCGTTGCTCTAACTCCTGCATTCATGCAGTCGACCCGCTTCCCGGCGGGTATGACGGCATTTATTTTTACAACAATGAGCCGCAGCCTGCGCTAACAAGGAGGCTGAATTTCGGCAAGTTATTTTTGACCGAATCCTAATGAATCGACCGGCAAGATCAAATAATCGCTCCATTCGCGGTCGCCGTCGGCCTCGTCCTTGGTCGGCAGCAAGCGCTCGTTCCAGCCGCCGCCCAGGGCCTTGACCAGCAGCACCGAGGCGTTCAATTGTTCGCCCTTCAGCTGCGCGGCGGTTTGCTGGTTCGACAACGCGACGGTTTGCGCGGTCATCACGTTCAGATAACTGACGGTGCCGGCCTTGTACTGGTTGACGGTCAATGCCACCGCCTGTTCGGCGGCCTGAACGGCTTTCTCCTGCACCTGGATTTCTTGCTGAAGAATCCGCAACGCGGCCAGGTTGTCCTCGACCTCCTGGAAGCCGGTCAGCACGGTTTGCCGGTAGGCGGCGACGGTGGCATCGTGCGCGGCGATGGCCTGCTGGTACTGGGCGTTCTTGACGCCGCCGTCGAACAGGGTCAGCGCTGCGCCGGCAGGTCCCAGCGCCCAGTAGCGGCGCGCCATCGTGAACAGCGTGTCGACGTCGCTGGCCTGATAGCCGCCGCTGACGGCCAGATTCAAGGTCGGGAAATAGGCGGCCTTGGCGACGCCGATCCTGGCATTCGCGGCGGCGACCTGGCGCTCGGCGGCGGCGATGTCGGGGCGGCGTTCGAGCAGTTCGGATGGCAGGCTGACCGGAATCGAAGGCGGCAGGGCCTGCTGCGGCGACGACGGCAAGGATAACGCCGCCGGCGTCTTGCCGATCAACACAGCGATCGCGTGTTCGAGCCTGGCCCGCTGCACCCCGAGATTGATGGCCTGGGCGCGGGCCGATTCGAGCTGCGCCTCGGCCTGCACCACATCAGTCTTGCCGGCGACGCCGACCGCATAGCGGTTTTTGGTGATTTCGAGCGTCTTCGCGAAGGCGGCCACGGTGTCGTCGAGCAGAGCTTTCTGTGCGTCCAGCGTCTGCAATTGAAAGTAATTTTGCGCCAAGGTGGCCTGACTGGACAGGATCAGCGCCTGCAAGGTCGCGGCGCTGGCCTGGGCGCTGCCGGTGTTGGCCTCCACCTGGCGCCGGATTTTGCCCCACAAATCGGGCTCCCAGACCGCGCCGGCGCCGAGGCCGAACAGGTTTCTGATGCCCGGCACCGCGATACTTTGGCCCGAGGCGGCCTGGAAGCGGCTGACCTGGCCGATCAAGGTCGCGACCGGCAACAGGGACGATTGCGACGATTGCACCAGATGCTGGGCCTGACGGTACTGCGCCTCGGCCTGCGCCACCGACTGATTGTCGCCGGCCACCTGTTCGACCAATTCATTCAGCTTCGGGTCGTTGAAGATCCGCCACCATGTTTGCGGCAGGGCGGTATCGCGCGGCTGCGCGGGCTTCCAGCCCTTCGCCTCCTTGAATGCGTCGGTAACGGCCGCCTCCGGGCGGACATGGTCGGGACCGACCATGCAGCCGGCAAGCGGGAGGCTGATCAGGGTTAAAATGATCGTAGGGCTAATGCGCAAATTCATGCAAATCTCAGTCAAACTCAAGCAGGTTCGCCCGCCTTTTCGGCGGGACGGTTAAAAAATCGGGCGAGGAAACCGAAGCGGAGGCGGTCGAGGTAGAGATAGACCACCGGCGTGGTATAGAGGGTCAGCAACTGGCTAAAGATCAGGCCGCCGATGATGGTGATGCCGAGCGGCTGGCGCAGCTCGGCGCCATAGCCGCTGCCCAGAGCCAACGGCAGCGCGCCGAACAGCGCGGCCATTGACGTCATCATGATCGGCCTGAAACGCAGCATGCAGGCTTCGAAAATAGCGGCTCTGGAATCCAGATGGCGTTCGCGTTCGGCCAGCAGCGCAAAATCGATCATCATGATCGCGTTTTTCATCACGATGCCGATCAGCAGAATCACCCCGACCAGCGCGATGATGCTGAATTCGGTGCCGCAGGCCATCAGGGTCAACAGCGCGCCGACGCCGGCCGAGGGTAAAGTGGACAGGATTGTCAGGGGATGCAGCAGGCTTTCGTACAACACGCCGAGCACCAGATAGATGCTCAGCAAGGCCGCCAAAATCAGTAAAGGCTGGTTATCCAGCGATTGCTGGAAGGCTTTGGCCGCGCCTTGAAAGCTGCCTTGTATCGCATCGGGCACCCCGATCTTGCGCATCGCCTGGTTGACCGCCTGCGTCGCGGCGGACAGCGAGACGCCGGGTTGCAGATTGAAAGACAGCGTAGTGGCGGCAAACTGGCCCTGATGGTTGACCGTCAATGGCGTATTACTCGGCGCGAAGCCGGCGAGACTCGATACAGGTACCTGCCGGGGCCGGGCAGCCTCGCCGTTCGCCGGCGCTTGCCCAGGCACACTGACATACAGATGTTTCAGCGCCTCCGGGCTCTGCCAGTATTCCGGCGCCAGTTCCATCACCACCCGGTATTGATTGAGCGGCTCGTAGATCACCGACACCTGGCGCTGGCCGAAGGCGTCATTCAGGCTGGCGTCGATCAGCGCCGGATCGACCCCGTAACGGGCCGCCAGTTCGCGGTCGACAACCAGGCCGATCTGCTCGCCCTTTTCCTGCTGGTTGCTGCTGACATCGTTCAACTCGGGCAATTCAGACAGAGCGCTCTCAACCTTCGGCGTCCATTCCCGCAATAAATCCAGATCGTCGGATTGCAGGCTGAACTGGAACAGCGACGGTGATGAGCGCCCGCCGATACGCAATTCCTGTGCCGGAAAAACCTGCAAGGTGGCGCCCGGAATACGGTTGAATTGGGTTCGGAAACGACGCATGATGCTGTCTATCGAATCGCGTTGATCATGATCTTTCAGATCGATGAACACGATCGCATTATTCAGGCTGCGCTGGCTGCTGAAAAAGCCGTTGACGTTGGTGACGGCAGGATCCTGGCGTATCAGCTTCGCGAACTGAAAAAACTTGTCCTGCATGGCCCAGAACGAAACACCCTGGTCGGCCTGCACGACGCCCATCAGCCTGCCGCCGTCCTGAGTAGGGAAAAAGCCCTTGTCGATGACCTTATACAAATATACGTTGAGGCCCAGGGTGGCGACGAATACCGCAAGCATTACTCTGCTATGGCGCAGTGCCCAACTTAAACTGAGGCGGTAAAAACGTTGGAGGCCGACGAAGGCGCGTTCGATGCCCCGATAGATACGGCCATGCCGCGGGCTTTCCTTGCCCAGCCAGCGGGCGCAAAGCATCGGCGTCACGGTCAAGGAAACCAGCAGGGAGACCAGCACGGCTGCCGACAGCGTCACCGCAAATTCTCTGAACAATCGTCCGACCAAACCGCCCATCAGCAAGATCGGCAGGAACACCGCGACCAGCGAAACATTCATCGCCAATACGGTAAAACCGACTTCCTTGGCGGCCAATAACGAAGCCTTTAAGGGCTCCATGCCTTTTTCGATGTGGCGGCTGGCGTTTTCCAATACCACGATCGCATCGTCGACCACAAAGCCGGTGGCGATGGTCAACGCCATCAGCGACAGATTATTCAGGCTGTAATCGCATAAATACATCACCGAGCAGGCACCGAGAAGCGACACGGGTACTGCGATGATCGGTATCAAGGTCGAGCGTAAATTGCGCAAAAACAATAACACGACCAAAATCACCAGAATGACTGCAAATAGCATCGTGTGTTCCACTTCGGCGAGCGAGGCCCGGATCGTCATCGATCGGTCGGAGGCGACTTGCAGGTCGATCGCGCTCGGGATAGACGCCCGCAACTCCGGCACCCTCGTTTTTATCCGGTCGACCGCTTCGATCACGTTGGCCTGGGGCTGTTTTTTGACCACCAGCAGCACGGCCGGCTTGCCGTCCTTGACGCCGGTGTTGCTCAGATTTTCGACCGAATCCTCCACCTTGCCGAGGTCGGCGAGGGTGACAGGCGCGCCATTACGGTAACTGACGATCAGAGACGCATAATCGGCGGCCTTGCGCACCTGATCGTTGGCCTGAATCTGCCAGCGCCGGCCCCCATGTTCCATCTCGCCTTTCGGACGGGTTATATTGCTTTGAACGATGGTGTTCCTGACATCCTCCAGGCCGATGCCGTATTGGCTCAGCGTATGGGGATTCAGTTCGGCGCGCACCGCCGGTAACGATGACCCGCGTATGTCTACGCCGCCGACTCCCGGAGTTTGCGAGATTTTTTGCGCCAGCACCGTTGCCGCCACGTCGTAGATCTGGCCAATATCCAGGCTGTCGGAGGTCAGCGTCAGCACGATGATCGGGGAGTCTGCCGGATTGTCGCGGCGATATCTGGGCAAACTCGGCATATTGCTTGGCAACAGGTTGGCCGCGGCATTGATGGCGGCCTGTACGTCGCGTGCCGCACCGTTAATATCGCGGTTCAAATCGAATTGCAACGTGATCTGGGTGCTGCCCATGCCGCTTTCGGAGGTCATCTCGGTGATGCCGGCGATCCTTCCGAGCGCCCGCTCCAGCGGCGTCGCGACCGTCGATGCCATGGTTTCGGCGCTGGCGCCGGGTATGTCGGCGCTGACGCTAATGGTCGGGAAATCCACTTCCGGTAATGATGCCACCGGTAAATTCAAAAACGCCAGTACGCCGGCCAGGGCGATCGCGACAGTCAGCAGCGTGGTCGCGACCGGCCGTTGAATGAATACGGACGAAAAACTCATCACAAACCGCCGTCGTTTTCAATCGCCTCGACAGGGTTCGGGCGCAACACGGCCGTGACCCACCGGGCGAGTGTGTCCATCCACAGATAGATCACCGGCGTGGTGTACAGGGTCAACAACTGGCTGACCAGCAAGCCGCCGACCATCGTAATGCCGAGGGGGTGACGCAGCTCGGAACCGACCCCGCTGCCGAGCATCAACGGCAATGCGCCGAGCAGCGCCGCCAGCGTGGTCATCAGGATAGGCCGAAAGCGCAGCAGGCAGGCCTGGAAAATTGCCTCGTGTGGCGGCATATGCTGTTTGCGTTCCGCCTCCAGCGCGAAGTCGATCATCATGATCGCGTTTTTCTTGACGATGCCGATCAGCAGAATGATGCCGATGATGCCGATGATGCCGAGGTCGCCGCCGGCCAGGATCAAGGCGAGCAGGGCGCCGACGCCGGCGGAAGGCAATGTCGACAAGATCGTCAAGGGATGGATGTAGCTCTCGTATAACACCCCTAACACGATGTAGACGGTGACGATGGCCGCCAGGATCAGCCACAGGGTATTACCGAGAGAGGCGTTGAACGCCTCTGCCGCGCCCTGATAGCGGGTACGGATACTGAGCGGCAGGCCGATGTCCTGCTTGACCTGGTCGATCACGCGCACCGCATCGCCGAGCGCCGCGCCCGCCGCCAGATTGAACGATAAGGTCGCGACCGGGAACTGATCGAGATGATTGATCGCCAGCGGCGTCGGCCGTTCGGATATTTCGGCAATCGCCGACAGCGGCACCTGGCTGCCGTTGCCGGAAGGGATGCGCAGATCGTTCAGCGAAGCCGGGCCTTGCTGGGCGGCGGGATCGACTTCCAGCACCACCCGGTACTGGTTGGACTGGGTGAAAATGGTCGATACCTGGCGTTGCCCGTAAGCGCTGTAGAGCGTGTCGTCGATCGCGGCTGTGGTGATGCCGAGGCGGCTCGCGGTACTGCGGTCGATGTTCACATAGACTTGCCGGCCCTGATCCTGCACGTCGCTGGCGACCTCGGCAAATTCGGGATGGCCGGACAGTTTCGCGGCCAATGCCTGGGTCCAGCGGTTCAGCTCGTCGATATTCGGGCTTTCCAGGGTGAACTGGTATTGCGTGCGGCTGACCCGATTTTCCATCGTCAAGTCCTGCACCGCTTGCAGATACAGCTTTACATCGCTGACTTCGGCCAGCTTCGGCTTGAGCCGGGCCATCACCTCGGCGGCGCTAACCCCCCGTTCGTCCCGGGGCTTCAAGTTGATCAGGAAGCGTCCGGCATTCGGGGTCGTATTAATGCCGTCGACGCCGATGAACGACGACAGGCTCTCGACCGCCGGGTCCTCCAGGATCCGCTTGCCGAGCGCCTGCTGGTATTCGCTCATCGCCGAGAACGAGGCATTTTGCGGCGCCTCCGAAAAACCCTGGATCAGGCCGGTATCCTGCGCCGGGAAAAAACCCTTAGGGATGAAGACATACAAGGCCACGGTCAACGCCACGGTCGCGGCGAACACGGTCATGGTCAGGGTTTGATGCCGCATCACCCAGGTCAGGCTGCGTCCGTAGCCGCCGATCAGGCGATCGAACCAGCCGTCGCCGTGGCCCTCGTCATGTTCGAGTCCCTGGCGCAGCAGGCGCGCGCACATCATCGGCGTCAGAGTCAGCGAGACGACCGCCGACAGCAGGATCGCGACGGCCAGGGTGATCGCAAACTCCCGAAACAGCCGGCCGACCACGTCGCCCATGAACAGCAGGGGTATCAATACCGCGACCAGGGAAAAGGTCAGCGAGATGATCGTAAAGCCGATCTGCTCCGAGCCTTTCAGCGCGGCCTTCATCGGCGATTCGCCGCGCTCGATATGGCGGGAGATGTTCTCGATCACGACGATCGCGTCGTCGACCACGAAGCCTGTGGCGATGGTCAGCGCCATCAGGGTCAGGTTGTTGATGCTGAAATCGGCCAGATACATGACCGCAAAGGTGCCCACCAAAGACAACGGCACCGCGATGCCAGGAATGATCGTGGCCGGCATGTTGCGCAGGAACAGGAAGATCACCATCACGACCAAGGCAATCGCCATCAGCAACTCGAACTGCACGTCATGCACAGAGGCGCGGATCGTGACCGTGCGGTCGGTGAGCGGCAATACTTCGATGTTCAGCGGCAACGCCGCCTGCAATTGCGGCAGCAATGCCTTGATGCGTTCGACGACGTCGATCACGTTGGCGCCCGGCTGGCGCTGGATGTTCACGATCACCGCCGACGTGGTATTGGCCCAGGCTGCCAGCCGTGTATTCTCGGCATCGTCGATCACATCGGCGACCTCGGCCAGATGTAAAGGCGCGCCGTTGCGGTAGGCCACCACCAGTTCGCGGTATTCGGCGGCCGAGCGCAATTGATCGTTGCTGTCGATGATCGCCGAGCGCAGCGGGCCGTTGAACATGCCTTTCGGTTGATTCACGTTGGTTGCCGCGATCGCGCCGCGCAGGTCTTCCAGGCTGATGCCGTAAGCGGCCAGCGCCTGATGGTTGGCCTGGATGCGCACGGCCGGACGCTGGCCGCCGCTGAGGCTGACCATGCCGACGCCGGGCAACTGCGAGAGTTTCTGCGCGATCCGGGTATCGACCAGATCCTGAACCTTGAACAAGGGCAGGGTCTTCGAGCTGACAGCCAGGGTCACGATCGGCGTGTCGGCCGGATTGACCTTGCTGTAGATCGGCGGCTGCGGCAAGTCGTCCGGCAGAAAGGTCGCCGCGGCATTGATCGCCGCCTGCACGGTCTGCTCGGCGATGTCCAGGTCCAGTTCGAGCGCGAACTGCAAGGTAATCACCGAGGCGCCGCCGGAACTGGTCGATGACATTTGGGTCAGGCCCGGCATCTGCCCGAACTGGCGCTCCAGGGGAGCGGTGACGATCGATGTCATCACTTCCGGACTGGCGCCGGGATACAGGGTTACGACCTGCATGGTCGGATAATCGACTTGCGGCAACGCCGAAACCGGCAACAGCCGGTAGGCGAGGATGCCGAGCAGCAGCATCGCGACCATCAGTAACGAAGTCGCCACCGGTCGTAAAATGAAGGGCCGCGAAGGATTGAAGTTGGGCGTACCCTGGCCTGAGTGATTCATATCAGCTACGACGCTCGCGTTTACCAGGCTGGGCTTGCGGTTTCAGCAGCGTAGCGGCTACCGCCTGGCCGTCCTTTTCGGCGATATCGGCCTGGCCGCCGTCGCGTAAGCGATCGAAGCCTTGCACCACGATGGTTTCATGGGCGGCCAGATTACTCGACACCACGACCTTGTCGGCTTCGCTCGGCCCCAAACTGACGCGGCGTTGCTGCACGCGGGCATCCGGGCCGACCACATAGACGAAAGCGCCCTGGCTATCGTATTGAATCGCGGCGCTGGACACCTGAGTCGCGTCATGCAGGGTATCCAGCAGCATTTTGACGTTGACGAACTGATTGGCGAACAGGGTGCCTTCGCTATTGTCGAATTGCGCCTTCA
>Ga0208509_1000326_pt1 | contig 18298 bp, 17 predicted proteins | sample LakWasMeta7_HOW4_2_FD_183857 | JGI IMG/M metagenome (GOLD analysis project Ga0208509, IMG submission 183857) | Freshwater sediment methanotrophic microbial communities from Lake Washington under simulated oxygen tension - Sediment Metagenome... | ecosystem: Environmental > Aquatic > Freshwater >...
TTTGTAGGGGGGTAGGGCGCAGTTCAACGGCGAACAAAGTTTTTCCAGCCAAGGCCGGAATGCGGGATTCTGGCTGATCGCATAACCTTCAAAGTATGCGACTTGCGCTACAAACAGCAGCGTGCCGAGTAGGAAGGCGGTACCCCAATAACCCGTGTTCGGCAGCTTAATGTTATCCCAGGGGAAATGCCGGGATTCCGGTTTATCCTCGGCTTCGGCTTCAGTTTCGCGAATCAAAGCCAAGGCATCAAATAGGACCGAACACTGTTTACAGTGCATCATTCCCCGGTTGGTGCGTAATTGATCTACCGTCAGGGTATGTGTTTTATGGCATTCAGGGCATTGTGTAAACATGGTCGTTTAGCGTTTGCTGCCGTCAAGCCGTATCCAGTCTTCCTGCTGCACCGGGGCATTGAAAGCGATGCGATGTTGATAAGCGCTCAACACGGAGTCGGTTTGATCATGCAAAATGCCGGATAAAACCAGTTGGCCGCCTGGGTGGACCAAGCTTGAAATGTGTTCGGCCATATCGATCAAGGGTTTGGCCAGGATATTCGCTAACACGACATCGGCCTGAACAGGCGCAAATTGAGCAGGCAGGTAGCAGGTGATCTTATCCTGAACCTTGTTTTTGAGGGCATTGTCGTGCGTTGCGGTTAATGCCTGCGGGTCAATGTCGACAGCATGGGCATGCTCGGCTCCCAGCAAGACTGCGGCAACCGCGAGGATGCCCGAGCCGCAGCCGTAATCAATCACGGTTTTGCCGGTCAGGTCGTGGCTGGCCAGCCATTCCAGGCATAATGCGGTGGTCGGATGCGTGCCGGTGCCAAAGGCAAGTCCGGGGTCGAGCGTCAGGCAAACTGTGCCGGCTTCGTACTGTTCCTGGTCTGTTGGGCAAACCCACAGCCTGTCGGCAAATTTCATGGGCTTGTAATATTCCATCCAGGCGCGCTCCCAGGCCTGATCCGCCAGTTCTTCGTGCTGCCAATTGTGCAGCAGATCCTGTTTGAATCGGGAGTAGACCAGGGTTTTTATAAGTTCTGGTTCGGCATCCAGTTCATAGAGCGCAATGACCTGGGTGTTGCTCCATATTTTGGTTTCGCCGATCGCAGGCTCATAAACCGGTTCGTCTTCGGCGTCCATGTAGGTCACGGAAACGGCGCCGAGGTGGCTGAAAAAATCAGCCAGTTGCGGCGCAGTGTCTTCATTGGTAATAACGGAAATCTGGTGCCAGGCCATAAAATTCGCAAGAGGAGATAAGCAAAAGAAAAACGGGGTGCCGGTATGGGCTGCCCCGTTTCCAGTGGGCGTTAAGTGATGCCTAGTTTCTTTTCCAGGTAGTGGATGTTTTGTCCGCCATCAATAAAACCTTGGTCTGTCATAATGTCTTGCTGCAACGGAATATTGGTTTTAATGCCGTCGATAACCATTTCACTTAAGGCGGTGTTCATGCGTGCAATAGCGCTCTGGCGATCTTCGCCGTGAGCAATCAGCTTGCCTATCATGGAGTCATAATAAGGCGGTACTTTATAACCATTGTAGATATGCGTTTCGCAGCGTATGCCGGGTCCCCCGGGCATATGGAACTGACTGATCGTTCCGGGACTGGGCATGAAGTTTTTGGGGTCTTCGGCATTTAATCGGCACTCGACGGCATGACCCTGAATTTTGACTTGATCCTGGGTGATAGACAAATGCTCACCGGCGGCGATGCGCAGTTGTTCCTTGACGATGTCAAAACCGGTCACCATTTCGGTGACAGGATGCTCGACCTGCACACGGGTATTCATCTCGATAAAGAAGAACTCGCCTTTTTCGTACAGAAATTCAAAGGTGCCTGCGCCCAGATAGCCGATATCAACACAGGCTTTGGCACAGCGTTCGCCCATGAATTTACGCTGTTCTTCGGTGATGCCGGGGGCGGGGGCTTCTTCAACCACTTTTTGATGGCGTCGCTGCATGGAACAGTCGCGCTCACCTAAATGGATGGCGTTGCCATGGCTATCCGCCAGGATCTGAAACTCGATATGGCGAGGGTTTTCCAGGAATTTTTCCATGTAAACCGTGCCATTGCCGAAAGCCGTGGTCGCTTCGGCCTTGGTCATTTCAATGGCGCTAAGGAGTGCGGCTTCTGTGTGCACGGTGCGCATGCCTCGGCCGCCGCCGCCGCCTGCGGCTTTAATAATGACAGGGTAGCCGATTTCGCGCGCCAGACTGAGATTTTTCTTGCTGTCAGTGCCGAGTGGATCGCCATTGCCGGGGACGCAGGGAATGCCGGCGGCCTGCATGGCTTTCTTGGCAGCAATTTTATCGCCCATCATGCGGATGGTATCGGCATTAGGGCCGATAAACACAAAGCCGCTTTGTTTTACTTTTTCAGAAAAATCGGCGTTTTCAGACAAGAAGCCGTAGCCGGGATGAATGGCTTCGGCATCCGTCACTTCAGCCGCGCTGATGATGGCTGGAATATTCAGGTAGCTGTCAGCAGATGCGGCCGGCCCGATGCAGACGGCTTCGTCGGCCAAGCGCACATGTTTCAGGTCGCGGTCGGCCTCGGAATGGACGGCAACAACCTTGACGCCTAATTCCCTGCAAGCCCTTAATATACGCAAGGCTATTTCGCCGCGATTGGCGATTACTATTTTATCGAACATGAGTCCCCCGTGCTGTCGTGGTTATTCAATAATGAATAATGGCTGGCCATATTCGACAGGTTGTCCGTTCTCAACCAGAATTTTGGTTACGGTTCCGCTTTTGTCGGCTTCAATCTGATTGAGGATTTTCATGGCCTCAATGATGCAAAGCGTGTCGCCGACCTGAACCGACTGACCGACTTCGGTAAATGTTTTTGCGCCAGGCGAAGCCGAGCGGTAAAAGGTGCCCACCATGGGCGATTTTACGACGTGCCCGGTGATTTTCTCTTCCACTGCTTCAGCAGTTGCGGTGGCTGTAATGTGGGCAGGGGCGGGTGCCGGGGCGTAAGCAACCGGCGCGGGTGCTGAAGAATAGCGGTTAATGCGGACGAATTCTTCACCCTCTTTGATTTCCAGTTCGGCAATACCCGATTCTTCAACGATTTCGATGAGCTTTTTTATTTTTCTAATATCCATTGTTTTATGGTCTCTCGGCTAATATCTGATGAGCGGCCAGTAAGGCCAGTTCGTACCCTGTTGCGCCCAGTCCGCAGATAACGCCTTGTGCAATATCTGAGAAATAGGAATGTTTTCTAAATGCTTCCCTTGCGTGTACATTGGACAAATGTACTTCTATAAAAGGAATCTTGGTAGCCAGCAGAGCATCACGAATCGCGACACTGGTATGGGTAAAGGCTGCTGGATTGATAATGATGAAATCAACGCGCTGGTGATATGCTTGGTGAATCAACTCGACGATGGCGTGTTCAGCGTTGTTTTGATGAAAATCGAGCTGATGGCCTAATTCGGAAGCTTTTTTTTCCAGCGCCTTGTTGATGTCGGCAAGGGTTTTATTTCCGTAAAGGCCGGGTTCGCGTACGCCCAACAAATTTAAATTTGGCCCATTTAATACGGTAATAGTCGCCATTTGCTATGTGTTAATCAGGTTTAAGGAGCAAGTTTGGCCGCTAATTCTGCCTAAAATGTATGAATTTGTCCAGGTATTCTATTTTTCGCACAAGATAGCGACAAAACATTGATGTTTTGCGGACAATGATTGAATGATTGGCGCATTTCAAGATTTTTCGACCGGATGCAGTCATGCCTGAAAAGAGCTAAATTGCAGGTGCGGCGGCGCAGTCGGTGCTAGCGTCTTTGCGGGCCGCGATAACTGCGCTGAGTTATCGCGTGCAGGGCATGCAATATTGATGGGGGCTTAGTCAATGTATTCGAATTTGGTGACAATTTTTTTGACGCCGATGACCTGTCTGGCCGCATCTATGGCGGCGGCGCCTTCGTTCTTGTGCACTAGTCCCATCAGATAAACTACGCCGTTGGTCGTGACCACGAATATTTCAGTGCCGTTGAATCCGGGGATGTGGCGTATGTCCGCCAATACCATTCTTAGATTGTCGGTAATCAGGGCATCGTTGTCGCGAGATTCAACAGAGCTTGGCCTGGCAATCAGCACCTCATTATGTACCGATTTTACATGGGGGATAATGCGGACGATGGCAATAATTTTGTTGCGCAGTTCAATGCTGGGCGCCTCGCCAGAAACCAGGGTCAAGCCGTTATAGGCGTTGATTTTAATGTGGCAGGATTCCGAGATTTCAGCGTCCGCATTCAGATCATGAAAGGCACGCTTTTCAATGCGCTCATCGGTCAAGACGGCATCGGGATGTCTGCGTTCGTTGATCTTGCCGCCGGTGGTTGCGCAACCATCAAACAAAAGGACAATGGTAATCAGAGCAGGAAGTAGCAGCAGTTGTTTTTTCATGATTTATCCGCCAAAGAGTTGATGATCAATCAGGTCGCACAGGCAGTGCGTAATCAGGGTGTGAACCTCCTGGATGCGTGCGACTGAGATGGAAGGCGCTCTGATTTCTATATCGGTTTCGTTCAGCAGTGACGCAATGGTACTGTCATTGCTTCCGGTCAAGGCGATAACCGAGATACTCTGGTCATGAGCGGTGCTCACGGCTTTGGCGATGTTGGCTGAATGCTTGCTGGTGCTGTACAGCACTAACAGATCGCCGCTTTGCCCCAATGCCCTGATTTGTTTGGCGAAAATTTCATCGAAATGATAGTTGTCGGCAATGGCCGTGAGGGTGACGCTGTCTGTGGCTAAGGCTATGGCCGGCAACGAAGGGCGTTCGCGTTCAAACTGGTTGAGCATAGCGGCTGCCAGTAGCTGGGCATTGGCAGTCGCGCAACCGTTACCGCAGGTCAGTATTTTTTTGTCATTCAGGAGCGCAGCTACCAGGCGCTGGGAAGCAAACTCGATCAGTTCGCTAAGGCTGGTCATGGCGTCCTGTTGGGTCTGGATGCTGTCAGTGAAGTGATTGATGATTCGGTCTTGTAAGCTCATGGCGTAGTTTGCAGTTAAAAAGCGTTTTTTATCCAGTTTATGTGGTCATTGCCGGAGATGGCAATCACATCAAATCGAATGGGGCGGTCAGTTTTGCAGGACGCTAAATAGACTTGGGTTGCTGCTATTATACGTGATTGCTTTTTTGGCGTAATGCTTTCAACGGCACTGCCGAACTTATCGGATTTGCGGAAACGGACTTCGATAATGACCAGGGTTTGTTGATCGAGCATGATTAAATCAAGTTCACCCGGTTTGCAGCGGAAATTGCGACAGACCGGCTTCAATCCTTGATTAATCAGGAACTTATGCGCATGCTCCTCGGCGCTTTCGCCGCGCAGTAGATGCGCTGCTTTTGCTTTAAGCACAGGAAATTTCGGCATGGTCACAGTTCGCAAGGTTTCCGGTAAACAGGGAGGCCGGTGCTGGCTGATATAATGCAGGGGATTCTTGTTGCGTCGGGCTGGCGCTGGTAGCTGCAAATAATAAGCCGGACAGCAAGGCGTAATAAATTAGTGGTGGCTTAGGAATGAGTCGCATTTTAAATAGAGAAATTTTCAAGCGAGAGTATCGAATGTCAAGTGAATGCGGCAAATTATACGTTGTTGCCACGCCGATAGGTAATTTAGCGGATATGAGTTTTAGAGCGGTTGAAATTTTAAAGCAGGTTGATTTGATCGCTGCTGAAGATACCCGGCATGTGCGGATGCTGCTGCAACATTATGGTATCAGTAATAGAGTGGTGTCCTTGCATCAGCATAATGAGGAAAAAGCTTCAGCGGGGCTGCTTGAAAAGCTCAGGCAAGGGCAGTCGATAGCCCTGGTTTCAGATGCCGGAACGCCGTTGCTGAGTGATCCGGGCATGCCGCTGGTGCGGATGGTGAAGGATGCGGGGCTTGAAGTGTCGCCTGTGCCGGGTGCTTGCGCCTTGATCGCGGCCCTATCTGCCGCTGGGTTGCCGGTTACGCGATTTTCTTTCGAGGGCTTTTTGCCGAGAACCTCGTCGGCAAGGAAAGCTTTTTTTAGTGGAAAACTAAATTACCCCAGCACTTGGGTGTTTTATGAATCCAGTCATCGCATTCTGGAATCATTAAAAGACATGGCGCAAGTATTGCCACTTGATCGGCAGATTGTGATTGCCCGAGAATTGACCAAGCTCCATGAAACTATCGTCAAAACCAGTCTGGGTAGTGCGCTGGTTTTGGTTGAGCAAGACGACAATATGAGAAAGGGCGAGTTTGTGGTGATTGTTGATGGCGCGAAGGTGGATAAAAATGAACAAAGCATTAGTCCGGAGCATGAAAAATTACTCGCCGTATTGTTGCGGGAGTGTTCCATTAAGACCGCTGTGGCCATGGCTGCCGACATAACCGGAATCAGAAAGAAATTATTGTATCAAGCGGCATTGGCTATGAATACGGATCAAGACGCTTAGCATAGAGGTTAGTCTTGTACGTAAAAGCGCACATTGTCTTCAAAGTATGGTAAACTGCTTCTTGAAAGAGTCGGCCGAGCAGTCGCTGTTTTATCGCAAGATAAAATGGAGGAAAGTCCGGGCTCCATTGGGCAGGGCGCCAGGTAACGCCTGGGAGGCGTGAGCCTACGGAAAGTGCCACAGAAAATATACCGCCCAGTTTCTAAATTCTTGTTTCTTCGCTACGGTTATGGTTATAGAGCGATTTATAGCGGTCGCAGTATAGAATTTATAGGGAATTTAGGAGCTGGGTAAGGGTGAAAAGGTGCGGTAAGAGCGCACCGCGCAGTTGGTAACAGCTGTGGCAGGGTAAACCCCGCCCGGAGCAAGATCAAATAGAGGAACAGACGCGTGGCCCGCGCGGTTCCTGGGTAGATTGCTTGAGCTGCAGGGTGACCTGCAGCCTAGATGAATGGCTGCTCTCGACAGAACCCGGCTTATAGGCCGACTCTTTTACTTTCTTATATTTCCAGGCAAAACCGTCAGTAAAATGACGGTCCCAATCTCATAAAATTATCTCAGGTAAATTGTGCGGTAGTCCCTTCTTTTTTGTGCTTCAAGACATTAGGAAACTTTGAATTTTCTGATGTATCTCTAGTTAAGTTATTACTTCAATAAGATTCATTAAACCCATGATAAAAAATAGGATTTGTTTGTCTATTTTTTGTGCGCTCAAGTCATTTTCCGATTCGTATGTAAGTCGTTGTCAAAAAAGAAAGATTTTAAATCAAATCGGTCTTGACTAAGGTTTGATTGAAATCTATAGTGGATTCCAGTGGGGTAAAGTGGCACAAAGTGGTTTTTTTTGGAAGTCGGAGTTAAATCTTGTTTCGTGGTATCAGTTCAATCAACTTAGACGATAAAGGCCGTCTTGCCATTCCGACCCGCTACCGGGAGGAGTTGCAGGAATGTTGCGAGCGTCAGTTGGTTGTAACTGTGGCTGTCGATGAGCGCTGTGTGGGAGAAAGCGGCTGCTTGTGGCTCTATCCGCTGCCGGAGTGGGAAAAACTTGAGCAAACTATTAGTAAATTGCCCACTTTAAACAAAATGGCGGGCAAGCTAAGACGGTTCGTTATAGGCAATGCATCCGAATGCGAAATGGATGCCCAGGGGCGACTGCTGTTGCCCGAAAAACTGAGGAAGTTTGCTAGCATGGACAAGAAGATTGTTCTGGTCGGTCAATTGAACAAGTTTGAAATATGGAATGAAGAGGCCTGGGCCGCAAAAGAAAATGAATGGCTAGAAGGCGACGATAACGAAGGCCTGGAAGAATTAGGCACCTTGTCCTTTTGATACGGGAGAATTGTTAGTGGAACATTTGCCCGTAATGTTTGCAGACGTTCTGCAGCAATTGGCGATCAAAAAAGATGGTGTTTATTTGGACTGCACGTTCGGGCGTGGCGGGCATAGTCAGGGAATTCTGAGCCAGCTGGGCTCATCCGGGCGATTGCTGGCGTTTGACCGTGATGCGGATGCGGTTAATTCCGAATACGCACAAGCAATGCTTAAGGACCCGCGGTTTAAAATCATGCATAACTGTTTTTCCGAGCTTGAGAACATCGTTGCTGCGGCTGGGTTGCTCGGAAAAATTGACGGTGTCCTGATGGATTTGGGTGTCTCGTCGCCGCAACTGGATAATCCCGAGCGAGGGTTCAGTTTTTTACGTGATGGTCCGCTGGATATGCGCATGGACGGCAACTCAGGAATTTCGGCAGAACAATGGTTGGCCACAGTCGATGAGCAGGACCTGGTCAAGGTTTTATTTAATTATGGCGAAGAACGTTATGCGCGTCGCATAGCTCGAGCCGTTATTGAAAGAAGAATGCAAACGCCAATTTCCACGACCCGACAATTGGCGGAGCTGGTTGAAGATGCTGTGCCGGTGCGAGAAAAGCACAAACATCCGGCAACACGGACATTTCAAGCCATACGCATTGAAATTAATAAAGAACTTGAAGAATTAAATGAGGTACTGAAGCAGTCAGTCCGAGTATTGAAACCCGGAGGGCGATTGGTGGTTATTTCATTTCATTCACTGGAAGACAGAATCGTAAAGCGCTTTATCAGAGACGAGTCCGGGGCTAAATATAATCCGGGCAAGCTGCCGGTTAAGGAAGCGGATATTGATAAAGGTTGTTTAAAAAAAATAGGTAAGGCGCTTAAGGCCGGCCAACAGGAAATTGCGCAAAATCCAAGGGCGCGAAGCGCCATTATGCGAGTAGCTGAGAGAGTTTAAGTGGCGACATATCGTGTTTGGATTGTAGGTGGACTATCGCTAGTGCTTTTACTGTCAGCCTTGGCGGCCATTTACAGTAAATATTATTCGCGTCAGATTTTTATTGAGATTCAGGGGCAGGAAAGGGCTCTGGATCAATATGAGGTGGAATGGGGTCAGTTGCAATTGGAGTTGACGACATTGGCAGAACAGAACAGGGTTGAACTGGTGGCTCGAAAGCAATTAAAGCTGGTTATGCCGTTACGGGAAAAAATCATTTATATAAAGCCGTAATGTTAGATTTTCATGACAGAAGAAAAACAAGCAGGACAGCTGATTTTTCCGGAAGAAGGAAGTTTGTAGCCGGTTTTATGCTTACCTGTATGCTCGTGCTGATCGGTCGCGCAGTGCATTTACAAGTATTCAACAAGCAATTTCTCAAGGAACAGGGCGATCTGAGACAGGTTGATGAGATCACTGTTTCAGCTTACAGGGGCATGATCAAGGATCGAAATGGCGAGCCATTGGCCATTAGTACGCCGGTTCAGTCGGTCTGGGTCAATCCAAGAGAGCATAGATTGGCCGAACAAGACCTGAGCAAGAAAATTAAAAAACAGCAGAAGCTGTCTGATTCGGAAATGACGGAATGGCTTAAGCAACATAAAGCCGAAGAAAAAGAGCAGATCAGGCAAATGGAAAAGCTGTTGAGGTTGCCTGAAGGGAAAGTGGCCAAGCTGTTTAGTGAAGATAGCAATCGGCAGTTTGCTTATGTGGCGCGCATGATTAACCCCGGGCTTGCCGAACAGGTGAAAGCGCTCAAACTTTCCGGCGTTTATTGCGAGCGCGAATTCAAGCGTTTTTATCCGGCCGGCGCGGTTTCGGCGCATTTGATCGGCTTCACCAATCTTGAAGATATTGGTCAGGAAGGCTTGGAGCTCGGATACGAGAAATATCTCCAAGGCACGCCGGGCAGTAAACGGGTTATCCGGGATGGGCAGCGCAGCATCATTGACGATATTGAAAACATTAAAGAGCCGATCGACGGGAAAACGCTCACGTTGAGTATTGATCAGCGTATCCAGTATCTGGCCTATCGGGAATTGCAGATCGGCGTCAACGCTCATCAGGCTAAATCGGCGTCGTTAGTGGTATTGGATGCAAAGAACGGTGAAATTCTGGCGGCAGTGAACCAGCCGTCTTTTAACCCGAATACCAAAAAAAGTTTACAAGAAAGTACTTACAGGAATAGGGCTTTAACAGATTTATTTGAGCCGGGGTCAACGGTCAAACCCTTGGTCGTGGCGGCTGCTTTGGATGGCGGCTATGTTCGGCCCAACGAGATGTTCGAGACCGACGGGACTTTGCATATCGGCCGTCGTGTGGTTAGGGATGTGCATAATTACGGCACCATGAGCTTGATGCAGGTATTGAAGAAGTCGAGCAACGTTGCCGTCAGCCAGATAGCGTTGCGGATGCCTCCGGAATATTTTTCGGGCGTTTATAAAAAACTTGGCTTTGGCCGGACTGCGGCGGTGGGTTTTCCTGGTGAAGCGGGCGGCAGCATGCTCGATTACCATAAGTGGAAGAGTTTCGATCAGGCCGTGTTGTCATTCGGCTATGGCCTGAATGTTTCTACATTGCAACTGGCAAGAGCTTACACCGCCTTGGCCGATGACGGCATTTTGCACTCGGTCAGTCTGTTGAAGCGGGATGAAGATAGCGATGCGCGGCGAGTATTTTCAGCCAAGACGGCCAGAAGCGTCAGGGAAATGCTGGAAAATGTCATCATGAAAGACGGTACGGCTTATGAAGCCAGGGTTGATGGCTATCGGGTTGCCGGTAAGACCGGCACGGTAAAAAAGGCCGGCGCCCATGGCTATAAGGAAAAGAAATATTATGCGGTTTTTGCCGGCATGGCGCCGGCCAGCGATCCGCGGCTGGTTGTCGTGGTCATGATGGATGAACCTTCCGCGGGGCAGTATTACGGTGGATTGGTATCGGCGCCGGTATTTTCCAAAGTGATGGCCGGCGCTTTGAGGGTGCTGGGGGTTGCTCCTGATCAGGAAGATACCATGCCGGTGCTGCTGACTCAGAAAACCGCAGAATAGGCGATTTATGAAACTGGCAGATTTATTAGAAGGATTGGCGGTAGTCGATGGCGAGTTGATTATTACCGGATTGGCCCTGGACAGTCGGGCAGTTGTGCCGGGCAATGTATTTATTGCCCTGGCCGGCGCCAAGCAACACGGATTGATGCATGCCGATGAGGCTGTAGCGCGGGGCGCCTGTGCCGTGGTTTTTGATCCTGCAGGTTCGGGCCGGCAGTTGTCCGGGCAAATTAAGCATGTGCCCGTTATTGCGATAGACGATCTGGGCAGGAAGCTCGGCGAGATGGCCGCCCGTTTTTATGGCGATCCTTCCAGGGCCATGACTGTGATTGGCATTACCGGGACTAACGGGAAGACCTCCTGCAGCCAGTTTTTAAGCCAGTTATTGAATGACTGTGGCCTTATCGGAACGCTGGGTTGGGGTGCCTGGGGGGCGCTGCATAAAACCCTGAATACGACGCCCGACGCCTTGTCGGTCCAGGCCATATTGGCGGCGTTGCTCAAAGAGAACAAGCAAACGGTGGCGATGGAGGTGTCCTCGCACGGTTTGGAGCAGGGCCGGGTCAATGGCGTACATTTTAAAGGTGCCGTGTTTACCAATATCAGCCGCGACCATCTGGATTATCACGGCTCCATGGAGGCCTATGTAAAGGCCAAATTGACCTTATTGGAGAAGCCCGGTCTGACCTTTGCGGTCGTTAATCTGGACGATGCTTACAGCGACCAGATTATAGCGGCAGTGCCTAAATCGGTCGTGGTCTGGGGCTATAGTGCGCAGGGCCGGAAGTCTGCGTCGGGTGAAAGTGTGGTTGCCAATACCATCGTTCATCAGGTTGACGGCATTGAATTTACTGCCCATTGGCAGGGAAACAGCCGGCGCTTAAAAGTGCCCCTGTATGGCGATTTTAATATCGAAAACAGCTTGGCGGTATTAGCCGTCATGCTGGCAATGGGTGTGGTGCTGGACGAGGCTGGAGACAGGCTGGAGCAAATAAAGCCGGTGACAGGGCGCATGGAGCGCTTTGAAGGTAAAACAGGGCCGATGGTTTTTGTCGATTATGCCCACACCCCGGATGCGTTGGATAAAGTGTTGTCCAGTTTGAGGCAGCATTGCAAGCAGTCCTTGTGGGTAGTGTTCGGTTGCGGCGGCAATAGGGATGTCGGCAAACGGCCGCAAATGGGGGGTATCGCCGAGCGCTGGGCAGATCATGTGATAGTGACGGATGACAATCCGCGTTTTGAAAACGGAACGGACATTGTGAACGATATTTTGGCAGGTTGCAGTTCGGACAAAGTCGAAGTAATAGAAAATAGAGAGCAGGCCATAAACAAAGTGATAGCCAGAGCGGATAAAAATGACTGTATCGTGATTGCCGGCAAGGGCCATGAGCAATATCAGGAAATCAATGGCGTGCAACTGCCGTTCAGTGACAGTCGTATCGTGATCGAGGCATTGAAAATGAGAGCTGAACAAGCATGAAAATGATGCTGAGCGAAATTGCCCAGTGCGTGCGGGGAACCCTGGTGGGGAAAGATGCGGCCGTGTCAACGGTGAGCATTGATAGCCGGACCCTACAGCCGGGCGATCTTTATGTTGCGATCAAAGGCCGTCACTTTGACGGCCATTCCTTTGTTGACCAGGCTGGGCAGGCCGGCGCGATAGCGGCCATGGTGCAGCAAGAAGCGGCACGAAGCATTCCGCAGATCGTGGTAGCAGACACCCATCGGGCTTTGGCCGAGTTGGCTGGAGCCTGGCGTAAAAAAACCGCTGTTTCAGTCGTCGGCATGACCGGCAGCAACGGCAAGACCACGGTCAAGGAAATGGTGGCCGCGATACTGGCCGTCAACGCGCCTGTGTTGTTTACCCAGGGCAACCTGAATAATGACATCGGCGTGCCCTTGACCCTGCTGCGATTGAATGAGCAGCACCGCTATGCCGTGATCGAGATGGGGGCGAACCATCCCGGCGAAATTGCCTACACGAGCGCTGTTGCTCAGGCTGATGTGGTGATCATTACTAATGTCGGGCCGGCGCACATCGAAGGCTTCGGCAGTCTGAACGGCATCGCCAGGGCAAAAGGCGAAATCATCGAGACGCTCGGGCAGGACGGTGTTGCCGTAATTAACCGGGATGATGCGTATTTTGACTACTGGAAAAAACTGGCCGGCAGCAGGAAAACACTGTCCTTTGGGCTGCATGCCGGGGCTGACGTGACGGCTAAGGATATCCATACAGACATTTGCAACCGGGCTTTTATCACCCGCTTTGAGCTGTTGACGGCAGCAGGCAACTTGTCGGTGCGATTGCAACTGGCCGGCCAGCATAATGTGGTGAATGCGCTGGCGGCAGCGGCGGCGTCCTTGGCGCTGGGTTTCGGTCTGGATCAGATACGGCAGGGCCTGGAAAACGTCAAGCCGGTCACCGGACGGCTGCAGCCTTTGGTTAGTCGTATGGGCAATATTGTCATAGATGACACCTATAACGCGAATGCCGCTTCCTTGAAAGCAGGTCTGGATGTGCTGGCGAGTTGTGGCGGAGAGCCTTGGCTGGTATTGGGAGCCTTTGGTGAACAGGGCCCCGAAAGCGCCAAGATACACGCAGAAATAGGCGAGATGATTAAAGCCGGTGGCGTGGTAAGACTGCTGGCGACAGGCGAGGATGCGCGCAATACGGTAAGCAGCTTTGGTGAAGGCGCCACTTATTTTGACGACCAACAAGACTTGATCGGGGCGTTGAAACAAGAGCTCAAAGGCAGCGAAACAATTTTGATCAAAGGGTCGAGAGCGCAGCGCATGGAAAATGTAGCGGCAGCTCTGGTTGAAAATTTCAGGATTTAATTAATGTTACTTTATTTGGCAGATTACTTAATGACGTTCGATGCTGGTTTCAGGGTCTTCCATTACCTGACCTTTCGCGCCATTCTCGGAGCCTTAACCGCCCTGGTGATTTCTTTCATTATCGGCCCGATCATGATCAGAAAATTAAGCCGTAACAAAATTGGCCAAAGCATACGTGAATTAGGACCCGAAACGCATTATGAGAAAGCCGGCACCCCTACCATGGGCGGCGCCCTGATTCTGGTGGCCATTGCGATTAGTACGCTGCTGTGGGCGGATCTGAGCAATCGCTATATCTGGGTCATTATGCTGGTCACCATGAGTTACGGCGTGATCGGCTTTGTCGACGACTATAGAAAAGTCATCAAGCGCAACAGTGACGGCTTGTCGGCCAAAGCCAAGTATTTCTGGCAATCAGCCATTGGCTTGGCGGTAGCCATTTTTCTATACAAGACAGCGGTATTGCCGGCAGAAACCCAATTCATCGTGCCCTTCTTTAAAAACGTCATACTGGAAATGGGCTGGCTGTATGTGGTGTTGACCTATTTTGTCATTGTCGGCACCAGTAATGCCGTAAATCTGACCGATGGCCTGGATGGTCTGGCCATTATGCCTACTGTGATGGTGGCCTCCGGTTTGGGGATCTTTGCCTATCTGTCGGGACATGTCACATTTTCTGACTATCTGGCGATTCCCTACTTGCCCAATGCCGGCGAATTGATCGTATTCTGCGCGGCTTTGGTGGGGGCAGGGCTGGGATTTTTATGGTTTAACGCTTATCCGGCCATGGTATTCATGGGCGATGTTGGCGCGCTGGCCTTGGGCGGTGCTTTGGGCGTTTTGGCGGTTTTGGTCAGGCAGGAAGTCGTGCTGATGATCATGGGCGGTGTTTTTGTCATGGAGACGGTATCGGTGATCATTCAAGTGGCTTCATTCAAAATGACAGGCAAACGCGTTTTCCGCATGGCGCCGATACATCATCATTTTGAATTGAAAGGCTGGCCTGAACCACGGGTTATCGTAAGGTTTTGGATCATCACCGTGATTCTGGTGCTGATTGGTCTGGCGACACTGAAATTGAGATAAAAATGGATAATGCAGCGACTCTCGGTTTGTTAAAAAAGCATTTCGCGCTGGAACCGCAAAGCGCCAAAGTACTGGTGGTGGGCCTCGGCATCACCGGCATTTCCGTGGCGCACTTTTTGCGGCGGCTAAACATCAAGTTTGCCGTGACTGACAGTCGCGACAAGCCGCCGTTATTGAATGAATTTTTACAGCAAATGCCGGATACCCCTATTTTTACAGGCGGTTTTGACGAGGCTGCTTTTGAGGTCGCGACCCATCTGGTCGTCAGCCCCGGCGTTTCGCTCCATGAAAAGGCCATTATTAAAGCCGTTGCCAAAGGGGCTGTGTGTGCCAGCGAGATAGACCTGTTCGCCTGCTCCGTTGATGTTCCGGTGATTGCCATCAGCGGTTCCAACGGCAAAAGCACTGTCACCACCATGGTGGGCGAAATGGCAAAAGCGGCTGGCAAGCGTGTGGGCGTGGGGGGCAATCTCGGCACGCCGGCGCTGGATCTGCTGCAACAAGATGCTGAACTATACGTGCTCGAGCTTTCCAGTTTCCAACTGGAAAGAACCACGGTTTTCAATGCCGAAGCGGCGACGGTGCTCAATGTCACTGCCGACCATTTGGACAGGCACGCCGACATGGCGGAATACGCGCAAGAGAAACAAAAGGTTTTTCACGGCAATGGCGCCATGATCATCAATATAGATGATCCCCTGGTGAATGCCATGCGCGAGCCTGGCAGAAAGCTGTATACGTTTTCGATAAAACAGCCTGCTGATTTTCACCTGCAGTTAAAAGACGGCGCCGAATATCTCATGTACCGGGAGCAATGTTTGATGCCGCGCGCCGAATTGCCGCTCGAAGGTCGGCACAATGCGGCAAATGCTTTGGCGGCGCTGGCTTTAGGCACTGCGGTAGGATTGGATGTGCAGGCAATGTGTGATGCGCTGCGAAAATTCAAAGGTCTGGCGCATCGGATGCAACGCGTTGCGGAAATACGCGGCGTCACCTGGGTGAACGATTCAAAGGCAACCAATATCGGCGCCTGTATTGCCGCCCTGCAGGGTTACGATCGTAAAGTTATTTTAATTGCCGGCGGCGATGCCAAAGGCGCTGACATGACTGAACTGACGCCGATCATCCAAGAAAAAGCAAAAAGTGTAGTCCTGATGGGTAAGGATGCGGGCCTGATAGAACGCGCACTCAGTGGTTGCGTGCCCGTGCATTCGGCAGAAAATATTGGGCAGGCGGTACAGATTGCGGCCCGTCTAGCCGATGTCGGCGATAGTGTATTACTGTCGCCGGCCTGCGCCAGTCTGGACCAGTTTAAAAACTATCAGGACCGTGGCGAAAAATTCGCCAAAGCCGTATTGGGGTTGCAGGCATGAGCATTCGGATGAAAAAGCCGCAGGGTAGGCAATTTCATTATGATCCGCTGATGCTGATCGCATGCACGAGTTTGCTGGTTATCGGCTATATCATGGTGGCTTCTGCGTCCTTGCATTTGGGTGTCAAAATGGGCGCCAGCACTATGCACTATCCGATCAGACAGTTGATTCATATCGGCCTGGGAATGGTGCTCGGAACTTGCGTGGCTCTGGTGCCGATACGGAAATGGCAACAATGGGGGCCTTGGCTGTTTATCGTGGGCCTGTTTTTGTTGGTGATTGTTTTGGTCCCGGGTTTGGGTGTCAAGGTTAACGGCAGTGTGCGCTGGTTGTCATTAGGTGGGCTAAGAATACAGGTGTCGGAAGTGGTCAAGTTTTTTGCCGTGATATACATGGCGGGTTATGTCACTCGACACCAGAAAACCGTGCAGGAATCCGCTTACGGCATCGTCAAACCGTTGCTACTGTTTTCACTCGCTTGCGTCCTGTTATTGCTGGAGCCTGACTTCGGCTCGGCCGTGGTGATTTTAATCATCGCCATGGGCATTATGTTTTTAGGCGGCGCCCGATTATCGCAATTTGTTATTTTGCTGGCGCTGGTGGCCGTACTGGCCATGTTGCTGGTTTATTTTTCGCCGTATCGTCTGGTTCGGGTTACCAGTTTTATGGATCCCTGGAAGGACCCGCTAAATACTGGTTTTCAGTTGGTTAATGCGCTGATTTCATTCGGACGTGGTGAATGGCTGGGCGTAGGCTTGGGCAGCGGCATTCAGAAGTTATTTTATCTGCCGGAAGCGCATACCGATTTTCTGTTTTCCGTGATCGGGGAAGAATTGGGTTTGTTGGGTGTGGTGTCAGTGATCGGATTATTTGCCTTGTTAATATGGCGCATATTTCAACTAGCGGTGTTGGCTGAAAAGGTAGGCCAACAATTTTCGGCCTTTATTGCTTATGGTCTGGGCATCTGGTTCGGTTTCCAAGCCTTTGTCAATATGGGCGTCAACATGGGCATACTGCCTACGAAAGGGTTGACTTTGCCACTGATGAGTTATGGCGGCGGCAGCATGATGGTGATGTGTTGCGCAGTGGCCTTGTTGTTCCGGGTGTATAGCGAAATTTATGAAATTGTGGCCAGTACACCAAAAGGAAGGGCGGCAGCATGGGCAAGCGCATAGTAATTATGGCCGGCGGCACCGGCGGCCATGTGTTTCCAGCCTTGGCGGTAGCGCAATCGCTGGCTGAAAAGGGCTGGCAAGTAAGCTGGCTAGGGACTCAGAAAGGCTTGGAAAGCAAAGTGGTTCCCGCCCATGATATAGCCATAGACTGGTTGTCCGTAGCCGGTGTGCGCGGCAAAGGCGGGTTGTCGAAGATTAAGGCGGCATTCATGCTGGTGAAGGCCTGTTTCCAGGCGCTGACAATATTGCGCAAGCGCAGACCCGATGTGGTGCTGGGCATGGGCGGATTTGTTGCCGGCCCCGGCGGACTGATGGCGAAACTCCTGGGAATTCCTTTGGTTATTCATGAGCAAAACCGGGTGCCCGGCACGACCAATAGAATGTTGGCAAAAATAGCTAATCAAGTTTTGGAGGCATTTCCGAACAGCTTTAAAGCGGCCGTTAATGCGAAATGCACAGGTAATCCCTTGAGAAAAGCCTTTTTAAACCTGCCGGAGAAGCAAGGTCAGACGGCAAGCCAAGGTATCAATATCCTGGTTGTCGGCGGCAGTCAGGGGGCGCAAATTTTGAATGAGATCGTGCCCGAAGCAGCGGCGATGCTAAAAGATGCGCATATCAGGCATCAGACCGGAGTCGCCATGTTCGAACAGGTGCAGAACCGATATAAAACGTTGGCAGTCGAGGCGCAAGTGCAGGCGTTCATTGACGACATGGTGGCCGCCTATCAATGGGCAGACCTGGTGATTTGTCGATCCGGCGCCATGACCGTGAGCGAACTTGCCGCCGTCGGTGTGCCGGCGATATTGATCCCGCTGCCCCATGCAATCGATGATCATCAAACTGCGAATGCACGCTATTTAGCCGATGCCGGTGCCGGGCTAATACTGCTGCAGAGAGACCTGACGGCGACCACGCTGGCAGAACAGATAACGAAGATAGCCAAAAACTTGAATGAAATGGCGAAGGCTGCAAAACAATGCGCGCGTCTGGATGCGACAGAAGTTGTCGCATCCAGTTGCATGGCT
>Ga0208509_1000331_pt1 | contig 18018 bp, 11 predicted proteins | sample LakWasMeta7_HOW4_2_FD_183857 | JGI IMG/M metagenome (GOLD analysis project Ga0208509, IMG submission 183857) | Freshwater sediment methanotrophic microbial communities from Lake Washington under simulated oxygen tension - Sediment Metagenome... | ecosystem: Environmental > Aquatic > Freshwater >...
CCGAACTGTTCCTCGTCGAAGGGGACTCCGCGGGCGGCTCCGCCAAACAGGGCCGCGACCGCCGCACCCAGGCCATCCTGCCGTTGAAAGGCAAGATTTTGAACGTCGAAAAGGCCCGCTTCGACAAAATGATCTCCTCCGAGGAAGTCGGCACGCTGATCACCGCGCTCGGCTGCGGCATCGGCAAGGAAGAATACAATCTGGCCAAGCTGCGCTACCACCGCATCATCATCATGACCGATGCGGACGTGGACGGCTCGCACATTCGCACCCTGCTCTTAACCTTTTTCTACCGGCAACTGCCTGAGATCGTCGAAAAGGGCTACATCTACATCGCCCAGCCGCCGCTGTACAAGGTCAAAAAAGGCAAGCAGGAACATTATGTGAAGGACGATGCGGCTCTGAACGAATATCTGATCCAGCAGGCCTTGGACAAGGCACAACTGTTCACCAGCGAAGATGTGCCGCCGATTCAGGGCCAGGGCCTCGAAAAACTGGCGCAGGAATTCACCGAAGTCACGCGCACGATCGACCGCCTGGCCAGACGCTACGACAGCGGCTTCCTGGAACAATTGACGCTGATGGACGTGGTGAACGAGCCGCTGCTCCAAGACAAGGAAGCCTTGCACGCCTGGCTGATGAGATTGCAAAGCAATCTTTCCGCCGCAGACGCCAAAACCCTCTATGCGGTCGAATTGGAATACCGGCACGAACAGGATTTCATCATTACGGTCGACAAACGCCGGCACGGCAACAACAAGCAATTCGTGCTGCCGGCCAGCTTTTTCAACGGCAAGGACTACCAAAGGATCGCGCACTATGCGCAATTGACCGCCGGCATGTTCAACGCCGCATCGTACATGCAGATGGGCGAAAAACAGCAGCCGGTCGCGAACTTCAAGCAAGCCTTCGACTGGATGATGCGGGAGATCAAAAAAGGCCAGCACATCCAACGCTACAAAGGCCTCGGCGAGATGAACCCGGAACAACTCTGGGAGACCACGCTCGATGCGAACAACCGCCGCTTACTGCAAGTCAGAATCGAAGACGTGATTGCGGCCGATGAAATCTTCACCACCTTGATGGGCGATGTGGTCGAGCCGCGCCGGGACTTTATCGTGAAGAATGCGCTGGATGTGGCGAATTTGGATGTGTGAGGCAGTGGTGTCAGATCTCATAATTTATGAAAAAAATCTCACAATTGTGAAATGAAATCTCATAATTAGTGAAAAAGAAGTAACACAGATAAAGAAAAAAATACCTTGAGTTCCTGGTAAGTAACGCCGAGGATATTATTCAAGGTATTGATGGTGCTGGGCAACACATCTTGTGTTGCCCTTCCATGAAGTCTAAAAAATCGGGCCGATTTGGAGAAGTTATTAATCCATGAAGCTGGATTGCAATTAAACTAAACATTTGATTCCTGTTAAACTACCAATCAACAGTCATTAATAGAGTTAGTTTTTCATTTGCCCTAAACTAGCGTGGATAGGCATTAAAAACTGTTTCCAACCTGATCCAAAAGTTTAATAAAGGATGATCGCTTGGACGCGCAACGTATTACGCTCAATCAGCTCGAAAGCCATCTTTGGGAATCCGCAAACATTCTGCGCGGCCCGGTCGATGCCGCCGACTTTAAAACCTACATCTTCCCACTGTTGTTCTTCAAGCGCATTTGCGATGTTTGGGACGATGAATACGCGGAGATCGTCACCGAAACCGGCGATTCAGAATTAGCGCTTTTTCCCGAGTCCCACCGTTTCCAGATACCTGACGATTGCCACTGGCAGAATGTACGCGCGGTGCCCAGCAATGTCGGCAATGCATTACAGCGCGCTATGCGGGAAATCGAAAAAGCCAACCCTGATACCTTATACGGGGTCTTCGGCGATGCCCAATGGACCAACAAGGAGCGTCTGTCGGACGCCCTACTCAAGGATTTGATCGAGCACTTTTCCAAATTGCCGCTAGGCAATCACAGCGCGACTTCCGACATCGTGGGCGATGCCTACGAATATCTGATCAAGAAGTTCGCCGATGCGACCAATAAGAAAGCCGGCGAATTCTATACCCCGCGCAGCGTGGTGCGACTGATGATCGACATGCTCGATCCGAAAGAAGGCGAAACGATCTACGACCCGGCCTGCGGCACCGGAGGCATGCTGCTCGCGGCTGTGCAGCACGTCAATGAAAGACATGGCGACGTAAAGCGTCTTTGGGGCAAACTGTTTGGCCAGGAGAAGAACCTGACCACTTCGTCCATTGCCCGGATGAACCTGTTTCTGCACGGCATCGAGGATTTTCAGATCGTGCGCGGCGACACCCTACGTAGCCCTGCATTTTTCGATGGCGATCGCTTGGCTACCTTTGACTGCGTGATCGCCAATCCACCGTTTTCGTTGGAGAAATGGGGCGAAGAGTTATGGCTTAACGATCCTTTCGGCCGCAACTTTGCCGGCCTGCCGCCCTCCAGCTCGGGCGACTTCGCCTGGGTGCAACACATGGTCAAATCGATGGCCGAGGGCACGGGCCGCATGGTGGTGGTGTTGCCGCAAGGTGCTCTGTTTCGAAAGGGTGCCGAAGGATCGATCAGACAAAAGCTGCTTGAGCTAGATTTAATAGAAGCGGTTATCGGATTGGCGCCCAACCTGTTCTACGGCACGGGCCTAGCGGCGTGCATTCTGGTGCTGCGGAAGAAGAAACCTGCCGATCGTCGGGATAAAGTCATGATCGCTGATGCTTCGCGCCTATTCCGCCGTGGACGCGCACAAAACTTTCTGGAGTCGGTGCATGCTAAAGAAATACAGCGTTGGTTCGAGAATTACGAAGACGTTCAGGATGCCGTGCGAATCGTTGGACTCGACGAAGTCAAGGCCGAGGACTGGACCCTCAACATTTCTCGTTATGTATTACCGCCTCTGACCGAAGACATTCCGCCTTTACCCGAAGCCATAGCTGCTTTCAAGGAAGCACTGCGTCGTTGCCGCGAAGCGGAGGAACGATTAGCCAAAGTCATGGCCGAAGGAGGCTGGCTGCAATGAGCCATCGAATCACCCAACAAGAACTCGAATCCTATCTCTGGGGCGCTGCCGTCCTGTTGCGCGGACTGATCGATGCCGGCGATTACAAGCAGTTCATCTTCCCGCTGCTGTTCTTCAAGCGCATCTCGGATGTCTGGGACGAAGAATACCAAACAGCACTGGCCGAATCGGACGGCGACCTGTCTTATGCCGAGTTTGCCGAAAACCATCGCTTCCAGATTCCAGACGGTGCGCATTGGAATGACGTGCGCCAGGTGCCGAAGAATGTCGGCATGGCGATCCAGACCGCGCTACGGCAGATAGAAGCCTCTAACCCTGACCTGCTTGCCGGCATCTTCGGCGATGCGCCCTGGACTAACCGCGAGCGCCTGCCTGACGAGACCCTGAAGAACCTGATCGAACACTTCTCGACCCAGACGCTGTCGGTCGCCAACGTGCCCGAGGATGAACTTGGCAATGCCTACGAGTTCCTGATCAAGAAGTTCGCCGACGATTCCGGTCATACCGCCGCCGAGTTCTACACCAACCGTACCGTCGTGCATTTGATGACGCAACTGCTCGCGCCACAGGCCGGCGAATCGATATACGACCCCACCTGCGGCACCGGCGGCATGCTGATTTCCGCGCTGGCCGAGGTCAAGCGCAGCGGCGGTGAATACCGCACCCTCAAGCTCTACGGGCAGGAACGCAACCTGATTACCTCAGGGATTGCCCGGATGAACCTCTTCCTGCATGGCGTCGAGGATTTTCAGATCATTCGCGGCGACACGCTGGCCGACCCCAAGCACATCGAGGGTGATCGCTTACGCCAATTCGACGTGATCCTGGCTAATCCGCCGTACTCGATCAAACAATGGGATCGCACCGCTTTCGAGAAAGACAAATGGGGCCGCAACTTCCTCGGCACCCCGCCTCAAGGCCGCGCCGACTATGCCTTTCAACAGCACATTCTGGCCAGCCTGAGCGACAAGGGCCGCTGCGCTATCCTCTGGCCGCATGGCGTACTGTTCCGCAACGAAGAACAGTCCATGCGCGCCAAGATGGTCGAGCAGGACTGGGTCGAGGCGGTCATCGGCCTTGGACCAAATCTGTTTTACAACTCGCCGATGGAATCTTGCATCGTCGTCTGCAATCGACGGAAACCGGCGGAGCGCAAAAACAAGGTGTTATTCATCGATGCGTTAAATGAAGTGACACGGGAACGGGCACAGAGCTTTCTAAAGCCTGAACATCAACAACGCATCTTGCAATCATTCCAAAAATTCGCCACTATGGAGGGTTTCTCGACAACAGCGACCCAAGATCAGATCATGGCGAATGGGGCAAACTTGTCGATACCGCTCTATGTAAAGCGGCTGACTTCGTCCTCCCGGGGTAACATCGACCAGCCTGTCAGTTTAAAAACAGCATGGCTGAATTGGCAAAATGATGGCCGCGCGTTTTGGCAGCAGATGGATAACTTGATCGAAACACTCGATCAACTGACACCGGAGAATAATTCCGATGCGTAGTGCAATCGAATTATTTGACGAACTCAATGCGGTCGATGAATCGGCGCACATCGAAGCCAAGCGGGCCAGCGAACTCGGCAAATCGGTGATGCAAACCGTCATCGCCTTTGCCAATGAACCAGGGCTGGATGGCGGCTACTTACTGCTTGGCGCAAACTGGAAAACCAACGACAAAGGCGATGTGGTCTACTGGGCGGAGGGTTTATCTGATTTGGACAAAATTCAAAAGGATTTGGCCAGCCAATGCTCGACCATGCTTAACGTCGTGGTCCGGCCTGAAATGCAAGTCGATACGGTTGACGGCAAACCGGTGTTGGTGGTTTATGTCCCGGAGTCCGACATCAGCCAGAAACCGGTTTATCTAAAAGCCACGGGGTTGCCTCGCGGCGCCTATCGGCGCATCGGTTCCACCGATCAGCATTGTGTCGATGAAGACCTTTGGGTGTTGCGCGGCGAAACTCAGCCGCAATCGGGGCCCGACATGGTCGTGATCCGCGATGCGACACATGACGACATTGATCTGATGGCGGTTGCCGAATATCGCCGCCTACGTGCGGAAGCCAATCCGGGCGCCGAAGAACTGGCCTATGGCGACGACGATTTGCTGGAAGCCATTTGCGCGCTGAGGCGAGTGGATGGTGATTTGCGGCCCACAGTCGCCGGCATTGTACTCTTCGGTAAATCGTTGGCGTTGCGTCGGTTGATGCCTGCCCTGCGCATCGATTATATTCGTGTCCCCGGCACGCAATGGGTCGAAGATCCGGATGATCGTTTTGTTACCACGCTCGATTTACGCAAACCTTTACTGTTGGCTTTGCGGCAAATGCAAAACACGATTCTGGATGAATTGCCCAAAGGCTTTCGTCTTGACGATGGAGAACTGCAAAGCCGACAAGAGCCGCTGTTGCCGCGCAAGGTGATCCGCGAAGCCTTGGCCAACGCCGCCATGCATCGCAGCTATCAGGTTCACAGCCCGGTGCAGATCATCCGCTACAGCAACCGCATCGAAGTGATCAATCCGGGTTTTTCGCTCAAGGATATGGCCGACTTGGGTACGCCTGGATCAAAGCTGCGCAATCCGGCCATTGCCGCCGTGCTGCACGACCTGCACTGGGCCGAAACCAAGGGCTCCGGCATTCGGACCATGCGCCGCCTTTCCGCCGAAGCAGGCCTGCCGTTGCCGGAATTCAATTCAGACCGACAAAGAAATGAATTCAAGGCCACGCTATTCCTGCACCACCTATTGACGGAAGAAGACTACCGTTGGCTCAAATCGCTCGCCGGTGATCTGAACGCAGAGGATGCCAAGGTTCTGATTTACGCCCGCGAAACCGGCGCGGTCGATAACACGGCTTGTCGGGATTTTTCCGGCCTCGATACCCTGACTGCCAGCCAGGTGCTGCGGCGTTTGCGCGACCGGGGATTATTAGTCAAGCAAGGCAGCGGCAGCCGTACCTATTACACATTACAGACGCCATTGGTCGGACCCGATCTGCATCCGGATCAGACGCGTTTACCGTTCGAAAACGAACCGGTTCTGCTTGAAGGTGGCAAGCTCAACGAAGAAGGTGGTAAGCTCGCCGAAAAAGGTGGCAAGCTCAAGCCTTCCGACTTACCACCTGAGCTTGCAACCTTTCTGCCTCAGGCAGGCCAGCGATTGAGAACTGATGCGCTGCGAGCACTGATTTGCCGGCTGTGCCGTTGGCGCAGTCTGCGAGGTGAGGAACTTGCCACCTTGCTCGGCAAAGACCTCAAATACCTGCGTAACAAGCATTTGACGGAAATGGTACAAAGCGGTCAATTGAATCTGCTCTATCCGGAGTCTCCTAATCATCCGCACCAGGCTTATCTTGCGCCGGAACCACAGAAGGAGATCACGCGTGACTGAGGTGAAAAAATTAAAGCCGGGCTGGAAAATCTGGCGCTTCGATCAGATCGCCACCAACGTCAATGTGCGTATCGATAAACCGTCGGAGTCCGGCATGGAGCATTATGTCGGACTGGAACATCTCGATCCCGATTCATTACGGATTCGCCGTTGGGGCAGTCCGGATGATGTGGAAGCCACGAAGCTAGTGTTCAAGAAAGGTGACATCATTTTTGGGCGCCGCCGGGCCTACCAACGCAAGCTTGGTGTGGCTGAGTTCGACGGCATTTGTTCGGCCCATGCGATGGTGCTGCGTGCCAAGCCCGAGGTTGTGCTGCCGGAGTTTCTGCCCTTCTTCATGCAGAGCGATTTGTTCATGAGTCGAGCGGTGGAGATTTCGGTGGGATCGCTATCGCCGACCATCAATTGGAAAACACTGGCAACGCAGGAATTTGCGTTGCCATCACTGCATGAACAGCGAATTCTCGCTAAATCATTTCTTGCCATAGAAGACAGTTTGTCCAATTTCGCTGATGCGCATACTGTAGCTACAAACCTGTTTCGCGCGATGCATGGCGATTTGTACGCTAAGGCATTGAACTCGACCACTGGCACAAAACTTTCGCAAATTTTCGATTCAATTTCAGATAAGGGATTCACCGATATACCTATTCTTTCCGTAACTATAGACGGGAATGTTGTACGAAGAGATTCCTTAGAAAGGCATGTTTCCGATGAGACTGGAGAGGAGAAATACATCCGAGTTCTGCCGAATGATCTGGTCTACAACACTATGCGTCTCTGGCAAGGTGCTATAGGTATAGTCGGGGAAGAAGGGTTGATTAGTCCGGCTTACACAGTACTTCGGCTCAAGGATAGGACTGATACCCCCGAGTATTGGTGGCACCTGTTCCGCTCCCCTTCAATTATCAACGAATACAGGCGTTTTGTAAAAGGTGTAGCCAAGGATCGTTGGAGAATCTATTTCAAAGACCTTCAACATCTCTGTGTATCTGTCCCTTCTCCAGAAGTGCGAAAGAGATCATCTGAACAGTTAGAGACAATTAGATCCGCTAGTAAAAAAATTTCCGAGAGACGCGATGCGCTATTTGCACTTAGAAGCCGAATGATTGAATGTGGTTTGGGAGGCTAGAATGTTTAACGAATCCAACACCGTCGAAGCCTACCTCTTCGATTTGCTTTCCGGCCCCGTAAAATCCGCATCAAGTAACTTTGCCCAAGAACCTCAAATCGCCTATGGCCGCATTCAAAAAGGACTCGGTTGGCGTCGGATCGCTTGTGCCGACATTCCCCGACAACCGCAGGAAGTGTTGGTTGAACCTTGGCTTCGCGATGCACTAATCCGCCTGAACCCCGAAATCGCCGCCCAACCCGACCGCGCCGACGAGGTGCTATACAAGCTGCGTGCGATTATCCTTTCGGTGCGTTCAGACGGTCTGATCCGCGCCAACGAGGAAATGATGGCCTGGATCAAGGGCGAGCGCTCGATGCCCTTCGGCCACAACAACGAGCATGTACCGGTGCTACTGATAGACTTCGACAATCTCGACCAGAACCAATATGTCGTCACCCAGCAATTCACCTTCCGCGCCGGCAGCGCCGAGCGCCGCGCCGACCTGATGCTGCTGGTCAATGGCCTGCCGCTGGTGTTGATCGAGGCCAAGACGCCGACGCGGGCAGCTGTGAGCTGGGTCGATGGCGCGGTGCAGGTGCACGACGACTACGAGAAGTTCGTGCCGGAACTGTTCGTCTGCAACGTGTTTTCGGTCGCCACCGAAGGTAAGGCATATCACTACGGCTCGATCGGCTTGCCGATCAAAGATTGGGGGCCGTGGAATCTGGAGGAGGACAACGGCGATGCGCGGCACCATCCGCTCAAGACTTTACAGCTTGCCGCCGAAAGCATGCTGCGGCCGCATGTGGTGCTGGATGTTCTTGCTAGCTTTACCTTGTTCGCTACCGACAAGAAGAAGCGCCGCATCAAGATCATCTGCCGCTATCAACAATACGAAGCGGCGAACAAGATCGTCGAGCGCGTGCTGGCCGGCTATCCGAGGAAAGGCCTGATCTGGCATTTCCAGGGCTCCGGCAAATCGCTGCTGATGGTGTTCGCGGCGCAGAAACTGCGCCTGCATCCTCGCCTGAAAAACCCGACCGTGCTAATCGTGGTGGATCGCATCGACCTGGATACCCAGATCACCGGCACTTTCACCGGGGCCGACATTCCAAATCTGGAGAAGGCCGACACCCGCGACAAATTGCAACAACTGCTGGCGCAGGACGTGCGCAAGATCATCATCACGACGATCTTCAAGTTTGGCGAAGTCCCTAATGGAAAAGGGGGCGCGCTTAACGAACGCAGCAACATCATCGCCCTGGTCGACGAGGCGCACCGCACCCAGGAAGGCGACCTCGGACGTAAGATGCGCGATGCCCTACCCAATGCTTTCCTGTTCGGTCTGACCGGCACGCCTATCAACCGCTTCGACCGCAACACCTTCTATGCCTTCGGCGCCGATGAAGACGACAAGGGCTACCTGAGCCGCTACGGCTTCGAGGAGTCGATCCGCGACGGAGCTACGCTGAAGCTCCACTTCGAGCCGCGCCTGTTGGAGTTGCACATCGACAAAGCCGCCATCGACGCCGCGTTCAAGGAAATGACCGGAGGTCTCTCGGACCTGGATCGCGACAATCTCGGCAAGACCGCCGCTAAGATGGCGGTACTGGTCAAGACGCCGGAGCGCATCCGACGCGTGTGCGAGGACATCGTTCAGCACTTCCAGAGCAAGGTGGAACCGAACGGCTTCAAGGGCCAGATCGTCACCTTCGACCGGGAAGCCTGCCTGCTCTACAAGACCGAGCTGGACAAGCTGCTGCCCCCGGAAGCCTCCGAGATCGTGATGACCGTCAATGGCAACGAGCAACAATACAAACCGTTTGCCCGCAGCCGTGACGAGGAAGAGCGCTTGCTCGATCGGTTCCGCGACCCGAAAGATCCGCTTAAACTGCTGATCGTCACGGCCAAACTGTTGACCGGCTTCGACGCGCCGATCTTGCAGGCGATGTACCTGGACAAGCCGCTGCGGGATCATACGCTTTTGCAAGCGATTTGCCGAGTGAACCGAACCTATTCGGAGCAGAAGACGCACGGCCTGATCGTGGACTATCTCGGCATCTTCGACGACGTCGCCAAGGCGCTGGAGTTCGACGACAAAAGCGTTCTGGCGGTGGTATCTAACATTCAGGAGCTCAAGGACAAATTGCCCGAAGCGATGCAGAAATGTCTGGCCTTCTTTGCCGGCGTGGATCGCACGATCGAAGGCTACGAAGGTCTGATTGCCGCCCAGCAATGCCTACCCAACAACGAGGTGCGAGACAATTTCGCCGCCGAGTTCAGTGTACTCGGGAAACTGTGGGAAGCGATTTCACCCGATCCGTTTCTCGGCCAGTTCGAGAAGGATTACAAGTGGCTGTCGCAAGTGTATCAGTCGGTACAGCCCTCCAGTGGTCACGGCAAGCTGATCTGGCATTCGCTCGGCGCGAAGACGATCGAATTGATTCACCAGAATGTGCATGTCGACGCGGTGCGCGACGATCTCGATACCTTGGTACTGGATGCCGATTTGCTGGAAGCGGTGCTCTCCACTCCCGACCAGAAAAAAGCCAAAGAGATTGAAATCAAAGTCTCCCGCCGGTTGCGCAAGCATCTGGGCAATCCAACATTCAAAGCCTTGTCCGAACGCCTGGATGCCTTGCGCGATCGCTTCGAATCCGGGGCGTTGAACAGCGTCGAATTCTTGAAGCAGTTACTGCAACTGGCCAAGGAAGTGTTACAGGCGGAAAAAGAAACGCCGCCCAAGGAAGACGAAGATCGCGGCAAGGCGGCGCTGACCGAACTGTTCAATGAAGTCAAAACGGCAGACACGCCGATCATCGTCGAGAGGGTCGTCACCGACATTGACGAGATCGTTCGTCTGGTACGCTTTCCCGGTTGGCAGAATACCTTGGCCGGCGAGCGAGAAGTCAAAAAAGCGCTACGCAAATCGCTCTTCAAATACAAATTACATGCCGACGAGGAGTTGTTTGAGAAGGCATATAGCTACATTCGCCAGTATTATTAGACCGCTATCAGTCTAATCTTTCAAAGAAAGGAATGATATTGTTCAAAAAACTCTTTAGAGTCGACCATAGAAGATCGAACAGAATCAACTTTTAAACGAAAACCGATTGGGTCTTTAGATTTTTGTTCAACAAGATTCTTCCAAATATTACCTCTTGTAACAGGATCCACTGAATAGCCGTAGAAATGGAGCCAACTCCACAACCACATCAAATGCTCATTATTTAATGCCGCCAGCTGTTCCTCGGTTGGCGGACCTGCATACCAGTTGGCGTTCAAGAAAATATTTACACATATAGGAAAATCAAGTCCTAATGTCAATTTTTCGATCTTACACATTTCCTCGTATGAGTTGACCGGTGCATTTCTTTTTTTGACTTCATACAATAAAAAACCACCAAAAACGATACAGCTCATGGAAAAAAGCCCATCATCCATATCAAAACGTCGATATCCCCAATTAGTTTTCTCAAAGACCATTGTGCGGAAAACTCTATAGAGCTCGACTATCATTTTATCATCGTAAGTCATCTCAGCAGCGATCATGATTAAAATCTTAAACATGTACCTGACCTCTAGCTGGGCATCTTCAATTCGATTGTGTAATTGAGAGTTTAACCAATAAACCAATAATGCAGCTAGCGCACTGAGGCTATATTGATTCATCAGCTTATGCCCGATGTTATTAGAAAAATTGGGCAGTGGCTTTGATAGATCAATGACTTTTTGAAGGTTTGGAGTCAAGATCAAAATTATCTCTGGGTCGAACTTTTCCGTCGAAATTTTTATGTTTTCTTCCTCTTGATCACAGAGTTTCAATACGTCCCATAAGGGATTATTCAGCAAACTAGCGGTACCCGAGTGTTCTGCATCAATTAAATCAACCAATTTTCTAGGCATATGTTCACCATTTTTATAGTGATGCCAAATGCTATCGGTTCCAAAATGCTTGTCAAGTTGATACGCGTTCAAACATCCTGTCCGTTTCTCAATCTCTGAATACCAAAATTTGACCCGCAAAGTGTCGATCGGATGACGAATAGCCGTTTTTTTTGATTTGTTTGCCATTTACTCTTGTATCTAATACATATTTGAACAGTGGGGGGGGGTGAACTTCTATGTTATTGATAATAAACCAAATAATTGTCAACCTTTAGGGAAAAAATTCTAAAAACATTCCTGATGAATTCACCTAAAAGAATTGTTATGCTCTATGTAAACATCGCAACAGAGCGTGACTGAATTATGATTGAAATGAACTCATCAAAACATTTGGCTAAAGAGTTACAGGACGGACTCACCCGACTCTATGGCCCTTTACTGGCTGCCAAGGATCTGTGGAAAATATTGGGTTATGGGAGCCCCGCCGCTTACCGTCAGGCGAGAGCGCGGAAAAGTCTGCCAGTAGCTGAATTTGAAATCGAAGGTCGCCGAGGCCATTTCGCACTTACAAAAGATGTTGCACTGTGGTTGGCTGGGCAAAAATTTTCTAACTCACCAGACAAAAACGAACTAGTTATGATTGAGTCAGAGAAAAACGAGGAGGCAAATATGTAAGTGCAGCACGGAACAAACTTTGTCGGCTTGCCCCGCGCTGCAAGCGAAGTAGATACCTCGCCGTCGGAAAGCTTAGTATCCCTCCGCTCACAGTTCTCGTCAAGCCGATCTGGCACAACTTACCCCTAACACAAAATTTTATTGCCGCACATGGTAAGGAATAGTTATGTCCATACATTCTAATGACGAGCATAAAAGCTCTGGTCAGAGCGCTACTTTACGCCTGAATATTGCACCCCAGCCCAAAGCCGAGCGGGCAAGAGAGCCCATAACTCCTTCTCGGGGACTTGTCCGGGGACAGTTTCCGTCGACGAAGATGTTGCGCATGATTGCTTGGGAATCGCAGCTGGAACAAAAAGCCTGTTACCACTTTGAATATTCCCCTGCCGTTCTTGCATTCCGAGAACAGCCAAAAACACTATACCTACCATACCTGGACAGGATGTATCGGTATACGCCGGATTTTGAGTTGACGTTATACAACGGTGAAATCTGTTATGTCGAAGTAAAGCCTTTATTAAAGTTGCGCTCACCGCAAGTAATGGAACGGCTTCAACTGGCCAATCAGTTCATAGCAGAAAAGGGTCACAAATTCATCGTATTAACCGATACGGAATTGAATTATCCGACTCGAATTAGGAATTTTTCGATACTGCGACCTTATTTGCGATTCGAGATTCCCTCTCACATCCTAAGCCAAGCCAAAACATGGCTGGCCCAAGCTAACAATCCAAAATTTAAGGATTTAAGCCACTTTCTTGACTCCCAAATCACCGCTTTTGCATTGCTCGCGCAATTACAGATCGGTTTCGAGTTCGACAAACCGCTCAACAACTCAACCGAACTTTTTATCGTATCTACTGGAGATCAACATGAAACTTGTCTCTTTGCATTCCGGACAGGAAATGATTTTGAACAATGTGCCGTACCGACTAATCCGCATACTTGAAGACGGTCATTGCCAATTGGAACGAAAAAGCGATCTGGCGTTAAGCAGTTATACCAAACAAGAACTGTTAGGTTTTATCAGTTCGGGACTGCTCGTTTTATGCGGGCAGCATAGTATTAGTGTTACCACGACACCGGAAAGTAGTCGGCGACACGAAAGCGATTTATTGGGTTATCCCGAGGATATTCAAAAGGAAGTTTATTACCGATTTCAATATATAAAGAAGGCTGACGAGCTATTAGGAAATGCGATTACTTGCTCAGGGTTATCTAGGGTCATTCAGTTGGTGGCAGAGGGAAGTAATGATTCCAACCCACCGTCGACTATTACTGTGTACCGTTGGTGGAAACGATGGATAAAAGCAGATCGGTCTGTCACGGCATTAGTTAGTTATACGAAAGGGCCGAAAAATAAACGCAGAATCGTTAAAGAATTGGAGCAGCTCACACAACAACTCGTCGAAGAAATCTATCTCAAGTCGGAAGACAACAGTATTGAAGACGTATATGCGGCGCTAAAAAACAAAATTAAGGCATTGAATGTCACTCGACAAGCCCCTCTGCCCATTCCTGGTAGAGCGACCTTGTATCGCTACATTGGAACATATGATGAATACTTGGTCATGGCGGCCCGGAAAGGCAAGCAAGCAGCCGACAAACATTTCCGGGCCACAGACAAAGGACCCGAACCCAAATATATTCTGGAACGAGTCGAAGTTGACCATACACCGTTGGATTTATTGCTCATTGATGACTTGACCGGGCTGGTTATCGGAAGACCGACGGTTACGTTCATTCTGGATCGCAAAACACGCGAACCTCTGGGGTTTGAAGTTGGATTCGAACCCCCGTCGCAACTTGCGGTAATGCGGGCACTTCGACACGCAATCTTGCCGAAAACCTACGTATCTCAGGAATATCCTGAGGTCGAAAACCCATGGCTTGCCTACGGCATTCCGGTCACACTGGTTTGCGATAACGGAATGGAATTCCATGCAGAACAGCTGATACGCATGTGTGCAGAGTTAAATATCGAACTTCTGTTCTGTCCTAAAAAAAAGCCGAATTACAAAGGTGCCATCGAGCGATTTTTAGGCACTTTCAATGGCCAACTTAGCCATAAGATCGCCGGAACCACATTTTCCAATATTACCGAGCGAGGTGATTACGACGCTGAAAATGTAGCCAACATGACTTTGGCCGATTTCAAAAAACTGCTCCATGTCTGGGTGATAGACGTCTATAGCCAAGCCCAGCACAAAAGCCTTGGTATTTCTCCCGCTCTCGCTTGGCAAGACGGACTGAAAATCATTGAGCCCGTGCTGCCGGAAAGTAAGGAAAAGTTGGATCTAATTTTGGCGTTTCAGAAAAGCCCAAAATTGAACCATGAAGGCGTGCAATTCAAAGGACTGATGTACAACTCGGCGGAACTCGCCACTTTGCGCAAACGCGGTATCGCATCGGTCACCATCCGGATCAACCCGGAGAACCTGGGCGAGATATGGGTGTTCGATGAACAGCAGGGCGATTATTTCACCGTACCCTGCACTTACCCCGAGTACGCTAACAAGCTGACGCTGGCACAGCATGTGTTGATTCGTCGGCATGCCAACCTAACCAATGCCGAACGCATGGATGTGTCGATTTACGAACGGGGTAAAGAAAAACTACGTCAGCTCATCGCGATCGCTAACAGCAGCAAAAAACTCAGCCAGCGCAAGAAAGCAGCCCGTTACAACACCCAAGAACTGCAACAAACGCCTTTTTCATCCAACGCGTTACCGGAAAATGCCAGCAAGCCATCCGATAAAAACTACCGCACTGACAGTATTCCTGATTTTGATGTTGATAGTAAGGAGTCTGAGCATGATTGATCAAAGCACTCTCAACCGAACTTGGGCTTGCGTGTCCAGGCTTATCATTAAGTATCCGGCATTCAACGAGGCATATGGTTTACTTAAGGATGCCTATCTATTTAATTTACAAACCGGATTGGCCAAGAATTATTGGTTGGTTGGTCCATCCGGTACCGGTAAAACCACGTTGATGGAACTATTGGCGAAAGAGTTTCCACCGGTCGAGCAGTCAGACCGAAAGAATATTCCCGTATTAGCAGTCAATATTCCGGCTTTGCCGACTATTAAAAATCTCGCAGAGGAAATGTTGGTTCACCTGGGCGATCCCTTATTTCACCGTGGGTCGGCCATCGATAAGACTATTCGCATTCTTAATCTGTTAAAAGCCTGTGACGTCAAACTGATTGTGTTCGACGAAATGCAACATTTCATCGACCGCGGGCATAAACGTGCTCCCGCCGAAGTGGCCGACTGGCTCAAAACTCTGATTGATAAAGCCCAGATATCGACTGTCATCATGGGTTTGGAACGTACGCAAATCATTCTCGATTCCAACGAGCAGCTACGGCGCCGCTTTTGTCGGCGCATTGATCTACGACCTTTCGATTTGGAATGTCCGACCAGTCGTAGCCATTTTTTGGGTGTCATAAAAAAAATCGATGCAACACTGGGTCTGCCAACGGCACTGAATTTACAGCAGGAGGGAATTGCTCGGAAACTGCATTTTGCTACAAACGGCATAATGGATTACATGGTCAAGCTAATGCTAGGTGCTTATCACGTTGCTGTTACTCGTGAATTGCCAGGGATTGACCGAGATTGTCTAGAAGAAGCTTTCAGTGAATCCATTTGGGTGGAAGGTGTTGGAAAGTTGAATCCCTTTAATCAGCAGTTTATCGGCCAGAGACTGGATCAGCGCGGCATGGTTTTCTATAAGGCGCCTGCCGTCGAGTTAATCCGTAGCCAGGAGGAGACGCTATGACAAGCGAAGCATTAACCCTCATTTGCCCGCCGATCCGTATCAAATGTTTTCCTGATGAAAATCCTATCGGTTATTTGGTTCGGCTTGCTGAGTTGAATAAATATCCTTCCTACCGCTGGTTGCTGTCCGGAAAAAGTGTGGGAACGATCAATTATAAGTTGCTATATGACACCCTATTTGCAACAGAATGGACTGGCTATCAGCTAACCGATCCAGAGCTTCGGGAAATCTGTTCATTACCTACTATCCATATTAATTCCTCACGGCTACGCTATTGCCCACTATGCCTTCAAGGACAGCCATACTGGCGTATTAGTTGGCAATTAAAACTGTCTGTGACCTGTACTAAACACCAATTATGGCTATATGACAGGTGTCCAAACTGCTACAACGATCATAGCTTACTAAAAATTCATGGAAACCAATGTACATGCCGTGAACTACTAGCAAATTCAGAGGCCGTGCCCGCGTTACCGCCAACGCTTCATTTCCAGCAGTTCCTGGAGAATGGGTCGGTCAATCCGGAGAACGGATTGTTCGATAGCCAATCTTCGACAACCATTCTAGAACGGTGTGAGCTCATGGTATTTATGTTGAAATGGCTGGGCGTTGCAGAGGATCAGGCCAAGCCGGCCAGACAGACATTCCAGTATGTTACTGATTTTCTCGGTCATACGATTGAATGCGGGGATGCCTTGTTTAGCGATCAAGACGGCTTCTGGCGTTATATGCAAACGATCCACTTGTCCAAGGCCAGTTATATAGGCATTCAGCAGAAAAGGCTGGTGACTTTTTACCGGCAATTTTTTAAGGCGTTTTCGCAGCCGGTATTTCAGCCTTTAAGACAAGTGGTCGAAAACTATGCGACGATGCATTTGATGCGCGATATTACCGAAAAACATACACTGTTCAGCCCGAACGCTAAAAAAGTGCAGCTTTGGTATTCATTCCAGAAGGCCTGTAAGGAATACGGTATCGCTGATTCGGTGCTCAGTCGAGCGATCATCGACAAACAGATCACGGCACATCACGAGACAACGACCAACAACTACACCAAATGCGCGATTTACCGTCCCGACCTGGAAAAAGTGTTACCGCATTTACGAGGGTTAATCCCTGCCAGCGAGGCCGCCGAAATTCTGGGTGTGACCAAAGCCCAGTTTTCCCAGTTGCAGAACTGTGGTTGTTTCAAATTTGAGATCCCACCACGCCAAGACTATTGCCCAACCTGGCAATATTCAAAGCCGGAACTCGAAGCCTTCATTGATAATGTCAACAGGGGAGCTACAGCCGTGACGTCCGATTGTCTGACTGTATCGCAAATCCTGCAAAATCAGATGCAAGGCAAAATCGAAATGCCTGTCTTGCAAGTGATCAGAGCGATTACCTCGGGCCAGCTCATTGTCCGAAAATCCGATCCTCAGATCCAAAAACTCCGTGATTTATCGATTGATAGAAAAGAGTTCATGAACTGGTTACAGCAAGTGCGTCCCAATCCGGGATACCTGTCGGTCACCGACGTGTCTCAATTATTGGGCGTCAATGAGGAATTCGCTTACCAGCTGGTAAACCGTGGCTATCTTCAGCATAAAATGGATTCAAGAAACGACAAAGTGATATTTCCAGATCATATCCGGCAATTCAGAAAAGAGTACGTGATTTTATCCAAATTGTCGGAAACGTCAGAGATCAGTTCGGCAAAGATCATCGAGCTGCTGGACGCCTTGGAAATATTCCCTGTCGATCACAACGATAACGATAAGCTACGGCAAAGGTTATACGCGCGAGCGGAAGTGCTCAAATCGAATGTGTTTTTTCGTTTTGTTCAACATTTGCCGGAAAAAGGCCTGTAAACTGTTGCCGAAAAACCTGACATGCACGCCAAAGATAAAAAAAACATGAAGCCAGTAGTGTTGTGCAACAAAACTCTGAATTGTTGCACAACTATTTGTGGTCAATTTGTCTGACTTCCCACCAGATCCGCCTTAATCTCAACTCATCATAGGCTATCTCTGTTCCGGTCGTCCATGCTTTTTCGTTTTTAAGGGCCTGACCTGATGGTTCCATTCCCCCGTTTTATGCGCCCAACAAAAGGCAATGGCCAATAATGCCATC
>Ga0208509_1000332_pt1 | contig 17974 bp, 12 predicted proteins | sample LakWasMeta7_HOW4_2_FD_183857 | JGI IMG/M metagenome (GOLD analysis project Ga0208509, IMG submission 183857) | Freshwater sediment methanotrophic microbial communities from Lake Washington under simulated oxygen tension - Sediment Metagenome... | ecosystem: Environmental > Aquatic > Freshwater >...
TCGATGCCGGTTTGCGCTTGATTCTTAACGCAGGCAGCGGATAAGGACTTCGGGTCAATTGCAGTTTGGCCTGTTCCTGATGATTCAGGTACAGATGCACATCGCCGCCGGTCCAGATAAAGTCGCCCACGGCCAAATCGCATTGCTGGGCCACCATATGCGTCAATAAGGCGTAACTCGCGATATTGAACGGCAAACCAATAAAGGTGTCGCAGCTGCGCTGATAGAGCTGGCAGGAAAGCTTGCCGTCGGCCACGTAGAATTGAAAAAACGCATGGCAGGGCGCCAGGGCCATTTTGCCTTGTTCGACATTCCGCTGCGGACTGATGCGTTCATCGGGCAGGTCGGCCACATTCCAGGCGGAAACGATAATGCGGCGGCTGTTGGGCGTGGTCTTCAGTTGCTCCATGACCTGGCTGATCTGATCGATGTGCCGGCCATCCGCGGCCGGCCATGAGCGCCATTGATAGCCGTACACGGGCCCCAATTCTCCCTGGGCGTCGGCCCATTCATCCCAGATGCTGACCTTGTGTTGATGCAGATAAGCCAGATTGGTCTCGCCTTTTAAAAACCAGAGCAACTCATGAATGATGGATTTTAAATGGATCTTCTTGGTGGTCACCAGCGGAAAACCCTGATCCAAGGCAAAACGCATTTGGTGACCGAAAATGGACAGCGTACCGCTGCCGGTTCTGTCGCCTTTTACGCTGCCTTCGCTTTGGATTTGTTCCAGTAATGCCAGATATTGCTTCATGCGCTTTTTCCCGGTGATTGTTTCCGCATTACTCTAACGCCTGCTTCCTTGCAGCCGCATGGGCAAAATAAAATATCAAGGCGCCGATGATGATCATCGGAGTTGAAAGTATCTGACCCATGGTGATCCAATCCAGAGCCAGATATCCCAGATGCGCGTCGGGCATGCGGAAAAATTCGACAAAAAACCGGAAGCAGCCGTACAAAAATACGGCCAGGCCGGTGGTTGCCATCACAGGTCTGGGCTTGCTGGAGTAAATCCAGAGGATGGCGAACAGGACCAGGCCTTCCAGAAAGGCTTCATAAAGCTGTGAAGGGTGTCTTGGTAAAGGCCCGCCATTCGGGAACACCATGGCCCAGGGCACATCGGTAGGTCTGCCCCAGAGTTCCGAGTTGATGAAATTGCCGATCCGGCCGGCGCCCAAACCGATGGGCGCCAGCGGCGCGATGATGTCGGTTAATTGCATCATGCTGCATTGCTGTTTTCTGGCAAACAGCCACATGGCGACAAACACGCCCAACATGCCGCCGTGAAACGACATGCCGCCCTGCCATATCTTGAACAGGATGACCGGATTGCTCAGGAATTCGCTGAAGTTATAGAACAGGATATAGCCGATTCTGCCGCCCAGGATGACGCCCAGGGCGCCGTAGGTCACCAGGTCCTCAATGGCTTCGGGTTTAACCGGTGACCAGGGTTGTTCGGCCCGTTTTTGACCTATCAGCCAGACCGCGGCAAAGCCGATCAGATACATCAGGCCGTACCAATGAATTTTTAAGGGTCCAAGACTAATGGCAACGGGATCAATATTCGGATAACTCAACATAATGCGGGTTCTCATATTCAAAAGAAGCAGGCGACGATTATACCTTGGCAGAAAACAAGTTTATGAGAAAAACCGAACAGGCGCGTTCATGGCGAAGGAAAGGACACGCCATGATTGCTAATAATGAATTTAGTATTAATATTGAAATCGCGGCATCGGCTAAAGAACGAATACTTTCACCGCCCTGGCTGCAGCCTGGTAATGATGTTTTTTCCATTCAACGCGGAGAATCCCCATGAAGGGATCAAAGAAATTTTTAATAGATTTCATAAGGTTAGCTGGGCCTTTCTGGAATTCTGAAAACAAATCGACGATACGCAAACAGTCTCTGGCCTTAATCGTGCTTACCGTCCTGCAAATCTGGGTAGCCGTCGTCATCACCCAATGGACCGCAGCGCTCTACAATGCCCTTGAGCAACGATCCATGTCGGGCTTATTGACTCAGGTGGGATTGCTCATTCTGATTTTTCTAGCCAGTATGGCCATAACCGGCACACATATGGTCGTCAAGCGGCGACTGCAGATCGGCTGGCGTGACTGGTTGACAGAACGAGTCATCGGCCAATGGATGACTAATGGCCGGCATTATCAGGTCACCCATATTCCGGGCGAGCATGATAATCCCGACGGCCGGATCGCCGAAGACATCCGTATAGCCACCGAAGAAGCCATTGCGCTTGGCCATTCTTTATTTTACAGCCTGCTGCTGCTGATCAGTTTTACCGAAATCCTCTGGACGCTTTCGGGTACCGTTATGCTGGATTTGGGATTTACTGTCATCCCCATTTATGGCCATTTGGTCTGGATAGCCTTGATTTATGCGTCCGGCGCTTCGTTTTTGGGCTGGACAATCGGTCGTCCCCTGATTAAGGCAACGGACGCCAAACAAACCGCCGAGGCTAATTTCCGTTATCGGCTGGTCCGGGAGCGGGAAAACTCGCTGGCTATCGCCCTGGTGCATGGCGAAAACAAGGAGAAGAAGCGTCTGCAGGTGCTTTTTCAGGATATTATCGATACCTGGGAACAACAGACCCATGCCTGGAGAAACATACAGCTTTTTACCTCCGGCTATTCGGTCATCTCGATGGCGTTTCCCATCCTGATCTCAGCGCCCCGTTACATTTTAGGCACCATCTCCCTGGGTGCCCTGGTGCAGTCCGCTCAATCTTTTCAACACATGGCGGCTGCCTTGTCCTGGCCGGTCGATAATATGGCGGGCGTTGCAAAATGGAGCGCATCGGTTGAACGTGTTTTGGGATTGGCACAGGCTCTGGATACCCTAGAACAGGAGATTTTCCGCCCCGACCCGCAGCGCATCGTGATGACAAAATCAGACGATTCCGTCTTGCGCTTCCGCAACCTCAGCATCATCCGGCTTGACGGTATCGTGGTCAAGGCACACATCAACGATGAAATCAAAGCCGGGGAACGCGTTCTTGTCACCGGCAATACCTTTACCGGCAGCAAGTTGTTCAAGGCCATTGCCGGACTTTGGCCCTGGGGCGAAGGCGGCATTGAGCTGCCCGACGATGAACCCATGTTCTTCATGCCGCCCCGTCCCTATCTGCCTTCGGGTACCTTGCGGGACGCCATTTGCTACCCCTCTTCCCCAGAACAGTTCAGTCAGATTGATCTTGAGGCGGCCATGGAACTGGTCGAACTGAAAGGGCTGATCGAGCAACTTGATCAGACCGATAACTGGGAAACCGCCCTTTCCCGGGAAGAGCAACAGCGCCTGGGATTTGTTCGTCTCTTCTTGCATAAACCCAAGTGGATATTGGTCCAGGAATCTTTTGACTCGCTCGACCCCATCGGCGAAGAAACCATGCTGAGCCTGATTTGCAAAAAACTACCCGATGCCGGGCTGCTGACGATCACCAAGCAGCCGACCGCCGATAAATTTCATCACCGTACAATCATGCTCTAAGAATTTGGCCAGAAATAACTTCCCGTGTTGTCCGACCGCATATCGCCGGGAAATTGTTTGTTACCAAATCCTAAGGCCTTACATCATTCTGCGCCTAACAGTCACTCGACAGGAGAATTAAAATGCAACATGACTTCGGCAATAAATTCGGTAAAAAAATGAGAGGCGTTAATCTGGGCGGCTGGCTGGTGCTGGAAAAATGGATGACGCCCAGTCTGTTTGAGGGCCTTGCAGCCACCGACGAAACCAGTTGGTGCGTTGAGCTGGGCGAACAGGCCGAATCAACACTGAAACAGCACTGGAACAGCTTTATCACCCGTGAAGACTTTGCCTGGCTGGCGGACCGAGGCATCAACGCGGTTCGCATTCCACTTGGGCACTGGATTTTCGGCCCGGATTATCCCTATCACCGCAGTTACGGCGCCCATCCGCATCCTTTCGTTGTCGGCGGTATAGATATTCTCGACCGCGCCTTCGTCTGGGCCGAAGAACTGGGCCTGCATATCGTGCTGGACTTGCACGCCGCGCCCGGCTGTCAAAACGGCTTTGATAACGGCGGCATCAAGGATGTTTGCGAATGGCATACCAAAACCGAATATCTTGAGTATTCGCTGACGGTGCTGGAACGGCTGGCCGAACGTTACCACCAAAGCCCCGCCCTGCACGCTATCGAGGTCTTGAACGAACCCCGCTGGGATATCGACACCGAGCTGCTGAAACGCTATACCACGGCGGCTTATCAGCGCATCCGTCGATACTGCCAGCCCGAAGATACGGCCGTGGTTTTCCATGACGGCTTTCGCTCTTTCCGAGAATACCAGGGCTTTCTGAAGGGCGACGAATACAGCAATGTCGTATTCGACATCCATCGCTATCAGTGTTTCACCCGTGAGGATATCGATTTGGATATTTATGGCCATATCCAGAAATCGGCCATCGAGTGGAAAAAAGAAGCCGATGACATCATTCGCGAGCTGGGTTTGTGGACTTATGTCGGCGAATGGAGTCTGGGGCTGAATTTAAAGGTGGTTTCACTGTGGGCGGAAGGGCCCTTCAACCATGCCCTGGAAAATATGGACGAATTTCAAATCACGACAGCCTACCGGGGCTACGCCGCCGCTCAACTGCTGACTTATGAGAAATATCTGGGCTGGTTTTTCTGGAGCTACAAGACCGAGACCACGCCGGCCTGGTGTTTCCGCGATTGCGTCAACCGTGGCTGGCTGCCCGAGCGCTTTGACTGACTAAACAGTCTTGCTATACAACCCTGTGCAGGAATCTAATCCTGCCGGGCGTTTGTACATAAAATCTTTGCTGTCGTCGGGGTAACAGCAAAGATTGTCTGATTACTCCGTCAACACATCCCGGACACGATTGGGGAAATCGGAAATGATTCCGCTGACGCCGGCGTTGACTAACTGCCGCATCTCGTCTTTATCGTTGCAGGTCCAGACATTGACGGCGCGACCGGATGCCCGAACGTGGTTGATGCCGCATGGGTCCAGCTTTCGACTCAGGGAGCCGAATCCCATCGAATCGCAGCTGGGGTGATAGGCATCGGCATCCAGCAAGTGCAGGTAATCGCCCGGTTTCGCAAGCCGGTCGCCGGTCAGCACGCCGGTCGCGATGCTGTCGGAAAGTCTGCGCACCGCCAGCAACTGTTCATGATCAAACGACGAAATCAGAACACTGCGTTCCATGTCCAGCGCCTCAATCAGTTCAACGGTCGCCTCGGTGAGCCCGGGATACATGCGCGGCAGCGCTTTCAATTCGACATTAACCAGCATATCGATGTCCCGAGCCAGTTCCAGCACCTGTCTTAAAGTCGGCAGCCTGATCTCGCCGGAAGCATAAAATGCGCGATCCTGAGCACTGACATACTGTTCCAGTTCGGCATCGGTAGCGCCTTGCAAAAACCACTGCCTTTGCGGAACCGGCATCGAGAGCTGCTCGACATACCAGCTGCCGGCATCGAGCAGGCTCAATTCGTCGTAAGTGAAATCCGAAATCGCATGGCTTTTGCGATCGGGAAATTTTGCTTTGACATCGGTACAGCGTGTTAAATGATCGTCATGATGCACGATTAATACGCCGTCTTTTGACAGGTGGACATCCAGTTCAAACATCTCGCAAGCGTGGGTTTTGGCCTTCTCAAACGCGGCCAACGTGTTTTCCGGCGCAAACGCCCGGGCGCCGCGGTGAGCGATATTCAAAATACCGTACTGAAGCCCCTCTGGCGCTCGTAAGCGATTTATGACCACCCCACCCTCCCTAATCTAGTTAAACATCCAGATTGGTCACGTCCAGCGCGTTTTTGACGATGAAATCACGGCGCGGCTCGACCACATCGCCCATCAGGCAGGTAAAGATTTCGTCGGCGGCGATCACGTCTTCAATCCTGACCTGCAGCAAGCGGCGGTTGTTGGCGTCCAGCGTGGTTTCCCAGAGCTGTTCCGGGTTCATTTCACCCAAACCTTTGTAGCGCTGGATATGCTGGCCTTTTTTGACTTCTTTCATCATCCATTCAAAAGCTTCCTTGAAACTGCTGACCTGCTGCTGCCTTTCGCCCATTTGAATGTATGAGCTCTCGGTAAACATGTCTGCTGTGTCTTCGGCATATTGGGCAATTTGCTTGTAATCCTTGCCTGTGAAAAAAGTGGACGGCAAGACAAAGGTTTTAGTGTTTCCGTGCAAACGCTTACTGACGACCGCTGAAAAATCATTGGCAGCCTTGTAATCCAGTTCTATCGAGAACACGGCCTTGCCGGCACGGTCATTCAGCTGTTGTTCCATGGTTGCAAACCAGGCCGCCAGCTTTTGCTGATCCTGCCGGTGTTCGTCACTGATCGCTTCCATATGCGCCAACTGCTCCAGAAAACTGTCATCGTAGCGTCTGAAGAGACGATTGACGATGCTGACGACGCCGGTAAACTCTTTTGCCAGTTTTTCCAGCCCCGGCCCTTGTATCGGCGGCACGGCCTCATCGGTAAACAGTTGCGCCTTATCCAGGGCCAGTTGAATCAGGTATTCGTTTAATTGGGCATCGTCTTTGACGTAATGCTCCTGCTTGCCTTTCTTGACCTTGTACAAGGGCGGCTGGGCGATGTAGATATAGCCTTTCTCAACGATTTCCGGCAGTTGCCGGTAAAAAAACGTCAGCAACAGGGTGCGAATATGCGAGCCGTCGACGTCCGCATCGGTCATGATGATGATGCGGTGATAACGCAGCTTGGCCAGATTGTATTCATCCTTGCCGATACCGCAGCCTAAGGCCGTGATTAAGGTACCGACCTCTTCGGAGGAAATCATTTTGTCGAAACGGGCCTTCTCGACATTCAAAATTTTGCCTTTCAACGGCAGGATAGCCTGCGTGCGACGGTCCCTGCCCTGTTTGGCGGAACCGCCCGCTGAGTCCCCTTCCACGATGAACAATTCGGACAGGGCCGGATCTTTTTCCTGACAATCCGCCAGTTTGCCCGGCAAACCTGCGATATCGAGCGTGGTTTTGCGCCGCGTCATTTCACGGGCCTTGCGGGCTGCTTCTCTGGCCCGCGCGGCATCAACGATCTTGCCGACGATGGCCTTGGCGATTTGCGGTTTTTCCAGCAGAAATTCCTGCAATTTCTCATTCATGGTCGATTCAACCAGCGGCTTGACTTCCGAAGAGACCAGTTTGTCTTTGGTTTGCGAGGAAAACTTGGGGTCAGGCACCTTGACCGAAAGCACGGCCGTCAAGCCTTCGCGGGCATCATCGCCGGTCGTCTGTACTTTTTCCTTTTTCGCCAATCCGCTGGATTCAATGTATTGGTTGATGGTCCGTGTCAACGCGCCCCTGAAACCGGCCAGATGGCTGCCGCCGTCCCGTTGCGGAATGTTGTTGGTATAGCAGAAGACGTTTTCCTGATACGAGTCATTCCATTGCATGGCCACTTCGACGGTTACGCCTTCTTTCTCGGCAACAAAATGAAAGACTTCCGGAAACAGCGGGGTCTTGTTCTTGTTAAGGTGCACAACGAAGGCGCTGATGCCGCCTTCAAATTCGAACACGTCCTGTTTGTCGGTGCGCTCATCTTCCAGGCTGATGCGTACGCCAGAGTTCAGGAAGGATAACTCTCTGAGCCTTTTGGCCAGAATATCGTAGTGGAACTCGACATCGGTAAAGGTTTTGGAGCTGGGCTTGAAATTGATCAGCGTGCCCGTGCCTTCGGCGGGACCGACGGCTTTCAGCGGCTCGACCGGTTCGCCCATGATGTATTTTTGTTTGTGCAGCTGGCCATTCTTACGAATTTCCAGATTTAATTCCTCGGACAGCGCATTAACAACCGACACCCCTACCCCGTGCAAGCCGCCGGATACCTTGTAAGCATTATCATCAAACTTTCCGCCTGCATGCAGCACGGTCATGATCACTTCCGCGGCCGATCTGCCTTCTTCCTCATGAATATCAACCGGAATACCCCGACCATCATCAGAAACCGAAACCGAACCGTTGTTATGAATAACGACCCTGACTTCCTTGCAATAACCGGCCAAGGCTTCGTCAATTGAGTTATCGACCACCTCGAAGACCATGTGATGCAGGCCGGTACCATCATCCGTGTCGCCAATATACATACCCGGCCGTTTTCTGACGGCATCGAGTCCTTTTAAAACTTGAATATTAGTACTATCGTATTGATCGTGCTGATTACTCATGGATATTTCCGCTTTGTCTGTTGTTACGCTCATGTTCCACGTGGAACATTGCTTTGTTTTATTTTTCCATGTTCCACGTGGAACATTTTAAAATTCTTGATATGCCCCAAATCTCCGAAATCGGCTAATTCCGTGGCAGTTATAAACACTTGGCATTCCATTGCCGATAAATAGTTAAGCAATTTGGCCCGATTACCCGCATCCAGCTCGGCAGCAAAATCATCAACAAGAATACAGCCGATATGCCTTTGCTCATTAGCCAGCAGTTGAACCTGGGCCAGCTTTAGACTCAAAACCAGCAACTTCAACTGACCCCGTGAAACAAAGTCTTTGGCCAGTCTGCTGTTGATCATCACTTGAAAATCGCCACGATGCGGGCCGCTGTGGGTATAGCCATAACGCAGATCTTTATCCCTGTCTTCCGTTAAAACCTGCTGCAAATCTTTAGTCGTATCCCAGCCCGACAGCAGTGTGATGTCAATGGAAGCCATATCCAGGAAAGTGCTGACAATCTGAAGAAAGACGGGCTTAAGCTTGTTCAGGTATTGCTGTCGGCAGCTATTGACTATTGTACCGTAATAAGCCAGTTCTTTATCCCAAACATTAAGCGGCTGAGGGTTTCTGGATTTTAATAAGGCGTTGCGTTGTGATAACGCTTTCTTGAATTTGCGCCAGGCCGGTAAAAAATTATCCTCGTCATTAAAGACGCCCCAGTCTAAAAATTCTCGTCTGCCTTGCGGGCCGGCATCGAGCAATTCATAACTTTTAGGATGTATCAGTTGCAGCGGCAGCGCATAGGCTAAATCCGACCTCTTCTGACTGGTTTGCTGATTGATCCTGATCTCAGCATTTTTACCGTCGAGCTGAATGCCCAAATGGACGTGGCGGCCATCCCTCTGCGCTGTTTGTGCCGAAACGATCAAATGATCCTTGTCGATATTGATAACCGTCTTGATCGCCGCCGAACGGAAGGATTTTGCCCTGCCTAAGATAAAAATGGCTTCGAGGAAGGAGCTTTTGCCGCCGGCATTTTCTCCCACAATGAAGTTAATGGCCGGCGAAGGGGTAATGGTTTGTTGAAGGATATTTCTGACATGGTAAATATCCAGGCGAAGCAAGGTCATAGTCTAACGATTAGAGCCTCATCGGCATCACAATAAATTTGTACATGGAGTCGTTAGGGTCATTGATAAAACAACTGCTGGCGTTGCTTGCGACCGTCAATACCGCCAATTCGGAATCCAGGTTTGAAACAGCATCCAAAATATATTGGGCATTAAACGCAATCGTCAAAGGCTCGCCGATATATTCAATCGGCAGTTCTTCCTCGGCCTCATCATGATCCGGATTATGGGTGCTGATCTTTAAACCGTCGGGATCAATATCCAGCGTCACGCCTTTGAATTTTTCGTTGGATAAAATAGCGACTCGAGTCAGCGCTTCTTTGAGCAACTGCTTTTGAATATGAATGGGATTAAAGAACTCCTGTTGGAAAACTTTGCCAAAATCGGGATATTTGGCATCGACGAGTTTCGCTGAAAAAACAAGATTCTTGATGAAAATTCGGATGTTGTTGTTGGAAAATTCGACTTTTAATTCAGCATCATGATCATCCAGCAAACGACTCAGCTCGGAAACCCCTTTTCTAGGCAAAATAATGCGGGCTTCATAGCCGGTAGGCTGTTCCAGCTGATCTTCATAAATGGCCAGCCGATGGCCATCAGAAGCGACCAGCTTGAACTTGCTGTTGGAAATATGCAGCAACAAGCCATTCAGGTAATAACGGACGTCCTGATTGGCCATGCAAAATAAGGTTTTATCCAGCGCTTTTTTGAATTGGCCGGCGGTAATGAAAAACTGTTGTTCAAAATCGGATTCGGCAAACTCAGGATAATGTTCGGCCGGAAGACAGCTTAAAGAAAACCGGCTCCGGCTGGATAGGATTTTAACTTTGTCATCCTGTTGATCGAATTTGATTTCGGCGCCGCTCGGCAATAATCGACAAATATCCAGAAACTTTCTTGCCGGTACGGTAATTGCGCCGGCCGTTGCATTGGCAAGACTGATCTTGGCGACGATCTGAATTTCAAGATCGGTACCCGTTAAAATCAGTTGATCATCCTCAATCACCATCAACACATTAGACAAAATAGGCATGGTCTGCCTTTTTTCAATCACGCTGACTATTTGCTGTAACGGAATTAAAAGCTCTTCTCTATTTATAATAAAGTTCATATAAAGATATTTTTCTATTAATGCTATTAGGTAAGGTTAGTTCTGTTGAAAACCGGTTTTAAGTGTTATCAATCAAGTCGCTAGCTTGTTATCAAGCATGTGCATAAAGCTGTCTTCCGATGTGCGTAGCCTGTAGTCGAATAACGAAGCTAAAAGCAATCACGCTTTATACACAGTTTGTTCACGGCTAATGTGACAGGCTTCTCAACAGATTGGAATAATCTTCTTCAACCTTGATATCGGTTTCTTTAAGTTCATTAATACGCTTGCAGGCGTTGATAACGGTGGTGTGATCGCGCCCGCCAAAGGCATCCCCTATTTCCGGAAAACTATGCGAGGTGAGTTCTCTAGCCAGGCACATGGCCATTTGCCGGGGGCGGGTTATCGATTGACGTCTATTTTTTGAAGATAAATCGGCAACCCGAATTTTGTAGTATTCGGCAACCGTTTTTTGAATGTTGTCTATGTTGACCAGCTTATCCTGCAAGGAAATCAAATCATGCAGGGCTTCCTTGGTGAATTCAACGGTGATTTCACGATTGGTAAATTGAGCGTTCGCAATCACACGCCGCAATGCGCCTTCCAGATCCCGGACATTGGACGGGATTCTTTTGGCGATGAAGAAAGCGACTTCCTGAGGCAGATCGACATTCGCCAGATTGGCCTTTTTCATCAAAATGGCCGCACGGGTTTCCATGTCAGGCGGTTCGATGGAGACCGGAAGCCCCCAGCCGAATCGCGATTTTAAACGGTCTTCAAGACCGGTAATTTCTTTAGGATATTTGTCACACGTTAAAACGACCTGATGTTTCTTTTCCAGCAGCGTATTGAAGGTATGAAAGAATTCTTCCTGGGAACGCTCCTTGCCGGCGAAAAACTGGATATCATCAATTAACAGCACATCAATGCCGCGGTAGAACTTTTTAAACTCCTCGATAGTATTTTGCTGCAGGGCTTTCACCATATCCTGAACAAATTTTTCAGAATGCAGATAAATTACCTTAGCGGACGGATTTTTTTGTAAGACCGCATTGCCTATGGCATGCATCATATGCGTTTTGCCTAAACCGGAGCTGCCATAAATCAGCAAAGGGTTATACGCCCTGCCGATATTTTCTGAAACTTGCAGTGAAGCCGCTTTCGCCAACTGATTGGATTTACCTTCAACAAAATTATCAAAGGTAAAAGCCCTATTCAGATAGTTAAGACTGGGCTTTTTGGCTTCGGCGGGTTTCGCTGTTTTGGCAGCGGGGGCTGCCATAGTATTTCTGGAACCGATTTCCAACATCAGGTTCAAGGTGCCGTTGGAAAACTCATGTATGGTTTCTTCAAGTTTTGCAAAATGATGCTGCTTGACCCAGTCCAGTACAAACCGGTTGGGTGCCAGTAATTTGATTTGGCCGTTGCTTTCCACCGCCTGAAGGGGTCTTATCCAGGTACTGAAATCGGAACTGGCGATTTCATTTTCGAGTTTAGCAAGACAGTTATTCCAGATTAAGCTCATTGAGATATCTATAAAGTATTGATTTTGTAATGGAGGAATTTTGCTGTTGTCACTATACAGCAATAAAACATTGCCCCACAGAATTGACAGGCCCTGCAGTTTATTTTATCATCCGCTGTCTTTTTTATCCGTTTTTGTTAAATTAACTGACCAGGTCTCAGCACAATGAAAAGAACATACCAACCCAGTAAAATCAAACGCGTCAGAACTCACGGTTTCCGTGCAAGAATGGCAACAGTCGGTGGCCGTAAAGTGTTAAATGCACGCAGAGCCAAAGGCCGTGCAAAATTAACAGTTTAGTTGTCCATTGAGTGACAGACAAAGTTTTTAGTTTTCCCCCGCAGTTAAGGTTGAAAAAACCGGCTGAATTTAAAAAAGTTTTTGCCAACCCTGTAAAATCAAGCGACCAGTATTTTACACTTTTAGCCATCAGGAATGATTTAGATCATCCCCGGCTAGGTCTGGCAATTGCCAAAAAGAATATAAAAAAAGCAGTAGACAGAAATGTGATTAAACGAACTGTCCGGGAAAACTATCGACAAAAACAACACAGTTTGGGCAGCATGGATATTGTTGTTTTGGCTCGCAGGGAAGCTAAAGATGCTCCATTGGACTTGTTAAGAAAGTCATTGGAAAGGCATTGGCTTAAGTTGGTATCCCGATGCGATTCGTCCTCATAGCAATAATAAAGTTTTACAGGTACTTTATCAGTCCCTTGCTTGGTAATAGTTGTCGCTTCTATCCCAGCTGTTCAAGTTATGCCATGGAAGCGCTCCAGATCCATGGAGCGTTCATCGGCTCCTATCTCACCCTCAGAAGATTATTAAGATGCCACCCTTTTCATGAAGGTGGCATTGATCCCGTTCCAGAAAAATTTGGTAATAAGAATGGATAATATAAGATTTATACTGATCGTCGCCTTTGCAATGCTTGTTTTTATGCTGTGGCAAGCCTGGCAGTTAGATTATGGACCAAAACCTGAAATGGCCGCCATTACCGATCCTGCCACTGCAATTACCAAAGAAGACCTGCCTTCTACTGGAGAAGGCGTCCAGGCGCAGACAGAAACCGTGGTACAAAATACGGCATCTGCAGCAACTCCATCAAGCACTATCATTTCTGTAAAAACAGACGTACTGGCTCTGGAAATTGATACCCAAGGCGGTACGATCCGCAATCTGGATTTGCTGAACTATCCGGTAGAAAAAGAAAATACGGTAGTCAACCGCCTGCGCGAAATGGTTGGTCTCCCTGTTTCGGAAAAAAATCTGGGTCCTGTGCGCTTGTTTAATAGCGAGGCCGAAAAACTGTTCGTTGCCGAGAGTGGTTTGATTGCCGACAGCAACTCTGCAGCTGCGCCGAATCATCATACCGTTTTCACAGCGCAACAAAACAGCTATCAATTACAGGCAGGACAAGACAGCCTGACCATACCGTTGACATGGACAGATAATAACGGCCTCGTGGTTACCAAGACTTATACCTTTAAGCCTGGAAGCTATGAAATCACCATGGCGCAAAAAGTCAGTAATAACTCTGGAAAAACATGGGCAGGCCGTCAATACAGTCAAATGTTGAGAGTGCCCTATGAAAACAAGGATGAAAAAAGCAATTCCTTTATTAGAACTTACACCGGCGGCGTAATTTATACGGAACAGAATAAATACCAGAAAATAAGTTACGAGGATATGGCCGAGGAGAATCTTGACGTCACCGCTACCGGTGGATGGTCTGCCATGATTCAGCACTATTTTGCCGCGGCATGGATTCCGCCCGTTGATGCGGAAAACCATTTTTATACCAAAGAGCTGAAAGATTATCGTTATGTCATTGGCTCTTATTCGGCACCGGTTACTGTAGAGAACAACACCGAGCAGCAATTTGTTACGCGGTTATTTGCCGGCCCCAAGATCCAGCCGATGATGGAAAAAATCGCAAAGGGTCTGGAACTGACGGTCGATTACAGCTGGCTGACCTTTATCGGCAAGCCTATCTACTGGCTGCTGAACCAGATTCACGGCTTTGTGGGCAACTGGGGTTTCGCGATCATGGGCGTAACCTTGTGCATCAAATTGTTGTTCTTCAAGCTGTCTCAATCCAGCTTCCAGTCCATGGCTAAAATGCGCAAAATTCAGCCGCGCCTGAAAGAACTGCAAGAACGTTTCGCCGATGACCGTCCGCGTTTCAACAAAGAAATGATGGATATGTACAAGCGTGAAAAGGTCAATCCGCTGGGTGGCTGTTTGCCGATACTGGTGCAAATCCCGGTCTTTATTTCCTTATACTGGGTACTGATTGAAACGGTCGAAATCCGTCAGGCGCCCTTCATGCTATGGATACAGGATTTATCCGCACAGGATCCTTTCTATTTGCTGCCGCTGCTGTATGGCATCACCATGAAAATTCAGCAAGGTTTAAACCCTGCGCCGATTGATCCGGTCCAGGCCAAAGTGATGAAAATGTTTCCTATCGTATTTACCATTTTCTTCCTGTTTTTCCCGGCCGGCCTAGTTTTATACTGGATCGTCAATAACTCCCTATCCATACTTCAGCAATGGTACATCACCAAACAAATCGCTGAAGCGGAATAAAAGTATTAAGGGAATCTCTAACAATTAAGTTACGTTCATGGTTCGACAGAGTTGAACCGAGCGTAACTTAAGTCTAAGCACAATCACCGGTACGTGCCGTTTATTTGAAGCACAGTATGTTTAGAGGTTCGCTCAAGTGAACATTGAATCTTTAGATACCATTGCAGCCATTGCAACGCCGCCAGGCAATGGCGGCGTCGGTATCATCCGCATTTCAGGCAAAGGGGTTTCTGAAATAGCCCGGCAACTCCTCAATAAAGCCCTCCAGCCCAGACTGGCTCAATTTTCATCTTTTACCGATGACGATGGTTCAGTGATTGATTCCGGCATTGCCCTTTATTTTCCCGCCCCGGCCTCCTACACCGGCGAAGATGTACTCGAACTGCAAGGACACGGCGGAGCCGTCGTATTGGACATGGTGCTACGACGGGTTTTAATGCTGGGCGCCCGCTTGGCCAATCCCGGCGAATTTACCGAGCGCGCGTTTCTCAACAATAAGCTCGACCTGGCCCAGGCCGAAGCCGTCGCCGATTTAATCGAAAGCAGTACCGAGCAATCGGTGCGCTCGGCACAAAAATCCATGCAAGGCGTTTTTTCAAACCAGATCAACGAGCTGGTTGCAGAACTGACCGAACTGAGAATTTACGTAGAAGCGGCCATTGATTTCGTGGACGAAGAAATCGATTTTTTAAGCGATGGTGTGGTCGAGAACCGCATCGTCCGCTTATTGCAGCGCATTGAACAGATACAAAACACGGCACAACAAGGCCGCTTGTTGCGCGACGGCATGACCGTCGTTTTGGCCGGTAAACCCAATGCCGGAAAATCCAGCCTGCTCAATGCCCTGGCCGGACACGATGCCGCCATCGTTACCGATATCGCCGGTACCACGCGCGACGTATTAAGGGAACGCATCCAGCTTGACGGCATGCCGCTGCATATCATCGATACCGCCGGTTTAAGGGAGAGTGAAAATGCCGTGGAGAAAGAAGGCATCCGCCGGGCGCAAGAAGAGATAAAAAAAGCCGACAGAATCCTGCTATTGCTGGATAGCCGAGAACTCGAAGATGATGAACTGTTGCGATACCTGCCCAACAACATCAGCATTACCAAAATCTATAACAAAATAGACCTTACCAAAACAGCGCCTATGATTCAGGATACGGCGACCGGCTGTGAGCTGCATCTGTCGATTAAGACCGGTGCCGGCATGGAACTGCTAAGACAACATCTGAAACGATGCATGGGCTATCAGGAACAAACCGACAATGTCTTCATTGCCAGAAGACGGCACATTGAAGCCCTAAGAAAAGGCCACGCGTTTGTGGAAAGCGCTTTAAATCAGTTAAGAATCAGCCAGGCCGGCGAACTGGTCGCCGAAGATCTTAGACAGGCCCAATACAGTCTTTCTGAAATTACCGGCGAGTTCACTTCGGACGATTTACTGGGAAAAATATTTTCCAGCTTTTGCATTGGAAAGTAAACAATCAGACGAACAGCATCATGTATTCGTTAATGATTTGAGAAGTTTTTTTACTTTCCAAAAGAGACCGAAAAGTAAAGAGGTAAATCGGAGATTGAAAAGTTCAGCTATATCAGGAAACCAATGGCTATCCTGATATAGCCTTAAGAATATTAGAACATTTTTTTCAGTTCGCCATACCCTTTGTATGCATCTCTTAATTCTTGTTCAGCTTCTTGCAACGCTTCTTGTTTGGCGTGAACGCGTGCATTTTTCAATTTGCCGGCTACGCGAGCGCGAGCAACGTCCACTTTATCGTTAGCATTGATTTCTTTATTGGCATCCAATGCATCTTTAATAAGCTCAGCAACCTTGTCACCTTCAGTACCGCTGGTGATCGCATCCAGTGCGATTTTGATTTTCTCCATTGTCATATCAACGGCATCAGATGGCGAATACGCGATTCTACCCTTATCTAATTCTGCAAATGCAGTCGATGAAACAGCACCCATAGAAGCTGCGATCAATAAAGATAGTAAGACTTTTTTCATGCTTTTCATATCGCACTAAACCTCAAGTTATTGTTGTTTGGATTTATATTGGCAATGTAGCTATTAATTTAATGCTAATAGCAGGTACCAAAAATAATTCTACCACATTTTACAGGTTTTCAACCTGTCGAAGGGTTGAAATCATTAGGCAATGAAGATGAGTTTTAGGCTTTCAGCGCGATTTTGCGTCCCTCAAAAAGAGCGACAAATAACAGATAGAGCAACATCAGCAAAACGGACAGCAACCAGGGCTGGGCGTATGAAACGGCTTGTAATTGTTGCTGGGAGATATATAAAACCACTCCTAAAAAGATATAAAAAAGCACTCGTTTTACCTCATAGGCTACCGGGTAATATTTGCGCCCCAACAAATAAGATACGATGGCCATACTGGCATAGCAAATCAGTGTAGCCCAGGCTGAACCGACATAGCCCCAGATGGGAATCCACCAAATATTCAACACAACAGTCAGCCCGGCTCCGGCTAAGGATACAAAGGCGCCCATTAGGGTGCGGTCAGTCAGTTTGTACCAGATCGATAAATTGACATAGATACCCAGACATAAATTGGCCAGCAACAGAATGGGGACGACTTCCAGGCCGGCACGAAATTCGGTGCCGATGAAGTATTGAAAGAAATCAATAAACAAGGTCACCAGCAAAAAGATGAATACGCAAAAAATAACGAAAAATTTAAGCACCTGCGCATACACTTTGCGCGCATCGCTTTTATCCGCATAGGCAAAGAAAAACGGCTCGGCGGCATAACGAAAGGCTTGAATGAACAGCGACATCAGAATGGACAATTTATAGCAGGCGCTATAAATACCCAGCATCTGCATATTGGTGTGGCTGTCGTAAGGCAATAGGTATTTCAGCAAGGCGCGGTCCAGCATTTCATTGATAATGCCGGCAAAACCGATGACCACCATCGGTCCCGAATAGCGAACCATGCGGGCAAACAGGTCGCGGTCAAATCCCCAGCTTAGTCCTTTTAACTGAGGCGCAAGCAGCAAAAACTTGCACACACTGGCGATCAGATTGGCGATAAAGATATAACCTACCCCGATTGCAGGATCATAAATTAGGGCAATCCAGGATTGCGGAGCTTGCTGGTAGATTTTTCGGCAGTAAACGATAAAAAAAAGGCTCAGCATTACCGTCAGGATAATCTCGATAATCTTGATGCCGGCAAAGCGCACTGCCTTATTCTCCGCCCGCAAACGCGCAAAAGGAATCGAAGAAATCGCATCGAGCACTAAAATGATGCTAAACCACAGCACATATTCGGGATGATCCGCATAATTCAAGGCAGCCGAAAGCCTTGGATTGATAGCCAGGATACACAGAAAAAAAACCAGGTTGACCAGTACGACGAAAATCAGTGCGGTCGAATAAGCGACATCGCGATCGGGCTGTTCTTTGTTGC
>Ga0208509_1000335_pt1 | contig 17899 bp, 15 predicted proteins | sample LakWasMeta7_HOW4_2_FD_183857 | JGI IMG/M metagenome (GOLD analysis project Ga0208509, IMG submission 183857) | Freshwater sediment methanotrophic microbial communities from Lake Washington under simulated oxygen tension - Sediment Metagenome... | ecosystem: Environmental > Aquatic > Freshwater >...
AACCCTTTGCCATTGAATCAATGCCCACTACGCCTCCCCATCACGGTAAAACGTCACGTTGAGTATTTAATCAGCTTTATGAGCAGCAGAGAAAAAAGCCACCTCTTTTGAGGTGGTTGAGCGCTTAGATCTAAGGGGATATATATATAAAGGTGAAAAAATCTGAAATGAAAACGTGCCTGTTTATCGAACTACAAATTTGTAATCACCATCGAAGAATAATGCAAGTTTGTTACAAGCTGATGAATTGAAAAACATACGGCTTACACCCTGCTAAGACACACGACTTTCACCACGCTCTCGCAACGCCTCATAAAGCTGTGCCGGCCCCAGCAGAATATCCCGCAGGCCGCTGCGCACTTTCTCTGAATCCAGCGCCTGCTTGCTCATGGTGCTATGTGCAGCGAACGCATCGATGATGGCATTCATCAATTCATTGGAAAGATCGGGCTAGTTGGCGAATTGCTCCTTTGTATTGTTTGCCGCCTGCTGCACCAGAATTTGCGACTCCAGCAATTTACCCTTGATGACGTTGTTAACGTAAACCAGCCGGTCATCGTCGGTCAGTTCGCCTTGGAACAAGTCATTAACCTTGGCAATGATCTCCAGCAGATATGCCTTTTCCTTTTCTTGAACCGAACCCGTGCCGAGCTTGGTCATCGGCTCTAATTTCGGATATTCACCGTTTTCCAGTACCAAATCACGTTTCCCAGTACCCTTCAGGTTATGATGGGTCAGCACCACCTTGGAAAGATCGATGCCTTCACGTTCGCGCCCAAACTCCAGCAGCGGCAGCAACCGCTTGTAGAAGATGAAGCGTTTCTCGATAGCAGTATTGCCGTAATCGAAAATCTGCGACAGAAAAGCATACATGCGCTGAAATGCCCCCAGATCATGCTTGAACAGGATCAGCGCGTTCAGTTCGTTTTGTGCATCGGTCAAAGCTTTAGCGTCATCCTTTGCCGTGGCCGCTTTCAGCTTGTCTTGCGCGGCTTTGTAACGCTGCAATAGACGCGAAACCACTGGCTCCAGCGCGCTGGTCAGATCGCTTTGCTTGGCATTGGGATTAAACTCAACTTCCACGACCCGGTTGACCTCAAACTCGTCATAAAACCCCTCCGCATCAAGCTTCATGCGCAGATCAAACACCAGATTCGGGTCAGTCACATTCGCCAGCTCTGCGGTTTCGTAGTAAGCCTTAACGGCCGTCAGAATGTCCTCAGGATCGTTGACGAAGTCCACCACATAAGTCGTGTCCTTGCCCGGATAGGCGCGATTAAGGCGGGAGAGCGTCTGCACTGCGGTAATGCCGGCCAGCCGCTTGTCAACATACATGCAGCACAACAAGGGCTGATCGAAGCCGGTCCGGAATTTGTTGGCGACCAACAGTATTTGATAGTCGTCGGTATCGAAGGCTTCGCGGATACCCTGACCTTTCAGGTTCGGGTTCATGGTCTTGCCGGTTTCGCTGAAGGCATCAGGGCCGGACTCGGTATCGTTGACTTCGCCGGAGAACGCCACCAAAGTTCCGATGCTATAACCCTGTGACTTGACGTATTTGTCTATCGCCAGACGCCAGCGCACCGCCTCCAAACGACTGCCGACCACCACCATCGCCTTGCCCCGCCCGTTCAGCAATGGCGCGATATTCTCCCGAAAATGCTCGACGACCACCTGCACCTTCTGGCTGATGTTGTAGGGATGCAGCTTGACCCAGCACATGATGCCTTTCAGCGCTTCGCCGCGCTCGACTTCCTTGTCATCCAGCTCCTTGCCGTCATGCGCCAGTTTGAACGCCAGCTTATAGGGCGTGTAGTTATGCAATACATCGAGAATGAAACCTTCCTCAATCGCCTGCCGCATCGAATAGACATGAAACGGCGCGGGCAGATTGTCAGCACTGGCCGGTAGACCGGGATTGGGACAACGGCCAAACAGCTCCAGCGTCTTGGCCTTGGGTGTGGCCGTAAACGCCACATAGGTGATGCCGCTGTCTGCCGCCCGGTTCATCATTTGCGCCGCCAGCAGATCTTCCGTGCTGACTTCGCCGCCATCGCTCAACTCCGCCAGTTCTTCTGTCGTTAGCACCGCTTTCAGCTTGGCTGCCGCTTCGCCGGTTTGCGACGAGTGCGCCTCATCGGCAATGACCGCAAAGCGCTTGCCCTGTGTGGCGGCCAGTTCCTGCACGGCTTTCAATGCGAACGGAAAGGTCTGAATGGTGCATACCACGATTTTCTTGCCGCCGGACAGGGCCATCGCCAATTCACCGCTTTTGCTGGCCGAATCGCCCTTGATCGTCGCCACTACGCCGGCGGTGCGTTCAAAGTCGAAAATCACTTCCTGCAACTGGGAATCCAGCACGTTACGATCAGACACCACCAGCACGGTATCGAACAGCTTCTGATGCTGATCGTCGTGCAGATCGGCCAAGAAGTGCGCCGACCAGGCAATGGAGTTGGTTTTGCCGGAACCCGCCGAATGATGGATCAGGTATTTGCCACCGGGCCCTTCCTCCAAGACCGCCGTCAGCAGCTTGCGGGTCGCATCCAGTTGATGAAAGCGCGGAAAGATGATTTTCTTGATCTGCTTTTTGCTGTCTTTATGCGCGACCAGATAGCGACCCAGAATTTCCAGCCAACTGTCCCGCGCCCAGACCTCTTCCCATAAATATGAAGTGCGATGGCCGCATTCACCCCCCTCTCCCCCAGCCCCTCTCCCACTAGGGGCGAGGGGAGTCTTAGCCCCTCCCCCTCGACGGGGGAGGGGTTGGGGAGAGGGTGAATACGGCGGATTGCCGGCGGCCCCTTTATCGCCGCGATTGAACGGCAGAAAGCTTGTCGAAGCCCCTTCCAGCCGGGTCGTCATCATCACTTCCATATGACTGACGGCAAAATGCACCAACGCGCCAGTGGGAAAAGATAGCAGCGGTTCGGCGCTGCCTTGGCCTTTCGGACGCGGATCGCGGTCGAAGCGGTATTGATCTACCGCATCGTCCACCGACTGCGTGAAATCGCTCTTCAATTCGACGCTGGCGACCGGGATGCCGTTCAGAAACAGCACCAGATCGATCGCATTTTCGTTGTGCAGCGAATAGCGCACCTGCCGCACCACGCGCAAGCGGTTGGCGGCGTAGTGAGCCAGAATATCCGGATTCATCGCCAACGCCGGCTTGAACTGCGCCAAGGTCAAAGGCTGCCGCAGGCCGATCAGTTCAATGCCGTGCCGCAGCACATCCAAGGTGCCGCGTTGATTGATGGAATCGCGCAGCCGGCCCAGCAATACATTACTCGCCTGTGTGCCGTGATTCTTTTCCAAGGCATCCCAGGCTTTGGCTTGAGTCTCCTGCACCCAGGCAATGACATCGGCCGGAAGCAGCGCCCGTGTCCGATCATAAGCAGAGGCGTCAGCTTGCGCATAGAGCCAGCCCTGAGCGGCCAGATGCTCGCAGATTTCATTCTCGAAATGGATTTCCTTGTGCAACATCATCGGCGTCCTTTATTTGTAAGGTAAGCGTTCTTCAAGCAAGCCGGGCAAATTCTCGAATTCCGGATCTTTATGCACCAACGTCATACTATTTTCCAGAGCTGCGGCGGCTATCCACGCATCGGCCAGCGACAACGGATGCGTGGCTTTTACCGATGCCGCGCGTATCAATAATTCTGGAGATTCGTGCAGCCAGTCAATAGGCAGGGCTTGGCAATCAGCATAAGCTTCACGTCCAGCTGATTCGCCTTCATCTTTCCAGACCCGATAAAACACTTCCATTAACGTCATGAAGCAACCGTAACAAGGCAAACCGCCGTTTTGGGTCTGTAATAACAGTTGACTGACTTGCTCCGCGCCTGGCTCATTGTCGCGCAGAGCCAGCAATGCAGAGGTATCCAGCAAGAAGCCGTTCATGCTTCACGGTCGCGATCGGCTCGACGATCCAATAACAGGCGCTCAACCGCGCCGCCTTTGCCTTTGCCGCGAAAAGCCGCAATGGCCGCCTGTGCCGCTGTCTTCAAGGATTGGCTATTCGCTGTCTCATGCCCTTGCGATAAAGCTTCGTATTCTTGCTGTGATATTACGAAAGCGACCGGCCGACCTCGCCGGGTGATCGTGACAGGTTCCCGTTGAGCAGCATCCAGCAATTCGCCAAAATGATTTTGGGCTTCGACAGATGTCATGGTCCGCATAATTAAACTCTCCAATTAGTCAATATAGCTATTATAGATAACTTATCGAATTTGACAATTCCGGTCGGTTGCTCAATGAAGCGAGTCCAGCCGTTTCAAATGGCTATCTGGCGATCCCTCGATAAAACGCCCTGCCGCCCTATCCTAACGGGATTCGACCCACACGGCCTCATTCTCTGGACCGGCAAAAAATCAATCTGAATGCGGTTGATAACGGCGCACGTCGATCTTGCCGGTCACGGTGGCGGAAAATAACGCCCGCGCTTGTTCGTAAGCGACAACATCGCCAAGGGCATAATGCCAATCTTGAGCGGGGCCAGGTGTTCGCAGATTTCGGTTTCGAGGTGTATTTCCTGATGCAGATTGTTCATGGTCATGCCAATATTTAATGATTAAACGTCGTGGTATTTGACGCTCTCGGTATAGCCTAAACGAACCGAAGCCGAAATAATCGCCCGTGCCAATTTCGAGGTGTTGGCCGGGTTTAAAAAATAGTCAACGTAGTGATCATCGTCTATGCGCTCCAACGCATCGATGACCTCATCGGCTTGCAGCAAGGCTTTATTCAGCGGCAGCAGCGCCCCGGTTTGTATCGTGAATTCGCCAAGGTCGATGAGATGACTTGCGATGACCATGCCTGTCGTCGCTGTTTTCGCCAACTGATGGTCCACCAATATAAACCGCGTTTTGATAAACACATCGACAACAATCACCTCGTCAACGGAATTGGTCGCTTCGACTTGATAGACCGCATAGCGCGCAAGGCTCATGCGCGATAACAGTGCTCGATCATATTCACACAAGGTGTTTTTGTTCAATCGCAGATATTTTTCAGCCATATTGAAACCGTGTGGCCGAAACGCATACACCCGATAATCCATCAGCAAATCGACTTCGTTGTCGTTGTTAAAACTCACGGCTTTCTGGTGCCACAAGTTCAAATACTTGGCACAGGTTTTGATCTCATCGACATTAGGATTTTTCAAAATGCGCTTGTGCAGATCGAAAAGCGCGCGGCGTATATCGAGGTAATCGGCGGCTTTGAAGATAACTTCCGTCATAAGGTATTAGGCAGGGCTGGCATTAGGGAGTGAATCGACTAGACCGCGCACGTCGATCTTGCCGGTCACGGCGGCGGAAATCAGCGCGCTGCGGCGTTCTTTCAGCAAGTCGATGGCCCGTTGGGCTTCGGTGGTGAGCGTGTCGAATCTTGTTCGCTGGTCACTTAAAAACATCAGAATTTGTTGTTGCTCTATGATTGGTGGCAATACTACTGGAAGTTCCATAATATTTGTTGATGAGATAGATGCCAAATTAGTGCTCTGTTTAGAACGGGTCATAAAGTAAAACTGCGCATAGCTCGAACCGGTAATTTCATTTAGCCACTCAGAACTTAACCCGCTGGGACGTATAGCAAAAACGTGATTCTGATGAATGCAAGGCTCAATTTCACTATTCCAAATGTGGCCGCGCCCGAGCTTGTCATAATCACCGCCCTCATTCATCAATACGTCGCCAACGCGCAGAAGGTATCGCTCGAGACTGCTTGCAGGAATTTCAATTGTTGTTACTGTTTCTAAGTCTAGGAAACCGTCCTGCACATTTGCTACTCGTAGGTATGGCACTTCGATTGTTTCTTGCCCGGAATTATCTTTTCCCTTCGCAACTCCACTTTGAACATCCGCAAGAAATCTTAGTCTTTTTACTTCCCAATGCGCCGGCACCTCGCCCAGCCATTCGATGCCTGAATCCTTCATTCGAACACCCTCTCCCCCGGCCCCTCTCCCACAGGGAGAGGGGGGAGCAAGCCCTTTAGTGACGGCGTGGGAAATCACCGCCTGCCGCTTTTCCTTCAGCAGCTCGATCAGCCGCTGCTGTTCGGCAATCAGCGCGTCGATTTTGGTGGTTTCGCGGTCTAGAAAAGCGGCGATGGTTTGTTGTTCTGAAATTGATGGAACAGGAACTTTGAAAGCACTTAATTCATCGCCGGAGAGTTCAAGAAAAGTCGTGCCTTTGCCCCGGATATTCAGTTCTTCAGCACTAATGCTCAATAGATACCCGAAAAATTTCGCGACAGTTGCACCGAAAGGAACCAGCGCTTTACAACCCTGGTTAGTGCATAAGTTGGTTTCTGCAATCGCAAGTGAGCCAATCGGTGCGCGAGTTGAAAGGATAATACTGTTCTTTGGAACCAGAGTCGTTCCGCACGATGCTAAGCCTTCGGACGAAATTTTTCTTTGTGAGTCGCTGATGTATAGCGATGAAAGTTTGCTCAGATCGGCGGGAATAACCCAAATAATTTCCCCACCCCAAAACGATTCCTGGTCAGATTTTGGTGTCGAACCTCCGATAATTTGAAATCGACGTTTTAGTTCTGCAACAATCCAATGCTCAGGAACTTCGCCCAGCCATTCCACCCCGCTGTCCTTGTAGCTTTCATAGCGCGGAAAACTCATAGTCCGTCGCCCCCTCTCCCCCGGCCCCTCTCCCGCAAGGGGAGAGGGGAGCAGTTATGGTCTGGCTCGATTGCCATGCCCGTCTCCGGCGAGGAGAACGGAGAGCAGTGCTGGTCTGCCTCGATTGCAATGACCGTCTCCCGCGAAGGGAGATGGGAGCAGTACTGGTCTGGCTCTGTGGCAAAAACCGTCTCCCGGACAGGATCAGGGGTGCCTGGTGTTCCGGTTTGCTTCGGAAGCAAGTCAGGCGCTTTAGCCCCTCCCCCTTGACGGGGGAGGGGTTGGGGAGAGGGTGAATCCACATACTCCAAACAAGCCGATAAAATCGTCTCCAATACCCCTTCGGTGTTGGCCAGAATATCGTTGTTCCAAAACCGCAGAACGGTAAAACCCTGGCTTTTCAACCAGTCGTCGCGGCGAGTGTCGTAGTCGATCTGTTCAGCATGATGTCCGCCATCGGCTTCGACGATGCATCGCGTTTCGAAGCAAACGAAATCGACGATATAAGCCCCTATCGGCTGCTGTCGCTTGAATTTGAATCCCTGTAAACGATGAGCACGCAGATGCAGCCACAGCAGACGCTCACAGTCGGTAGCATTTTTGCGCAGTTCGCGGGCATTTTCCAGGGTCATGCCGTCAGCCCTTGAATCATCGTCAAAATCCGGTCAGTGCATTGCTTCAAATCCGCATCGATCTCGGCCAGCGGGCGCGGCGGCTCGAACACATAAAAATGCCGGTTGAACGGGATCTCGTAACCGACCTTGGTCTTGTCGTGGTCTATCCACGCATCCGGCGCATGCGGCAGCACTTCGCGTTTAAAGTAGGCTTCCACGTCTTCATTGAGCGGCACGTTTTCGGTGTCGCGCAGGCTGCTGTCCGGTTGCGGTTTGCCTTTTTGCTTGCCTTTGGTGGCTATGACGATGTCGCCGTTCTCGTCGCGCAACGGCCGTTCGACGGTGATGGTGCGGTAACCGAAGTCGCTGTTCTTGAAGATGCGGGAGATGGGTTTTTGGTCCCCCCTCTCCCCCGGCCCGCTCTAGGCAACCGTTCCAGACGTTGCTCTACCTCCTGCATCCCTGCAGTCGTCCCGCCTTGGAGAGGGGGGCGATTCGTCGGAAGCTTCGATGAACTGGCCGAACAAGCGGGTGATTTCGGCGATATGCTCGTCCGAAAGTTCCTTGCGTTTGCTGCCCAGGCTCTTGCGCATCTTCTGCCAGTAGCCGGAGGCGTCGATCAATTGCAGCAAGCCTTTGCGATGCTCCGGCTTGCGGTTGCTGAGTATCCAGACATAGGTGGAGATGCCGGTGTTGTAGAACATGTCGGTGGGCAGGCCGATGATGGCTTCCACCAGATCGTTTTCCAGCACATAGCGGCGGATTTCGCTTTCGCCGGAACCGGCCGCGCCGGTGAACAACGGCGAACCGTTGAGAACGATGCCAAAGCGACTGCCGCCGTCATGCGCCGGGCGCATTTTTGAAATCAGATGAAGCAGAAACAGCAACGAGCCGTCGGAAACACGCGGCAGGCCGGGGCCGAAACGGCCGTTGTAGCCTTGTTGTTCGTGCTCCTTGCGGATTTCTTTCTCGACCTTTTTCCACTCCACGCCGAACGGCGGATTGGATAGCATGTAGTCGAATTTCTTGTTGGGGTGACCGTCCTCGGAAAAAGTATTGCCGGGAATGATGTTGGCGACATCCTGCCCCTTGATCAGCATATCGGCCTTGCAGATGGCATAGGATTCGTCGTTGAGTTCCTGCCCGAACATGGTCAGGCGGGCTTCCGGATTGTGTTCCTCCAGATATTCACCGGCCACCGACAGCATGCCGCCCGTCCCCGCCGTTGGATCGTAAATCGTGCGCACCACGCCCGGTTTGGCCAGCACGTCGTCATCCTCGATGAACAGCAGATTGACCATCAGGCGGATCACTTCGCGCGGAGTGAAGTGCTCGCCGGCGGTTTCGTTGGAAATCTCGGCAAACTTGCGGATCAGCTCTTCAAACACCAGGCCCATCTGGCTGTTGCTGACTTTATCGGGGTGCAGATCGACATTGGCGAATTTCTCGGTCACTTGATACAGCAGCCCTGCCTTGGCGAGACGGTCAACTTGAGTGTAAAAGTCGAAGCGCTCGAAGATGTCACGCACCGCGGCCGAAAAGCCCTGCATGTAGGCGAACAGGTTTTCCTTGATGTGATCCTGATCGCCCATCAGCTTTTTCATGTCCAGCGGCGAGGTGTTGTAAAAGCTTTGTCCGGCCTTGCGCAGCAGGAAGGGTTCGGGGTTGATGCCGAGCTGTTTCTTGTCTTCGTTCTCCGCCAGCACCTCGGCTTTGGTGGACTCTAAAACGCAATCCAAGCGTCTTAGCACGGTAAACGGCAAAATGACCTTGCCGTATTCGGATTGTTTGTAATCGCCGCGCAGCAGGTCGGCCACCGCCCAGATCAGGGCGGAGAGGGATTGATGATTCATGCGTCCTTGGTTTTAGTTCTTATATGTTCATGCTCAAGGCGATCTTCTGCCGAGAGCTTTTATTGCAGGAATCGCGAATTCGCGCTCACCTGTGTAGCAAGATTCTAAGTGATGCCGCCTCGGTTTGCCACCTCATCAGCTATTTTGTTCAGGGCTCACCGCTTTTCAATTCTGAGCGCCGATTTTGAAACGGCAGGACGCAGACCAAGCTCTCCCCTCTGTGACTTCGTGTTTTGAACAATCCGATAGCAGCCATTGGAAGAAAAAAATCAAAGCTGTGCTTAATCGTGAAAGTGTCTCTATGATTCTGGCGCCAATGCGTCCATTAGAAGGTCATTAGTTTAGTTTTCATCGATCTTGAAGCCTCTGTCCTTTTAAGGGGAAATACAGTCGTTGATTCAATTGTTGGTTCAAAATAGAATGGCCATTTACAATGAAAAAATGAGGCTAAAGTCAACATTTTTAATCAAAATATTCTTGGAAGAAATTCAGACTATTAAATGGTATTTCAATTTTCCTTCAATCAGTTAGCAGGTGAATATCATGTCAGGCCAAGATGAAAATAACGACAAAAACGACCAGCCATTGTCCGCAACGGATTCAGACGATACTTTAGAAGCCACTACAAGTCCGCTAAAAGCAATGTTATTTGGTCTCGGCGGTTTGATACTGGTTTTATCAATTTTTATATTGCTGCCGATGTTTTTTACCTATTTATCCGAAGGCGATACCCGTGCGCCGTCAGAGATTCATCCCACCGACTCCGCAAGAAAAGGTGGTCAAAATGCATATGATGATGTGAACCCTGAGAAATAAAAATTATTACCGGGGGAAAGGTCGGCAAACGGCATATAAAGCCAGTAAAGTAGGTAAAGCCTCAATAAGCCATGCCTCAAACAGGTTCTAAATGAATATTGAGTTCAAAGCATCCAAAAGTAGATCAAAATACTCAGTAGAAACATTTCCAGAATTATGGTACTTTCCCCACTGTTGATTAAGGCCAAACCTATGGTAACGTAGGGACAGAAAGTTGCGGATCCTAAATCAGGAAAGCCGAACTGCCGAATATGACTTCGTTAAAGTCACATTGAGGCGTTCGGCTTTTTTGTGCCCCTTATAAAAGGGGATAAACCAGGAGGAAAGGCAATGTCACCAATAAAAAAAAACAGCCAATGGCTTGATAATAAAGGACATATTTGCACCGTTATGATGGTGCCGGAGGATCAGGACGACTTAACGAATATGATCCAGTATCAGGTGGAGTTTCAAGAAAATAACAAAAAGGAAATACGAAGGGAGTTAAAAAGCTTTCCGATGTATAGGTTTTTAGAGGATATGAAGCCCCTAAAAGATGCGGTGAATTAACAACCGTGGTTGCCTAGATAAACACTACAACCGCCAGCATTACGGCAATAACAAGCCATGCACAATACAGCTCAAATTTGTCTTTTGTTGCCGATAAAGATAGCCTCCTACAAAAAAAGCTTGAAGGGAACGTCAGCTTTTGGCCATCGTAAATGGCAGAAATAAGTTGAATCCTCCGCCGATAGATCGTAACAACAGTTGCTTCCATTTCCATCGCCAGAAAGTAAGAAAGTTATTGCCTTCGTTAATCCCCGATTCCGCAAGCTCCATCCGGCTATTCGTTATTATGCTCGGGTCGCCAGGACAAGGAAGACTGGATATGACTTGCCTCCCTTATTGATCGTGTGGGCGGTCACAAAGCGGATGTCCTTAAAATCGTGTCGTGAGAGCACAGCCTGGAAGGCTGCTCGATTGAAGCCTGCATGATAGACCCCTTCTACATCGGCAGGGTGGAAAGTGCCGTCTTCCTCATCCAAATCTGCCAGTGCTATCTTGCCCCCCGGCTTCAAGTGTTCGGCAAAGCGCACCACCATTTTATCTGTGTCTTCCACATGGTGCATGGCCATGGCACTGACGATCAGATCGAAGCGGATCGCCAGTGGCTGCTCCAGAATATTCTGACACCGTGCCTCCACCTTGCCATGCAATTCCTCTTTGGCCATCAGTTTGTCCAGCATGGCCTGGGATACATCGACGGCAGTCACCTTCTCAACCTTGTCCGCAATTTGCGCGGTAATCAAGCCGGTGCCGGCGCCGAAATCCATAACCTGCATTGCAGGGCTGAAGGCAACGTTGGCCTGGATGGCCGCACCGATGCCTGAGGAGAGGGCCTTAACCATGTCGTTAACATCCCAGTCCTGGGCCTTTTGTTTAAACAAATCTGTCATGCTGTGATTCCATATGAATTAAAGGATCGAAGGATTTGCGCCTCAAACCGGCCGAGTTTGGCTTTCTTATTTCATGCCCTACTCCTTGAATTAAGTTAAGGAGTTTTATTGTTCTATGGCCAGACAAAGCTTTTAGAAATGGGCGTGAACGGCCATAAACTGCTCACCCAGAAGCTTTTGAACTTGAGCAAGTTTCTTAACAAACTGTCTCTGAAAAGCGGGCAACACCATCTAATAAATTGAAAGCTGTCTTTAACGCGCTTTTTTATTCCGATTTTCCCGGACATGATTGATTATTGGGATCAGATAGCCGCACTCCTCTTTTACAGCCTAATTCAAAACAAAGTCTCACGTTTGAACATCTCTAAAATCTTTTCTAACATTTTTTCAATTTCACTGGGTGAATCACTGAAAAACTCAGAAGTTGGTCGTTGCCAAAAGTCAGAGAACCCCTCAACCGCTTCTAGATCCTCATCGCTGATTTTATTGAATCCCATCGTCCAATTAGGAAATGAGCGTGTTGCGATAGGTTTTTGATAAATAATGCTGACTTTTTGATGTCTTGCATCTGTCTTGATAGTATCAAATAACGATTCCACAACGGCTTTATCGCCCTCCAAAATTTGGATGAAAAAAGGGTCAAGGTAAAGCAATATCCCTGTAATATTTCTCCTTTCATTGTTTTGTCTGCACTTTACGAGCAAGCTTTTCAGATGCTTATCTGATATTTTTGGGTGGGCAACACTGGTGTAAACAAGGCAGTGGAGTAACATTGGCGACTTTGATCCTAATTGCTCTGATTGAACTGGTTTTGTTTGGCAAGGACTTTATACACAAAGAAAATACACTCAACTAACGCCAGCATCATCACTATTTCTAATTGCCTACGCATCATAGTTATTGGCTAGTGTGCAATGTAACTTTCATGAAGGTTATTCTAAGTTGGCGTGTCTTTCTCTCATCTTCTCTTCCGGAATTTCTTTCTCCCAAACGATATGAGAGATAAGTGCCTCAAGGAAACAAAGCGTTGAGAGTTCAAATACGGTTCCCATCGGCATACCTTTTACCTTATTGTAGAGTTCCTGTTTTCCAATTTGGAACACGGCTTCGGCCAGATCCCCAATGGTTGAATCGGCTCTCGAAGAGATGAGCACAACCTTAGCACCAATTTCTTTTGCCTTTTTGGTAAACGCAATCAGCTGGTCTGTTTCACCTGATCCGGAGATCACGACCAATAGATCGCCACTTTTAATACTAGGCGTGACGACTTCTCCAACCATGGCAACATCGTATCCACAGTGCATTAAGCGCATACCGAGAAAATTGCCAACTAGCTTTGAACGACCGGCGCCCGATATAAAGATGCGTCCGGCTTGATCAAACATAGCTGTCAATTTTTCAGCATATGTCTTATTGGTTGCGCTGAGCATTTCGGAAAGTTTATCGATGATCAGGCGTTGATTTTCTTCTTGCCACATACGTAATATTCCTAACTGTATTCATCAATAAAGAGCCTAGTAAGAGATTCTAAAATTTAAATATTTTCTAGACCAGTGATTTATTTTTTCAACGGCTTGTTAATCAAGATTATCACTAATTTTAAGAAAGTTATATGCTTTACAGAACTCGAGTTTTGGATGTGTGTTCTGCAAGATTATCCCGGTTTACAGGAAGCGTATCAGTTTGTTGCCGCCTCACGGCCGCAGGAATCTCAAAGCTGAGCGACAACTCCGGGTCGACTGCGGTCTGTCCCGACAATTAATATGCCATGAAAACGAAATATGCTGACTGTATTCAGTTTTCAGCTACCGATGACTAAAAAATCGACTTATAGTAAGCTTGAATTCTGCATTAGTAATTTTCACTAGAATTTAGGATTAGCATGCCACTCGTTAATATTTCGATATTGTCAGGCAAGTCACCCGAATACATTAAAGCGGTTGGCGATAGCATCAACTCAGCGGTCATTGAAACCATGTGCTTCCCGATGGATGACCGTTATCAGATTATCCATCAGCTCGATTCCGAGCGATTACAGCTTCAAGATCGGGAAGGTGATCGAGTGATAATGCATTTAGTGATGCGCGCTGGCCGCTCAAACGAATCAAAACAGGCGTTTTACAAAAAAGTGGTGGAAAATCTAGCGGCTAATCCAGGTATTCCACCAGAAAATGTGATGATAACAATTTCTGAAAACCATGATATCGACTGGTCTTTCCGTGATGGTTTAGCGCAATTTATCGTTAATCCAGATTGACTGACACAGTTGCGGACCACGCCTGGAATCCAAACTTGACCGCGAAGATGGGGCTTTGGGTGATAATCGACATCTTTTGGTAACGGTCAGGTATCGGCGAAAACTGGTCAGCGTTGCCATGTTGCACCGAAACTTTATCAACCAACCAGATGCAATTAGATTTCTTGTAAGACGGTCAATGTTGTCTATATCCCATTCGGTTACTCTGAGGATTGCATGATGAGTGGTTGTTGTGACGATAATTGTTTATTAGAACGACTGCGCGAACGGCAGCGCGGAACGTTACAAATTGTTCTCGGGATTAACGCCGTGATGTTCTTTGTCATAGTTGTTGCTGCGCTGTATGGCAAGTCAACCGCACTGCTAGCTGACAGTCTTGATAATCTGGGAGATGCTCTAACCTACGGCCTTAGTCTATACGCAGTTTCGAGGAGCACTGCTGTTAAGGCCAAAGTCGCCCTTTTTAAGGGTGGGCTTATTTTTCTTGCGGCTGTCGCCGTGGCCGCTCAAATTGCTTACAAGCTTTTTGTCCCAAGCCTTCCCCTCTTCGAAGTTATGGGCGCTTTCAGTCTTTTTGGCCTTGCCGCCAACTCCCTTTGTCTTTTTCTACTGTGGCGACATCGCCATGAAGATGTGAACATGAGTTCAGTGTGGGAGTGCTCGAGAAACGACATCGTATCCAATCTTTCGGTTTTTGTAGCGGCGGGAGCCGTCTGGTTCAACGATTCAGGTTGGCCTGATATTGTGGTTGCACTGGGACTCGTGGGTTTTTTGATGCGCTCGGCTATCCGTGTTATTGCTTCGGCCATGGCAGAGTACCATTCAGCAACCTAACACTTCGTTCAAAAGAAGATGAATTAATGAATGCCGTAATTCTTGAATCGACGATCACCTGTCCACACTGCGGGCATGCCGAAACGGAAACCATGCCGACCGATGCCTGCCTGTTTTTCTATGAATGCAAGTCCTGCGGAACGCTGCTCAAACCAAAGCAAGGGGATTGCTGCGTGTTTTGCTCCTACGGTTCGGTTAAATGTCCGCCAATCCAGCAACATAAATCCTGTTGCGGCGGATAGGTTTTAAGCATGTCAGGCTAAACGATACGAGCCGTCAAATGGTTTTGTCGACCCTTACCTTCTTTTCATGAATAAATCTGAAGGCCGGTTTGGATTGGATTATGTCACGAACTTTTAGCGAATCACGAAATTCTGCAGGGACAAAGAAACGAAAGTAATGGACGTTCTTTCGTCTGAAAAGGCAGGGAAATATTGCCATGACAACGGCCCCTTTAAAGCAGCATTTTGCAGAAAATACCGTTTTTAAAGGGGCTTCGTCTTGAAAAAGACTCTTAAATCAGAGGCTTAAAATTTGGCGGAGAAAGAGGGATTCGAACCCTCGATACGTTACCGTATACACACTTTCCAGGCGTGCGCCTTCGACCGCTCGGCCATCTCTCCTATTCTTTTGCTGGTAAATTACAGCTAGCCCGCAAGAATAATGGAAAAAGTGATTTGTTGCAATCACTTTTCCACGGCTTATTCTGCCAAGGCCTCCAATTCATCCCAGCGCTGAAAAACCTGCTCCAGCTTTTGTTCTGTTTTTTCCAGCTCGGCCAGGGTATTGGCAATGACGTCCTGATCTTTTTTGTAGAAGCCAGAGGCGCTGATTTGCTGGTTTAATTCCGCCTGCTTTGCTTCCAGTTCGTCGATCAAACTGGGCAATTGCTCCAGCTCCTGCTGTTCTTTAAAACTGAGTTTCTTCTTTTTGGCCGCGACCGTCGTTTTTTCGGGCTTGCTGGTTTCCGGGGCTTTTTTGGGCGTTGCAGGCTGTTTTTGGATCTGACTCTGAGCCATCCAGTCACTGTAGCCGCCGATAAATTCCTCGACCTTGCCGGAACCGTCCAGCACAAACACGCTGGTGACCACATTGTCGAGAAAGGCCCGGTCATGGCTGACCAGCAGCAGGGTGCCGTCGTAATTCACCAGTTTCTCTTCCAGCAGTTCCAGAGTTTCCAGATCCAGATCGTTGGTAGGCTCGTCCATGACAATCAGGTTGGCCGGTTTGGTAAACAAGCGCGCCAGCAGCAGACGGTTTTTTTCGCCGCCCGACAGGCTTTTTACCGGCGAACGCGCTCTGGCCGGCGCAAACAGGAAATCGCCCAGATAGGACATGACGTGCCGCTTATTGCCGGCAATCTCGACAAAATCATTGCCATCGGCAACCGTATCAACCACGGTCATATTCGGGTCCAGCTGATCGCGGAGCTGGTCAAAATAGGCGATTTCCAAACGAGTGCCCTGCTCTACCGTGCCGCTGTCGGGTTCCAGCTGTTTCAGCAACAGTTTTAACAGGGTCGATTTGCCGGCGCCGTTAGCGCCAATCAGGCCTATTTTGTCGCCGCGCTGAATCAGAGTGGAGAAATCTTTAACAATGGGTCTGTCCGCATAAGCAAAGCAAATGTCATTGACTTCAATCACTTTCTTGCCGGAGGCATCGCCCCGATCCAGCGCTATTCGCGTTGTGCCCTGCAGCTCGCGGCGTTGCGCTCTTTCATTGCGCAGCCTTTCCAGCGCACGCACACGCCCTTCGTTGCGGGTACGCCGGGCCTTGACGCCCTGCCTGATCCAGACTTCCTCATCGGCCAGCTTCTTGTCGAATTCGGCATTCTGATTGGCCTCATCTTCCAGAGCGGCGGCCTTGCGGCGCAGATAATCGTCATAACTGCCCTGCCAGGAAACCAGATTGCCGCGATCCAGATCGACAATGCGGGTCGCCAGTTTTTGCAGAAACGAGCGGTCATGCGTCACGAATAATACCGCGCCCTGAAAATTCAGCAGCTGCTCTTCCAGCCAGGTAATGCTCTCAAAATCCAGGTGGTTGGTGGGTTCGTCCAGCAACAGGACTTCCGGCTCGATCACCAGCGCTCTGGCCAATGCGACGCGCCGTTTCCAGCCCCCTGACAAGCCGCTGATTTTCAGCTCGCCGGGCAAGTCCAGCTTGCTCAAGGTGGTTTCAACGCGCTGCTGAAAATGCCAGCCGTTATGGGTTTCCAGCTCGTGCTGCAAATCGCCCAGCTCCTTCAGAGCCTGCTCGTCTTCATAATCCATGGTCAGAGACAGGGCATGGTAGCGGGTAATCCAGTTACCCAGCTCACCCAGGCCGCCGGCCACGGCATCATAGATGGTGGCGTCTGCAGGCAGATCCGGGGATTGTTCCAGCCAGGCCAGTCTTAATTCAGGCTGCCGCCAGATCTCGCCATGATCGGCATGGATATTACCCGCGATAATCTTCATGAGTGTGGACTTGCCTTCGCCGTTGCGGCCCAGCAAGCCGACCCTCTCGCCGGCATCGAGCTGAAAATCGGCATTCTTCAATAAGGCATGCGTGCCAAAAGCGATGGAAACATTGGTTAATCGTAATAAGGGCATTTTAGAGTTCTTTGTGTTGTAAATAGCGTCGTAATAAATCCAGCGCCAGCAAGGCCGCCTGATTTTGCTTGCGTTTGATAGGGCCGGCCACGGCATGCGTGGTTTGCAGACATTCATCTGGGGTCAGCAGCACATTATATAGAACTATGGCCTTATCTTTGTCTTCAAATAAGGCAGCATTGCCGGCATAAAGTTGCACCAGGACAAAATCGGCTTCCTCCGCCTTGTGCAGGGCGTCAGCAAGTTGTCTGGCGCTGGCCATCATGTCATCACCCTGAATCGTAACGGCGAATTTTTGCTCCAGCCTGGCGCTGGATTGCTCATAGCTTGCTGCGAGCAGCCAGGGCGATCCAATGCATTTGGCGGCCAGCATGCCGTGACTGGCGGTCTCGAGCACGGCCAGCGTATGTTGGCCGGCGCGCATCAAGTGATCGATCACGGCCACCAGATCGCCTGCCGGCTCACGCAAGCCGTCAATCGCAAAGACAAAATCGCCCAGCTTCCCGGCAACCCGACCAACCAGATCGTCCATTGCAGGTTCAGGGAAATCAGCCGGAAACAGCAATTTGGTTTGCACCTCGTCCATGCCGGCACGAAAACCCAGCTGAACCTCCGGCGGTATCGGAACATCGCCGATGCGTTGTTGAATGTCCGACTCCCCGATACCGACCGTTTTGATGCTGATTAATCGGCTGGGCTTCAAGGCAAACCGGCTTGACAGGATCGGCCGGATTTTTGCTGAAAAAAGCTCCCGCATTTCATAGGGCACGCCGGGCACGAAAGCAAACCAGCAGCGGCCCGCCTGCAGGGCAAATCCGGGCGCCGTGCCCCAGCCATTATCCAGCCTGAGCGCGCCCTGGG
>Ga0208509_1000338_pt1 | contig 17832 bp, 14 predicted proteins | sample LakWasMeta7_HOW4_2_FD_183857 | JGI IMG/M metagenome (GOLD analysis project Ga0208509, IMG submission 183857) | Freshwater sediment methanotrophic microbial communities from Lake Washington under simulated oxygen tension - Sediment Metagenome... | ecosystem: Environmental > Aquatic > Freshwater >...
GCCGAGCCAATACAGGCCCCAGCCGGCGCCGATGAAATGCGCCAATAGCCGCCAGCCGGCGGGGATATGGCGGTGATCGTCCAGGAAGCCGACCACGGCGACCCAGGCGCCGGCGCCGAACAGCGCCAAACCCTGTTTTGGCGTCAACAAGCCGAGCGCGAACAGCGCCCCCAGGCTGAGCAAGAACACTACCACGATCGCCATGCCGCCGCCGCGCGGGGTCGGCAGCGTATGCGAACTGCGCGGGTTCGGCACGTCGATCATATTCGAGATCAGCGCATAACGGCGGATCAGGCCGGTGAACAGGCACGCGGCCGCCAAAGCCGCCAGGAGTAAACCGCCAGTCTGCATCACTTTCGGGTTTCCAAATAATATTGGGCGGCTCTGCGCAAGGCCTGATCGACACCGGCCGGAGGCTGCCAGGCAAGCCGCTCACGGGTTTTGCCAATATCCACCTGCAATGAACCGCAAAGCTTTTGGATCGCCGCGGTTTTGCCGAGGCAGCGCGCGGCGAAACCCAATACGCCCAGCGGCACCGGCAAAAGACGCGCACGTTTGCCGAGCGCGGCCGCGGTTTTGCTGAGGAGTTCAGGCGTCGAGAGATCCTCGCCGTCGCTGGCCAGAAAAGTCTGATTCGCGGCGCCGGGGTGATCGATGCAGGCGAGGATCAGGTCGACCAGGTTATCGACCGCGACCAGGCTGCGCCGGTTTTGAATCGAAGCCAAGGGCAGCGGAATGCCTTTGTCGAGCCAGCGCATCATGCTGAAAAAATTGCCCTTCACGCCAGGGCCGTAAACCAGGGGAGGGCGGATGATCACAAATTCCATCGTGGAATTCAAACAGAGTTCGCGCAAGCCGTCTTCGGCTTCGCGTTTGGAAATGCCGTAGGCGTCTTCGGGGGCGGGAATGTCGTCCGCGCGGTAAGGCCGTCCTGGAGGTGTCGCTTCGCCGTTCACCTTGATCGAGCTGATAAAAATGAAGCGTTTGACGTCCGCCTCAAGCGCCTGCCTGGCCAGATTCAGCGTGCCATCGACATTAACCTTGCGGAATTCTGCGAGCGGGTCGGCGGCCTTATCCTGCATCACATGGGCACGCGCGGCGAGATGAACAACGACTTCGACGCCTTGCAAAGCCATCGACCAATCGGTGGTTCCGTCTATGGAGCCAATCGCAATGGTATCCGTATTCGAGGTGGGGTCGCCGGTATTGCGCATGGCCGCTTTCACGGAGCCATGTTTTTTTGTCAGAGCGGTACATAAATGCCGGCCGATAAAGCCGTTTGCACCGGTCACCAATATTTTGCCTGGAGACAGGGGGGCGTTATTCAAGTTAGCCGGCATGTGATCCAGAATGTTCAGTGGGTATTAACAGTTGCGAATATAATGAAATCATTTCATCGGTAATTTGCCGGCTCGAGAACCGGGATAGCGCGCGCGCGCGCGCTGCATTGCCCAAGCGATGGCGGTAATCCGGATCTTCGATCAGCAGTGACAAGGACTGAATTAAGGCATTTATATCACCAGCCGCATAAAGCAGTCCGGTTGTTTGATCCTCGATCGCGTCGGTGATGCCGTAAATTTTTGTCGCGACGGCGGGTACACCAGTCGCCGCGGCTTCTATGATAACTTGACCGAAGCCCTCACGGTAGCTGGGAAGGCAAAAAATATCGGCCATCGCCATATAATGTTCGGGGTTCGGCGTATAACTGACCCGACGCAGTTGAGACCGGTATTCCCCGCAAATTTCCTGGATGCGGGCAAAGGGCACGTCTTCTTCGGCGCCGACCAATACCAGCACCGCATCGGCATGTTTTTTGGCAATTTCGACAAATGCCGGGGCCAAATCGAGCATGCCTTTGTCTCGGTTCAATCTTCCGAGGAATAGAATGACCGGCTGCGCGGGACCAATGTCCAATTGCGTTCTGATCCGGCTTCTGATCTCCGCATCGGGCTTGAATAACTCGCTATCGACGCCGCAGATCGAGCCGTCGCCTAAGACAATTCCTTGATGGCGGCGCAAAACCCCTTCGGCTACCAGAAAATCGCGCTGTGACGGACTGTCCACCAAAATATGCGTCGCCAGCTTCACGATGATTTTGTCGAAAACCTTTAACGCTTGGCGCTTCCACCCTTGTTTGGTTGCCCATACCTGGCCGGTAAAGGTGTGCAGGCGATGGGGAATGCCGGCCGCCCTGGCGGCCAGCATCGTCAATAAACCCGTTTTGGGCATGATCGAATGTACCAGATAGTAACGCTCGCGCCGAAATAATCCGAAGAGCTGAACCAATGCACATGCATCCCGCCACGGCGAAACTTTACGTTCAATGCCCATCGGGATAAACTCGGCATTGAGCCCCTGCAACAGTTCAGCGCCTTGCGGATTGCTGATCACGTCGACTGCCCAGCGCTTGGAAGCGGCGCGGATGGAGTCCTTCATGAAGGCTTGAATGACCGCCGGAATCGTGGCGACAAAGCAAAGTTTTTTCATTAAAGAGTCGGTGTTTATTGCGCGTGGGTTTGCCAATGGCGGGCCAATTCGGCGATGCCTTCGCGGATCGAAACGGCGTGCCGAAAGCCGAGTTCGCTGATGATTTTATCTGATTTGTAAACCGTGGCATTGGTCATTGCGTCAATTCGGGAAGCAGTTAACGGAAATCTTGCGAGCTTCGACCCCATGCCGGCCATGCCGCGAGCCCACGCTTCCGGCAGCCTGATTTGGCCTGGCTTTTTGTGCAAAGCCTCCGCAATGATTTCGACAAATTCCTCGAGCAGACAATGGTCCGATACTATATAAGCTTGTCCGTTATCAGGCAAATCCGCTTTAGCGCACAGCATCAAAGCGTCAATCACGTTTTCAACATGAATATAATTGGCGACCGCGCCGCGCTTACCGATAAAAAAGAACCAGCCTTTATCAATCATCCTGATCAATTGAAACAGCGATGGGTTGGGCATGTCGATTCCGTACACGTTGGACGGCCTGAGTAGCACGCATTCCAGATCATGCTCGACGGCCGCTTGGGCCAGCAAAGCATCGGCGGCCGCCTTCGAACGTTCGTAAGCATTGACCGGAGCGATGGCCGAGTCTTCGGTAATGACTTGGTGGCGCGGATTGCCGTAAACCCCGGTGCTGCTCAATTGGACCCAGCGTTTGATTTCACCGCGAGCGGCGGCCAGCAAATTGACCGTCCCCTCCACATTGGTTGCCTGCATCAACGTTTCATCGCGTAACTCGGCCGCGCAATGATACAAAACGTCGGCCCCTTTGAGAAAATTGCGCAAGGTAGGCGTTCCGGCATTCAAATCACCTTTGAACGGAACCGCGCCATCCAAGGCGGGTGAAGGATTGCCGCGGGTCAAGTAGCGGACTTCGTCGCCCTGCGCCAAATGCCTGGCGATCAAATGCCGGCCGATAAAGCCGGTGCCTCCGGTAACGGCAACGATCATGAGTGTTCCTGCAGGCGTATTTTTTTCGTGGTGAATTGGTTTCTTCTAAACAGCACGATGGCAAGACGCAGCAAATATTTGCTGATGGACCAGCATACAACAAGCAATAGCAAGAGTGAATTAATCTTGTTTTTCCTATATAAATGAAAATAAGCGTCTAATTCACCCAGCTCCATTTTCCATAACTGCGCGCTCAAGCCGCTATCCCCAAAAGGTGCTTTAAAAAGATAAGTTAAAGGTGCCTCAATGAATATGGCGTGATATTCGCCTAACACAATTTGCAGCCAGAGATCGTAATCCTCGCAATATCTTTTGCCTTCGATAAACCGGAAGGGGATATCCTTTTTTAACATGACCGTCGGGGTAGAAAACCTATTTTTGAGCAATAAATGAATGGTCTTGATATTTTTTATGCGGGGAGTTTCGGGAATCCCTGGCAACACCGAGCCTTCCTGAGACCAGCTGTACGCGTGACCTGAGAGGGCAACTTCCGGGTTTGCGCACATGGTTTCATACTGGATGCGCAATTTATCCTGATGCCAAGTGTCATCGGCGTCCAGGAAGGCGATATAGGGCTGGCTTACGGCATCCCATCCGGCATTGCGAGCCGATCCGGCGCCGCTATTCGCCGTTTGCTTGATCACCTTGATCCAGCCTTCGGGGTAGCATTTCTGTAGTTGGTATAACGCCTCAAGTGTACCGTCATTGCTGAAATCATCAACCAGAATGACTTCTCCGGCTTGGACGCTCTGCGCCGCGACCGAAGCCACCGCGCGGCTGACGGTGTCTCGGCACCGAAAGCATGGAATGACTACGCTGACCGGTATCGAAGGCGGCATCATGCTTTGCCCAGGCACTCTGAGATGGTAAGGTCCAGTTGGTGGCGGGCGTGCTTGCGCAATTCCATGATATTGGCAGCAGGCAGATATTTTTCCGGCTCATGAATCAGGCCTGTCAATCTGGAACTGACAATTTTCGGATCATGCCATTGTGACGGGCTCAGGATGGCATGGGGTGGATAACCCAGTTCTTCGGTGAGCAATCTGACCTTGGGGTGATAATCCAGAATCAAGGTTGGCTTTCCGAGCAGGGTGGCGAAGACCAAGGCATGAAAACGCATCGCGACAAAATGCGAGCAGGCATTAAGTTCAACCAGCGCCTGCTCCGGACCTTGAGCGAGGGCAGCGATACGATGCCGTTCATCCGGAAGCCGCATGAATGACTGATTGATGGCCGCATTATCGACGCCGCGCTGAAAAGGCGCGCCCAAAAAATTGAGATAGGGGTTGCTTTCGGCAAGCTTCATCAAGGCATCGGCCCAGACCGTAATCCAGGAACGGTCCGCCGATTTATCCTTATTCAGCAGCAAAGCCCAGGGTAGTAGGGAGAGTCCAAGCCGCGGCTCCAATCCGGATTGTGCAGTACCATCAGGCAATTGCAGATAATCCGCAAAGCAGATGTCGGGCCCATTAAGCGCCGGGCAGCCGATTTCCTGGGCACACCGGTAAGATGAGGTGTCCCGAGTTAGAATCGAATCCATCATGGCAAGCAGACCATGCGCCAGAGTCCGGCCCGGCCAGGTGCCCAAAGGACCAATACTGATGCCAATGGCGGACAATCGCCCGGCCGCCAGCGCCACCAGCCACGGCTTGATAAAATAGCGCAGATTGCTCAATCGGCCATGGTCCTGAAACTGCGAGCCGCCTCCGAATATCGTCAGGTCGGCGCTATGCGCGGCTTCAACCAGCGCGGCCAGTTTGTTGTCGATCCGTCGGCAAGTGGCCGATAATTCCGGCGGCAGAGGCAGAGGCAACGACTGGGCCGACCGGATCAAATACTCGGTAGACTGCCCGCTTTGTGCGTGCAAGGCGCGCAACAACGTCCACAGCAGCGCCTCGTCGCCAAGATTGGAAAAACCGTAATAGCCATTCAGGAAAATACGCATACCCACCTTCATCTTCGATTCGTGCCGGCCGCGAAATTTTTGTCCGCGCGCTGGACCTGGCAGATGCTTTCTGCGTCAGGTCGATACATTCCCGATCCTCGATTTTGTTTGTCGTTTGCAGCGTGCCTGCAACAAAGATCTGATTCTTTTAAACGGCGCATGAATCACCGGCGCCTGGAAAACACCGAACCACAATATCGTGCCCAAGACGCCCAGCTCTTTTCTGTTTTTGGCAAAGTATTCCCGCCTGAACGCAAGATCGAGGCCGATGTTATTCAACACGCTTAAATGACAGCGACTGATCGATAACGAAATATCGCTGGAGTAGGTGTAACCGGTCATCCTGTCAGTTTCGCGCAATGCTTCCACATAATTGGAGGCCCATTTTTTGTAAAACACGGGGTCGGTGCTAACCGTCTGCGTCCACGAACCCTCGGAAAAGCTGCGATACACGGACATGGGGCGGTCGATATACACGGCACCGCCCGCAAGCGAACAATGGATCTGGAAAAAAAAACCCATCATGAAGCGCCGGTAAAATGAGCCGCTGTCCCGAAACGCGCGGTCGAAAAACGACCTTCTGATCAGCATCGACGCTGTCGGCATGAACGAGCCGCCGCACCGGATAATCGGCCTGACATCGAATAAACGATTTCCCTCCGCCCTGCGGCAAAACAACACATCTTCTGGGACTTCCCTGACCGTCATTACGGCCGAATGGAAACACATTTCGCATCCGGGAAGTTCCCTTAAAGCGTCGACCTGGGTCTGGAGTTTATCCGCAGCGATCCAGTAGTCGTCGCCTTCGCAAAAAGCAATAAAGTCGCCTGCCGCATAGCTTGAAGCCAGCATCAAAATCATCGCACCCTGGGAGTACTGGTTCTGTTCCTGAAATACCGTCCTGATGATATTAGGGTACGCCGCTGCATAGCGATTAATGATGCGTTGGGTGTTGTCGGTCGAGACATCGTCATGAAGGATGATTTCGAACGGAAAATCGGTTTTTTGGATTAAAAAACCGCGTATCGCGTCCTCGACATAGGCTTCGTGGTTGTAGGTCGTGCAGACAACGCTGACCACCGGTTTTGAACCGGTCCAGCCGGCGATTACTTCCTGTTCGTCAGGCAGCGGAGCTTCCCGGAATTTAGATAGGCAAAAATTTTTCACGGATAGGGTGTTTGATCGGGATTCTTACTGTTGATTGTCATTGCCGGTTTTTCGATGAGTTCATATGCGGCATTTTTTGCCCGGTATAAGGGTAACCCAAAAAAGTCAACAGGCGCTCCATTGCATCGGGTTCGGCGACATTCAGCACCAACAGATCGCCGGGCCGGTCCTTGAAGTATTCCTGCACCGCGCGATTATGCTCTTCATAACAGCGGGTATATAAATCGCGGTCGTATAGCAGCGATTCGTCTTCGCCGTAGCGCAGCCTCATCGCGTCCCAAAGGAAGCCGCGGTAGCAATAAGGAAACTCGCGAAGATCGTCTGCGGTAGGTATCCGGTTCTTGCCGATAGCCTTGGTATGGAAACGTACCAGCGATTTAAACCACTCATCGGCGTCATTACGCACCGTCAGAATAAATTTCGCTCCGGGGAAGGCTGCATCCAACGCACGATAGGTGTCGGGATAACTGAACGGAATATCCTGATAGGCTTCCGCCCAGCGGCAATAACTGATGATTTTCTGATAATCTTTTTTCGCCCAGTCGAGCAACAGCCACTCCGCACGCCCCTGATTGCCGACCATAAGTCCCAGACTGCGAAAGACATTGGCAATCGAAGTCGTGCCTGTCTTGTTCGCGCCTATGCAGAAGATTTTAGGCCTTCTGAAGAAAAGCATTTTGTTGATCAGCGTTTTAAGAAAACCCATTATCCTCGAATCTCATCCGATATTAACTTTGATTTGTCGCGTTTTGGCAGCAGTCCGATTATTTCCCGTAGCGCCGCCAAGCTCAGCCAATAAGATACCAGCAGGTAGAACATCCCGCCAGCCAGTATAGCAAGCAATAGCTCCAGGTAGTATGGCAAGTGCAGGACATCCCGTATCAGCCACATAATCAGTCCCATCGGCAGCGCCGTGGCCAGATTAGGAAACAGATCCCGCAGTTGTCTGATCGCGCCGTAATCAAGGAAAACCTTGCTGTAATAGGCATTCACTATGAATGACAAAACCGAAGCCGTCACCTGAGCCCAGGCTATCGCGATGATGCCATAGAAACTGCCGGCAACGATCAGGCTGATGGACAGGGTCTTTTTCACCAGCATGATATTGAAAAACAGGTCGGATCGCCCCTGTGCCTTGAGCGCATTGATATTCAGCACATGCATCGGCCATAACAAGCCCTCAAACCCCAGCACCTGCAGGATCGGCGCGCTAGGCAGCCATGTTTTGCCAAACAGAGTTAAGATTATTGGCTCTGCCAACACGATCATGATGACCGCAAGCGGAATATTTACGAACATGACCAGCCGTTGCGCTTTACGCAGCCCCCGCGCCAGCCTCTCCTTATCCTCGGCAGCGGCGGAAAAAGCAGAAAAGGCCACGCGGTTAATAATCAGCATCAACAAATTGACCGGCAACAGCTGGGTTTTCTGCGCCCGGTCATAAAACCCGACGGCTCGCACCGAGTAGTATTTGCCGATCAGAACCGAATACAGATTAGTATGCAGCACATCGACAATACCTACAATCATCAGGTAGCCGCCGAATCTGAAAAATGATCGCAGGGAAGCAAAACTGAATGACCATGCAGGCCTCCAAGCGTGGCACAGCCATAACAGCAATGTCGATATCAGACTCGACGCCAGCGCCTGCGCCGCCAGACTCCATACCCCAAACCCTTGGAGAGCCAGCGCTATCGCCAGGGTACCTGACACAAATGAAGCGGCTGCACCCACTTTTGCGATAGTTTTGAAGTTTAGCTCTTTCGTCAGCAATGCCGTATGGATGGAGCCGAGGGCATTGACGAACAGATTGATCGCCATCGCGTAGCTAAGATAGCGCAAAATCGGTTTCTCAAAAGTCACCGCTATCCAGGGCGCCAAGGCGCAAAGCAGCAGTGACGCCAAAATCGCAATGGCCAGATTAAAATAAAAGACCGTCGACTCGTCAATACGCGTAGTGTTTTGCTTCTGGATGAGCGCCGAACTAAAACCCCCATCGATGAAAATGGTCGCCACACCCACAAACACGGCAAGTAAGGCAATCACCCCGAAATCTTCCGGCGTCAGAAGGCGCGCCATCAGAATCAGGACAATAAACTGGACGCCCTGGCGGAAAAAAACGTCGATTGCGCTCCAGAGAAGGCCGTGGGCAATTTTTTTAGGTAATACAGTCATATGATTGCGACGGCCCGCGTCAAGGATGCGTAAGCGCTTGTCGAGCCATTCATCACTCACTCCGCACGACGAGCGAGCCGGGTTTCTAGCGCCAGCAGGTCGCGTTTACGCTCGCCTTTACGCTTAGCCGGAACGCCAGCGTAAATTCCAAAGGCGCCGCAGTCTTGTTTGACCAAGCTTAACGCGCCGACGGCTACGCCTTCCTGCAAAGTCACGCCTGGCAATACAATCGATCCGGAACCGATGATCACATGCCGTCCGACGATAACATCGGCATGGTAAACGTGGGTCAACGACGCGGGAACGGTCGGATTGGTCATCGCGGAACCGCTGTAGTCGTCGGAACTTGAATACACGGAGACCCGCGAAGACAGGTTCGCGAAATCGCCGATCGTGATCTTTCCGCGACCGATCAAAGCGGAAAAAACGGCTACATGAACATGGTTGCCAATTTCGATGCCGCCGTCGCCGGCCGACAAAACGCAGAAATCGTCAACTCTGACATTGCTGCCGAATCGTATGCTCTTGCAGTTGTAATAGGACGCCTTGTCGGAAAGCAGGACATTGCTGCCGAAATCGGCAAACCCCATTGTCGCCATTTGCTCCGCTGTCAGCCAAGCCATACTATTTCTGGACCGTTGCAGTTAAGAGATGGCGCAGCAATGCGGCCAGGCAGTCCGAATCTCATGACCCGTTCTCGACCAGAATCCGAATAATCGACGCCACGGTACGAACCATTTCGCTATCCATCGTTGTCCCCGTCGGCAGCACGACGACCCGGTCCGCCACTTTCTGTGTATTCGGCAGCAACAGGCCGGCATGGGGAAACAGCTCCCGGTAGGGTTTCATGTTATGGCAACCGGGCCAGAAATATTTGCGCGCCAATATGTTTTCGGCCTGCAAGACTTCGATGAAGCGATCGCGGTCGACTGGGCAGTCGGCTCCCACTTCAATCACCACATATTGATAATTGTTGCGCTCCGCCTGATCAAAAGCCAGCAAGCTGATGCCGGGCAAGCCACTCAACTCCTGCTGATAGATTCGATAATTTCGTCGATTGGCGTCTATCACGCTATCGACCGCATCAAGATTGACCAGCCCCATCGCTGCGGCGAATTCGATCATCTTGCCGTTGGTGCCGGGATAGACGACGTTGTCGATACCGGCGAAGCCGAAATTTCGCATCAGACGCATGGTTTCGGCCAATTCGTCGTCGTTGGTGACTACGGCCCCACCCTCGAAGGTATTGAAGAATTTGGTTGCATGAAAACTAAAGACTTCACAGCGACCGAAATTCCCTATCATTTTGCCTTGATGCGAACAGGCAAAGGCATGGGCCGCATCAAACATCAGTTTAAGGCCGAACTCGTCGGCGATCGCCTGCAAAGCCTCGACCGCCGCCGCGTTGCCCCAGAGGTGCACGCCGATGATGCCGGTCGTGCGCGGCGTGATCATGCGGCGCACGGCATCGGGATCCAGCGTATGGGTGCCCTCGTCGATATCGGCGAAGACGGGCGTAATCGCCTGCCAGTGCAACGCATGGGCTGTCGCAATGAACGTATAGGAGGGCACGATGACCTCGCCGGTCAGTCCCAGAGCGCGGATTGCGATTTCCAGGGCCACTGTGCCGTTGCACATCGCCACACAATGCTTGACGCTATGATAATCGGCGACGCGCTGTTCGAACTTCTGCACCAAGGGGCCGTTATTGGTCAGCCAGCGGCGGTCAAAAATATCTTCGGCATAACTGAGAAACGCCTCGCGGCTGCCGATGTTGGGCCGGCCGACATGCAAGGGCTGCTCGAAAGCAGGCTGGGCGCCGTTGATGGCAAGGTCTTTGATGGTCTGAATTCGTTTCATGCGCGCAGGGGGCTAAAGCGGTGGAAAAGCATCTTGTAGCGGCCCCGACAATAATGCCGCACCATAGATGCTGATGTGATCATCATCCTTGTACAGGGAATGACCGTCTTTTTTGATCAGGCAGGTGTTAGCAGGGCACAGGAAACGTGACACATCAAAAATGCTGAACTGGTACTTCGCGGATAGCGTATCGACGATTCGGGTGACGGCGCCTTGGCGTTCCCTGTATTCCTGAGTTGTAGGCCCTACTCTTGCGGCGGCATCGCTAAACAGACGTTCTCTCGCCAAAATCGACGGCACATTCCAGCCGATCTCAGGAACCTGATTGACAAAAATCACGTTGATGCCGCGTTCATTTAAAAATTGCAGCGTGCGTTCCAGTCCTTCCTTGAGCACGGCGGCGTTAGCCTTGACGCCATCAGGGGACAGCATGACCGGCCGGCCGAATTCGGAACCGTAGCGAGTGCCAACGGCCGAAATCGCCCATCTTGCGACCAGGAAAACCGTGCGTATGTTTTTATTGTTTTCCAGCCATGCCTTGGTTGCATTGTTAAACTCGCGGCAGCCCTGCTCCACCGCCCCGTAACGTTCGACATCCAGCACCGGTGGACAGCTCGAATGCGCATACAACAAGCCGGACCGGTTGATACTGGTTGCGGCGAGATGGATGGCCTCGGCCATCGCGCTGGCATGGGAATCGCCCCAGACGATAAAAGTCGGCGCGGAACCGGAATCATTGCCTATTTTACAGGTTTTGCCGTTATCTATTCTTTCTCGCGGAAGATCGATACAATCCCTGCTCAAAGGCCCGGTTTTGAAAGTGGCATCCGCCAGCGCCACCACGTCGTCCGGCATTCTGCCCGGAAACCCCTTGTTGAAGTGGCCTGCCAAACCTAGCGAGACAAAACCGACCATCACCAGCGCGGCGACGCCAAAAAGCATCGGCGTTGAAAAAAATCCGCTCTTGCCTCGAAAAGGTCTTTCGACAAAGCGCCATGACAACGTCGCCAGTATAAATGCGGTTACCAGCAAGCCCAGCTTTTCTCCGGCAAACAGCGGCCGGACGGCGATGTATTTCGCAAACACAATCAGCGGCCAGTGCCACAGATACAGCGAATACGAGAGGAGACCGATCAAGATTATCGGTCTGAAACTCAGCAGTTTTCCGGCAAGAGAATGTCCGTCTTTGCCGGCATGAATGATCAATGCTCCGCCCAGACACGGAAATAGCGCGTTGGCGCCGGGAAATTCGGTTTGATCGGAAAACACAAATACGCTGTATCCGATCAGCGCTAAACCCAATATCGACAGACCGTCTCGCATCAGCCTGGATTTCGGCAGAGGCAGAAAATCGATCGCCAACAGCGCTCCGAATAACAACTCCCAGGCGCGGTAATGCAACAGGTAAAAAATAGACGGCGACTCGCCATGAAGAAAATAGATGCTGCCGGCCAGAGAAAGAACGGTAATTCCGGCCAGGGTAGGTCCGATATATTTGGGGATGAACCTCGCTATCAACAGTAATAATGGCGGATAAAAAATATAAAACTGTTCTTCTATCGACAGCGACCAGGTATGCAACAGTGGTTTCATTTCGGCCGGCCAGGCGAAATAGCCCGCCGTTTTCCAGAATAGCAGATTTGAACCGAATACCGTTGCCGCGACCACGCTCTGAAAGAATGACTTGAGATCATTAGGCAGCAGCAATACCGATGCCGCGACCGAAGTCAGCGCCAATACCGCAAACAATGCCGGAAATATGCGTCGAATGCGGCGTTCATAAAAAGCCCGGAAGGAAAAATGCCCGGACCGGATTTCGCGATGAATGATCGACGTGATTAAAAAACCGGAGATAACAAAAAATACGTCGACTCCGACATATCCGCCACTGAATGCAGCAACATCCAGATGATAGAGTACGACCGGCAATATGGCTATTGCGCGCAGGCCATCGATGTCAGGTCGATAGGAGATGGTTTTCATAAGCCTACGGTTCAGGATTTAAAAACGGCTGATCATGCCGCGAAGAATCAGCGCTTCGATGACCTGCTGCACGCAGTCCTCAAGTGTCGTTTTCCCGGTATTGACTACCAGTTCCGGATTTTGCGGTGCTTCGTACGGCGAAGAAATGCCGGTAAAGTCGGTAATCCGTCCTGCACGTGCCTTTTGATACAAGCCTTTTACATCCCGAGCCTCACAGACTTCGAGCGGACTATTGCAATAGATTTCGATAAAGTCGCCATGTTCGACCATGCCGCGCACACGCTCACGATCTGCCTTATACGGAGAGATAAAAGCGGTCAGGACAATGACCCCCGACTCCATGAACAACTTGGCGACCTCTCCGATCCGGCGGATATTTTCGGTTCTGGCTTCCGCTGAAAAACCCAGATCGCTGCATAAGCCGTGGCGAACATTGTCGCCGTCGAGAACGAAGGTTCGGCAACCCAGTTGATGTAGTGTTTCTTCAACTGCATGGGCCAGCGTAGATTTGCCGGCGCCTGAAAGGCCGGTAAACCAGATGATTGCGCCGTGATGGCCGTTCAGCTTTTCGCGCCGTGTTCGGGTGACGGTCGCATGATGCCAGACTACGTTGGTTGATGATTGCGGTGTTTGAGATTGATTCATAGAAAGTTTTGTACAGCGCTGAGCAGGATATGGTCGGCGTTGCCCAACACGAAAAACTCCGGATTGTGCAAATCGGCTTTATTGTAACGCAGCGCTTCGCCGGATAACTCGCAGACCTTGCCTCCGGCCGCATTGACGACCGCATGCGCGGCCGCGGTGTCCCATTCCATCGTCGGGCCGAGGCGCGGGTAGAAATGTGCGCTGCCTTCGGCAACCAGGCAAAATTTTAACGAACTGCCCATGCTGATGCACTCGTGCGGCCCCAGATGATCGAGCAGGGCGTTCGTGCGTTGATCGCGATGCGATCGGCTGGCGACGACTTTCAAGCGGTCTTGCGCATCGCGGGGAGCGATCTGGATGCGCTCTGCGGGTTGCTGTTTGCGTTCGACAAACGCGCCCTGGCCGACGGCGCCGGCATAACAGACGTCCAGCGCGGGCGCATGCACGACGCCCAGCACCGGCTGGCCGTGTTCGATCAGCGCGATATTGACGGTGAATTCATCGTTATGCTTGATGAATTCCTTGGTGCCGTCGAGCGGATCGACCAGCCAAAAACGTTGCCAGCCGGCGCGCTGCTCATACGGAATCGCTACGGACTCTTCGGAGAGGACCGGAATGTCCGGCGTCAGCCGGGCCAATGCGCTGACGATGATTTGATTCGAAAGCAGGTCGGCTTCGGTCAACGGCGACTGATCGGACTTTAAAACCACTTTGCCGGCAGGCTGGTTGTAGATGGTCATGATGCCTTGGCCGGCGGCTTTGGCAATTGCGATGATTTGGGTTAACAAGGGTTCAATCACGGAATATGGAATCTTCGGGTATTGAATGTCGTATAGGGGAATAACGCCAACCAATCCAGTAAAAATTTCTCTGAATTTCAGAAACAGAGCAGCCGCCACATACGGCGGGGAAACGCTTTACGGGCTGCCTGCCTGGGAATAAAAGTCTTGATTATTGCATATTCCATACAATAAAGCGTGCTTTTTTTGGCCAAAGCCGATGGCTGCCGTGTGGTTCATGATCAGACAAGTTTAGGCATGGCCAAGCCTTGCCGTTTCAACGGGGCGACCAAAATTCGGCAGGGAAGCGGGTTGCGCTCGGCTGGTTGAATTCTCCCGCAAATTTGGTTTTAACCTTCGGGACGGGTTAATATAAACAGCTAGCGTTATCAGCGTATCCCCAAGCGCAGCAATGGGGACAATCATATTAAGGAGACCGGGTGACAGTCAGAAGCTTTAAAGGTAAACAGCCGGCGATCGGCGAGCGCGTCTATATCGACGACAGTGCGACCGTGATCGGCGATGTGACGATCGGCGACGATGTATCGATCTGGCCTTCAGTCGTGATCCGGGGCGATGTCGAACGCATCAAAATCGGCGACGGCACCAATGTGCAGGACGGCTCGGTCTTGCATGTGACGCATTACGGCAAGTTCACCTCTCAGGGCTATCCGTTGACGATAGGCAAGGGCGTCACGATCGGGCATCGAGCGGTCGCGCATGCCTGCACGATCGGCAATTATTGCCTGGTCGGCATCGGCGCGATCATCATGGACGACGCAGTACTGGAGGATTATGTGATGCTCGGCGCCGGCGCCCTGGTGCCGCCCGGCAAGCGGCTGGAGAGCGGCCATCTCTATGTCGGCGCGCCCGCCCAGAAAAAACGGCCGCTGAGCGATGCCGAAAAAGAGTTTCTCGAATATTCGGCCGCGCATTATGTGCATCTGAAGGATGAATATTTGCAGGATACTCATCAGTAAGACGCCCAATTTTTATATCATTTCTGATGTTACGCATCAGTCCACAAAAATGGATCGTGCGTAACATCAGATCATTTGTTCAGCAATGCCCACTGCAATTGCCATTGATGCTCCGCGTCTAACGCTTGCAGGTAATGCAGATTTTTGCCCGAACCGTAGGCCACCGGCACGCCGTCCCGGTAAACCAGGCGCTGGCTGTGCAGCGACGGAATCCGGTCGCCGGGCGTGATGATGCCGGTCAGATTCAAAGGATCGGCCGCATTGATCACGGTCAGTTCCGGCGTCAGCCCAGGCTTGCGCAGGTCCCGAAGCAGGCCGACCGCTTCGGGCAGGGCAAACTGCTCGCCCGCGAAGCCCTGCACGAAACGGCCGCCGCGCAATTCGCCGCGGGCTTCCAGGCGGCGGTAAACATAGAGCAATTCGCGCCAGCTCGGCAGATTTTCCTCCCGCTCCAGCACCTTCCGAAACACCACGCCATAGCGTTTCAGCAGCACGCGGGCGATATGCTCGACGGCCGGAAAATTCTCGGTTTTTTGCCCCCGCAACGGGCGGAGCAGCCACCAGCGCCCGGCCGCGGCGAAAGGATCGTAAATCGGGTAGCGCTTGCCGCGCCGGTGCAGGATTTTTTGCGGCGTGACTAAAGTGCGAAGGCCCTGGAAACTGTCCGAGGTAATCAGTCCCGCGGCGGCCAGTTCGCCGAGCGCTTCCTCCAGTTGTGTCTTCAGCAGGCCGGTTTCGGAGGCCAACTCCTGAAAGAAACTCGCGCCCCATTCCTTGATTTCGGCATGTACCTTCAGCGCATTGCCGGAAAGTTCGAGCGATTCGATGTCCGGCAGCGCCGCGAAGGCGCGCCAGGAATCCAGATGCTCGCGCGCGACCAAGGCGACCGGCGTGTTTTTGCCGGCAGATTTCGGGCTCGCGTCGCCGAGCGCTTTCAAACGCAGCCAGATGAATTTTCCGGAAGTGCAGAGTTGATCCAGTTCGGAAGCAAAATACGGTTTGATGCGCCGGGTCAGGATGTCATGTTCCCAGCCGAAGGCGGGCAGGTTGCAGCCTTCCAGTTGCTGTAATGCTTTTGCGAGCGAGGCTTCGCCGCTGCCGGGTTCATTGAGGCCGTGCCAGTGAAATAAAAAGCGCATGTAGACGCTGGGCGCGACCGGCTCGATTTCCTTACGCAATTGCTTCAGGGTATAGCGATGGATGCGCGCGAGCAGGCCGCGCTCGCACCATTCAACCGCCTCGGCGCCGGGCGTAAGGCGGCCTTGCAGCACGACGCCCTGTTGCTCCAGGGCGTTTAGCGCCCTCTCGATTGGCGCTATCGGTAGCCCGAGCGGATGGGCCAGTTGTTCGGCGGTGACGGGGCCCAGTCCTTCGAGGCGGCTGCGGATCAGGTCGTGCAGGATGTCCTCTTCGGTTAGCTCCCGATCAAGCGGCACCGCAGGGATCTCCGGCGCCAGATCGGCCTTCGGAAACAGCACCTGCAATTCGGACAGGCGTTCGGCGGCGACCCACAGCCTTTGCCCCTGCGGCAGATTCATCACGGTCGCGCGGCGGCTTTGCTGCAATGCCTTAAACAGGTCGGACCATTCATCACGTTTGCCTTCCTCTTCGCTGATGAAGCCGAGGATGTTCAATGCATCGTGCAGTTCGTCCGGATCGCGCGCTTCCGGCCAGGCTTCGCTCCGCACGCCGGCTATCGCCTCCGGATTCAGCCTTCCGATCTCGGCCGCATCCTCGGGGCTCGCGAGACGGCGCTGCTGGATCGCCAAGGTGCGGCGCTCTTCGGCTGGCGCGTCATCGAGAAAGGCATAAGGGCGGGCATTGATGATTTCCAGCGCCAGCGGCGAAGGCGAGGTCAAGTCGCGGGCGATCACCTGAATCGCGCCGCTTTCGATGCCTTGCAGCACGGCCTCCAGGCCGTCGATGTCCATCAGTTCGTGCAGGCAGTCCCACAGGGTTTGATCGACCAGGGGGTGCTGGGGGATTTCGCGCTCGCCGGCGATATTCTCGAAACAGGCGAGCTGGTCCGGAAAGATCACCGCGATCAAATCTTCCGCGTCGTTGCGCTGAAACGGCGCCGGCACTTTCTTGCCGCCGCGATTGCGCGGCACGGCGAGTGCGGTATTGGCGACCCAGCGCCAGCGCGTCGGGAACATCGGTGCGGCCAAGAGAGCCTGGATCAGCACATCCTTGACCGAGGCCGCCTTCAGATAGCCGGCCGGCTCGATTAAGGGAAAACTGTGCGTCGGCCCGAGCGACAGCACGATATTGTCCTCGGTCGCGGCCGCCTGCAGTTCAAAATTGAAGCGCCGGCAGAAGCGTTTTCGAAGCGCAAGCCCCCAGGCCTTGTTGACCCGCGAGCCGTAGCGCGAATGCACCACGAAATGCATGTCGCCAGTCTCGTCGAAAAAGCGTTCGAAGATGATGGTCTTGAACGACGGCAGCACGGTCAGCGCGGCTTTCGCGGTCACAAGATAAGTATGCAGTTGCTCGGCGGCGGCCGAGGGCAGCCCGAGCCGATTGAAAATGAAGTCGTGCGCGGCCTGTTCGCCTTGTTCGAGCAGACGGTCGATCGTCTCGGACAAATTCGATACCGCCTCGGACAGTTCGCGGCTGCGCCCTGGCGCCTCGCCGAACCAGAACGGAATGTTCGGCGGCTGGCCGTGCGCGTCCTCGACATGGACCTTGCCTTGCTCGATCTTCAGCATCCGGTAGGAGTTGTTGCCGAGCTGGAAGATGTCGCCCGGAATGCTTTCGAACGCGAAATCCTCGTTCAGGGTGCCGACGAAAAGCCCTTCCGGCTGCATGATCACATCGTAATCGAACTGATCCGGAATCGCGCCGCCGTTCAT
>Ga0208509_1000343_pt1 | contig 17799 bp, 19 predicted proteins | sample LakWasMeta7_HOW4_2_FD_183857 | JGI IMG/M metagenome (GOLD analysis project Ga0208509, IMG submission 183857) | Freshwater sediment methanotrophic microbial communities from Lake Washington under simulated oxygen tension - Sediment Metagenome... | ecosystem: Environmental > Aquatic > Freshwater >...
TTTTTCTTATGTGTTGCATACGCATTATTTTTTTACCCTAATAAATTTAGAAATGCCTCTTAGAGAATTAAAAGTTTTACTTAATGTACGTGCGGCTTACCCTGTGGTTTTGCATTCGGGTCGATCGACTGCGGGTCAAGCGTTGCCACCGTCAGATTATCTTTAAGCAGATATTTCCTGGCAACAGCCTGTACCTGCTCCGGTGTGACCGCGCGCAGCCGGTTCGGATAATCTTCAAGAATCTTCCATGGGAAACCAATCGTTTCCACAGTACCTATCTGCATCCCCTGATAGAACATGGAATCACGTTTATACACATCAGCCGCGATTACGCCTGCTTTCACGCGCTCCAGTTCTTCAACCGTAACGCCGGATTCCTTAATGATCTCAATCTGCTGCAGCAATGCCGCCTCAACATCAGCGACAGTTTTGCCTTCACTCGGCGTTGCATCCATTGCAAATACGCTTTGACGGCCACGCGACATCAGGTCGTAACCTGCACTGGCATCTATCGCCAACTGAGTTTCACGAACCAGGCGCTGATTCAGGCGTGCCGCCGGGTTGCCGCTTAACACGCCTGCAAGCACTTCAAGCGCATACGGCTCCCAGTCTGTTTCGGGGTTATCTAGTGCAGGTACATGATAGCCCATCAGCAGATAAGGTAATTTCGCCGGCGCTTTTACCACGATGCGCCGCTCACCGATCTGCTCCGGCTCTACCTGCGGTTTACGCACCGGCAGGACTTTAGGCTTTAATTTGCCGAAATGCTGCTTGGCCAGTTTGTAAACTTCGTCCGCTTTCACGTCACCAACCACTACAAGGGTGGCATTATTGGGCGCATACCAGTTGTTGTACCACTCGCGCGCATCCGCAGCCGTCATATTCTCAAGGTCGTTCATAAAACCAATGACAGGCCGTGAATATGGGTGCGCACGGTAAACCGTACCCTGGAACGCTTCGTTCACTTTTGACTGCGGCTTATCGTCAGTGCGCCAGCGCCGCTCTTCCATGACCACCTTGATTTCTTTGGCAAATTCTTCGTCAGTCAGCTGCAGGTTGGCCATACGGTCGGCTTCCAGCTTGAATGATAGCGGCAGGTGTGATTTTTCGAGCTGCTGAAAGTAGCAGGTATAGTCGGTGCTGGTGAATGCGTTCTCCTTACCGCCCGCAGCGGCAATCAACCGAGAAAACTGCCCGGCTTTCACCTGTTTGGTCCCTTTGAACATCATGTGCTCAAGCACATGGGCTACGCCGGTTTTCCCGTTCACTTCATCCAGGCTGCCCGCCCGGTACCAGACCTGAGACACGACGACCGGAGAACGGTGGTCCTCCTGCACGACCAGTTTCAAACCGTTATCCAGTTTAAATTCCTGTATGGATGCTGTAGCAAACGCCGTGAGCGGCAGCATTAGCACAAGAATCAAAAAGCTTTTTGTACGCACTGTACCAATCTCCTTTATTTTTATATTAACTATTGATTTATAAGCGCTTTATTTGAAAAAATTGATTTAACGGCCATCAGAGTCCGCGCTGCAAACCATTGGCTTTCCTTAAACCTGACTGCCCTTTGTGACAAGGATAACACTTTGTTAGTTCATACCGACCGCGCGCCAGTCAATTCTCTTCAGCACAGCCTTTTATTCCATAAATTTATATCGATATAGTTATTAAGTATTTTTAGGAATTAAGACGGCTGGATAAAATTCGGCAAGTTTTTAAATTATCGCAATCAGGAAAGACCCCGGAATGACACTGACACGTAAACTTTTACCGCTACTTGCTGTTTTAGCGGCGACACATGCAAATGCTACTGACGGCTACTTTGCGCATGGCTATGGCGTAAAATCACAGGGCATGGGCGGCGTTGGCATTGCCCTGCCGCAAGATGCCCTCGCTGCAGCTGCCAACCCTGCGGGCATGGGGTTAATCGGCGACCGAGTGGATTTTGGCGTAACCTGGTTCAGGCCGCAGCGCGAAGCTGAAATCACCGGTGTAGGCCCTGGTGTCGATGGAAAATACGACGCCAATGATGCCGAACACTTCATCATCCCCGAGTTCGGCTACAACCGGGTGATTAACCCGGATGTTACTTTAGGCGTAAGCGTGTATGGCAACGGCGGGATGAATACGGACTACAAAAAAGCCATCCCCTTATTCGGTAACACCCCGCCACGCATGGATTTAATCCAGCTTTTTGTTGCACCAACCGCAACATGGAAAATCAACGAATCGAACACTGTTGGCGTTGCGGTCAACCTGGCTTATCAACGCTTTGAAATTAAAGGCCTGCAAAATTTCGCCAGCCCGGCTTCAGCTTACCCAAACAACGTTACCAATAAAGGTTACGACTCATCCTATGGCGCCGGCGTGCATATTGGCTGGATCGGCAAGGTGAATGATGCTGTTTCATTAGGCGCAACTTACCAGAGCAAAACCTATATGAGCAAATTTGATAAGTACAAAGGCCTGTTTGCAGAAAGCGGTGATTTTGATATCCCGGAAACCTACGGCCTGGGCATTGCGATTAAGGCAACGCCGGCACTGACGCTGGCCGCCGACGTACAGCGCATCAACTATAGTGACGTAGATTCAGTTGGCAATTCCGTGAATAATTTATTTGCAGGCGGTCAGCAGCTTGGTTCAAAAAACGGCCCGGGCTTTGCGTGGAAAGATGTGACCGCAGTGAAAGTCGGTGCCAGCTATGCCTGGAACGAAAACCTGACGGTGCGTGCAGGTTATAACCATGCATCACAGCCAATTCGCAGCAGCGAGACTTTGTTTAATATTCTGGCACCCGGCATCGTGCAGGATCATGTTACTTTAGGCGCAAGCTATGTACTGCCGAACCAATCGGAACTTTCCTTCTCTTACATGCATGCGTTTGAAGAAAAAGTAAAAGGCAGCGGCTCTATCCCATTTATTCCCGGGGCTGAAGCCAACCTGAAAATGTACGAAGATTCACTGGGCATTGCCTACGGCTGGAAACTGTAATTTAATATATACTTTCCTGTTAAAGGTCGCGTATGCATGTACGCGGCCTGTTTTCATTTATAGCTGAATTGAGCCTCATGTTAATCGACTGGAATAACTTCACCCCATGGACAGCACTTGCCGGCGGCGCGCTTATTGGCGTAGCTTCAGCAATTTTTGTGCTTTTTAATGGCCGCATCGCCGGTATTGCCGGCATCCTGGGCGGCTTACTCAGGCCCAAGCTGCGCGACATCGGCTGGAGGCTGGCTTTTATCATCGGCTTAATTGCCGCACCGTTTGCATGGCTGCTGTTTGCTCCGCTGCCAGACATTCAAATCGAAGCAGGCAACACCTTACTTGCTGTTGCCGGATTGATTGTCGGCATTGGCACCCGCTATGGTTCCGGCTGCACCAGCGGCCATGGCGTTTGCGGCATTTCGCGTTTATCGCCGCGCTCTATCATCGCCACAATCGCTTTCATGGCTACCGGGGTGATCACCGTTTATGCCGTACGTCATGTATTGGGAGCATAAAGCAATGAAAAACCATATCAGCAATACTGCCGCCCTGACCTTCTCATTACTTTCCGGCCTGATATTCGGAATCGGCCTGATTCTGGCAGGCATGGCCAATCCAGCCAAAGTGCTCGCATTCCTTGATATCGCAGGCTTATGGGATCCATCCTTAGGCCTGGTAATGGCTGGTGCAATCGGGGTTGGCCTGATTGCATTCGCTATCGCAAAAAGGCGCAACCTGAGTTATCTGGGGTTTTCAATCCAGCTGCCGACCAATCGCGTCATCGACAAACGCCTGGTACTGGGCAGCATGGCTTTTGGTGTTGGCTGGGGACTTGCCGGCATATGCCCGGCACCTGCATTTGTTTTACTAGGCGCAGGCAGCAGCAAAGGCATCATTTTCGTAATTGCCATGATAGCAGGCATGGGCTTATATGAATTACTTGAAAGCTTTGGCAAATCAAGCCACAAGAACAAGTAAGCGACAACTGATACAGTCTGTATTGTAGAATTAAGCTAGAATAGCGTAACTTAAATTAGCTGAATTTCTATGTTCAATTTTTTCAAAAAAGACAAACCCGAAGCAGGCGCAGAAGAGAATAAACTCCAGCCTGCTGAAGCTGTTACCGAAGCCGGGGCAGGCAAAAGCTGGACCGAACGCCTGAAGCAAGGGCTAGCCAAAACCCGCAACCAGCTGGGCAATCAGCTGGCCGGCATTTTCGGCGGCGGCAAAATCGATGCTGAAGTGTACGAAGAGCTGGAAAGCATTCTGCTGACATCGGATGTTGGCATCAGCGCGACAGAGTTCCTGCTCGACGATATCAAAAACCGTGTAAAACGCCAAAGCCTCGATGATACGGCGCAACTCAAAACGGCGCTGAAAGAAGCGCTGTCTGACCTGCTGTTGCCATTGCAAAAACCGCTGGACACCTCTGCACACAAGCCTCTCATCATCATGCTGGCCGGTGTGAATGGCGCGGGTAAAACCACCACCATCGGCAAACTGGCAAAACATTTCCAGTCACAGGGCAAAAGCGTACTGATTGCGGCCGGCGATACGTTCAGAGCCGCGGCACGTGAGCAGCTACAGGTCTGGGGTGAACGCAACAATGTACACGTTGTTGCGCAGACCAGCGGCGACCCGGCTGCGGTCATGTTTGACGCCATCAACTCGGCGCTTGCCAAAAATATCGACATCGTGCTGGCCGACACTGCCGGACGCTTGCCAACGCAATTGCACCTGATGGAAGAAATTGCCAAAGTAAAACGCGTGATGGACAAAGCGCTGCCGGGCGCACCACATGAAGTACTGCTGGTGCTGGACTCCAACACCGGGCAAAATGCGGTGAACCAGGTCAGGATTTTTGACGACGCACTCGGCGTTACCGGCCTGGTACTGAGCAAGCTGGACGGCACGGCAAAAGGCGGAGTCATCGCGGCAATTGCACAGGCCCGCCCTATTCCCATACGTTACATTGGCATCGGCGAAGCCATTGATGACCTGCGCCCGTTTAATGCGGCGGAGTTCATAGACGCGATGATTGATTAAATGTGTTTGTAAAACCCCATTTAGATAATAACCGACATTAGCGCTACAATAATGGCATGATTCAATTTGACCAAGTCAGTAAACGCTACCCGGGTAGCGACCAGATATTAAAAAACGTCAGCTTCAACATCGGTGCCGGCGAGTTTGTGTATATCACCGGCCATTCCGGCGCGGGTAAAAGCACGCTGCTTAAATTGATTGCCGCAACAGAACTGCCTACCAGCGGCACAGTACTGATTGCCCACCAGAACGTCAGCAAACTCAAACCTTCAGCAATCCCTTTTCTGCGTCGCAGGTTCGGGCTTATTTTCCAGGATCATAAACTGCTGTACGACCGCAACTGCTTTGAAAACGTGATACTGCCTCTGCGTATCAACGGCGTTTCCGAACAGGAAGCGGCCAAGCGCGTACGTGCCGCGCTGGACAAAGTCGGCCTGCTCAATAAAGAAAAAGTCATGCCAATCACGCTCTCCGGCGGCGAACAGCAGCGCCTGGCGATTGCACGCGCCGTGGTCAGCCGGCCTTCCATACTGCTTGCGGATGAGCCGACCGGTAATCTGGATGCAAGCTATGCAGCCGACATCATGGCAATTTTCCAGGCATTTAACCAGGTTGGCGTCACCGTAATCATGTCGACCCACGAGGCCTTAGGCATGAGTGCAGACCAGAGCCGGGTATTGCAGCTGGATCATGGCCAGCTCACAGAAAACCCATTCATGCAAAAATCTTTGAACCTGAATACAGCACCAACGGAAACATTTCCATCATGAGCACCTGGCTGAATCATCATCTGCAGGCAATTAAACTCGTACTGTCGCGCATGCGCGCCAACCTGCTGTCTACATTCATGATTTGCCTGGTTGTAGGCGTTGCCATGTGTTTACCGAGCCTGTTTTATCTTGCGGTAGATAACCTGTCCAAACTGACTGATCACATGAAAAGCGAAACAGAAATCAGCCTGTTTCTTAAACTGGATGCGACTGCGGACACCATCACCGGAATCGATGCGGTATTAGCCAAAAACACCGCAATCCATCAATACCACCTGGTCACAAAAGATGAAGCCTGGCAGCAGTTACAGGCAAAATCCAAAGATAACCAGAACATCAGCACCGCAATTGGCCAGCTCGGCAAAAACCCGCTGCCAGACGCATTTTTTATCCAGGCAAAATCTGCCGACCCCGAAACACTGGAAACCTTGAGAAGCACGCTACAGAGCATTCCCGGCGTAGAGCAGGCCATACTGAACGCAGACTGGGCAAAGCGCCTGTCAACATTACTCAGCATCGGCAAAAAACTGATCTTCTTTATAACGGCGCTGCTCGCGATCGTACTGCTGGTCATTATTGGCAACACTGTGCGCATGCAGATACTCACCCAGAAAGATGAAATCGAAGTGAGCTACCTGATTGGCGCAACTAGCAGCTTTATCAGGATGCCTTTTCTTTATGCAGGTATTTTGTATGGGCTGCTTGGCGGCGTACTTTCAGTGCTGATGGTTAGCGGCATCATCCAGACATTCAACTATTCCGTCATGGAAATATCCAGGCTCTATGGCAGCGACTTCAGTTTGGACATCCTGAATACCGACCTTTACCTGACGATCATCAGCCTGGCCGTAGCTATCGGCTGGGTAGGTTCATACCTGGCGGTTAGCCGCGCGATCAGCGCCATTAAAATCAATTAACAGCATCGCGTTTTAATCCCGCATGGGTATTTCGAGCTGATTGTTTTCTTGAAAGCCAGACAATATGGAAGCTGCCTGGCTAATTTTCAGCTTGGGTTAAGTTTTGTATTCTAGTATTGCTGTAAACCATTACTGCACGTAATGCCATCAACAGTCTGGATAGAGATAGCGATGAAGCTTAGACTCAATATTTTAAAACTTCCTGCCGCAGTCAGCCTATGGCTTACCGCACTCGCGCTAGTGCTCGTATCGGCCGTTTCATTTGTCTGCGCTGATGAAAGCCCGCTCACCGCCCGCAAACTATCCGAGGCCGGACTGATTCTGCCATTGGAGAAAATCACCCAATCGGCCAAAGCCATCAAGCCGGGTAGAGTCCTGGAAACCGAACTTGAACTTAAAAAAGGTGCTTACATTTACGAAGTGGAGATACTGGATCATAAAAGCCAGGTTTGGGAGTTAAAGCTGGATGCCAAAACCGGCAAGCTGCTCAAAATGGAGCGTGACGATTAATTATGCGTTTGCTACTGGCAGAAGACGACATCGAACTGGGACCGCAGCTGCAATCCGCTTTGCAGCGTGCCGGCTATGCAGTAGACCTGGCTGTAGACGGCATTGAGGCCGAGGCCATAGGGCAGCTTGAACCTTATGATTTAATCGTGCTGGATCTGGGGTTGCCTAAGCGCCCTGGACTTGAAGTGCTGGGCAACTGGCGCAGCAAGCAGCTGCATACCCCTGTCATTATCCTGACCGCACGGGCAGGATGGCAGGAAAAAGTAGCGGGCTTTAATGCGGGCGCAGATGATTATGTCGGCAAGCCTTTCCAGATAGAAGAACTGCTGGCGCGCATCAGTGCAGTGTTAAAACGGAGTGCTGCCAATGTCACCGGCGAGCTTCATACCGAACACATCAAACTCGATGAACAGACACAAACTGTCATACTGAGCAATGGCGAGCGCCATAACCTGACTGGCACGGAATTCCGCCTGCTGCGTTATTTCATGCTGCATCCCGGCCATGTGCTTTCAAAAACCATTCTGACCGAACATGTGTACGAGTATGACGAAGACAAGGACAGCAATGTGATCGAGGTGTATATCAACCGGTTACGGCAAAAAATAGGTGCAGACCTTATTCAAACCAGGCGCGGCCAGGGCTATATTTTCGGAGCCAGCCAGTGACGGCATCACTCAAGGGGCGTCTGACCTGGGGGCTGATGTTAAGCCTGATCGTTTTACTCACATTGCAGTGGGCGGTTGTCACTTATACGATTAACAAACTGACTGAAAGTCAGTTAATTGAACGCCTGCAGCGCGAAGGAGAAACATTGTTAGCAGGCGCTCACTTTGACGCAGATGGCCAGCTGACACTGGATGCCAGGCATCTCAGCGCAATTTACCAGCGGCCTTTCTCCGGTCACTACTATGTCATATCTTCCGGCCAGCAACGCCTGACTTCACGCTCGCTGTGGGATGCTGACCTCAATACCAAAACACTGGAAACCGGCGCGCAGATCAATCTTTACCTGCCCGGCCCGGAGCAGCAGCCGTTACTGGCCGTGGTTCACGGTTACCAGAAACAGCTGCAGCCGATTACGATAACGGTCGCGGAAAACCTGGCCGCATTGCAAAGCAGCATGACCCGCTTTCAGATCATTTACGCTCTGGTATCGTTAGCCGGCCTGATCGCCTTGCTGGCAATACAGCGGCTCATCATCGCCAATGCACTTCTGCCGCTGCGCGGCATACAGGAAAACATTGCCAGGCTGGGCCGCGGCGAAGCCAGCCAGATCGAAGCCAAAGGCCCTGCGGAAGTCGCGCCCCTGATTGAAGAACTCAATCGCCTGCTGGCTGCGATGCATGACAAATCGCGCCGGTCGCGTGAATCGTTAGGGAATCTGGCACACGCGCTCAAAACAAAGCTGACTCTGCTCAACCAGGCTGCTGAACGCCCGGAAATCAATGCCCTGCCTGAAATCCGCCGTAATATTTATGCAGCCACAGAGGCCATCAGCCAAAGCATCGAACGGGAATTGAAACGCGCCCGTTTAATTGGAGACACGCATCCGATGCGAAAAGTGGACCTCAAAGCCGAAATCGCGCAGCTCACGCATACGCTGCGCCTGATGTACGCCAACAAGGCCGTCAACATCACCTGGGAAATTACCGGTAATACCCAGTTTCATGGCGACCAGGAAGACCTGCTGGAAATGCTGGGCAACCTGCTTGATAATGCCTGCAAATGGTGCCGCCGCAATGTATCGCTCACCGCAAGCGGCGCGGATGCGCCAGTTTTTATTGTAGAAGACGATGGCCCGGGCTGCGCAGAATCTGAACTGGATTTACTCACCCGCCGCGGTTTCCGCGCGGATGAATCCAAACCGGGCAGTGGCCTCGGGCTCGCGATCGTTTATGACATCGCCGGCAGCTACGGGGCAACCCTGACTTTTGGCAGATCCGCCGCTTTGGGCGGCCTGCGTGCAGAAGTCAGGTTCAAGCCCTATACAAGCTGAGGTATCAGAACCAATCGCGGCTGGTACCGGTGACGGCGCCGGTCTTGGCATCGATATTGACATCCCATTCGTGGCCATCTGCATCGACAATTTCAAACTCATAATCCCAGCCTTTGCCGAACTTGCGGTTTTCAAGTTCTGCATCTTTCACCACACCGGGTTTTGCTGCCAGCGCTTTCGTTTTAGCTTCTTCCAGCGTGATCAGACCCAGGCCTTTAGCTATGGATTCCATTTCCTGAATATCATCATCCGCATAGGCGGTTGATAAAGCGCCGAAAGACAACATGCTGAGTACTACCAACTTCTGGGTAAATGTTTTCATAAGATTGCTCCTTTTAGTGACTAGAGCAACCAAATCTACACCGCCCACCTTAATACAAGCTTAAAGAAACATAAATATATCAATTTGCATCAAATTGCATGACCAGCGACACCACCATCGGCTTGAGTGCCGCGGGTAGCTCGATCATGGTCTGCGCTGCGCTACGTGCCTGCGCAGAGGTCTTTCTTAGCGTTTTATTCAGGATATCTGCAAACTTTGCCGCATCATAATCACTGTGGCTGGCAACGAACTGCGCAAGATAGCTCTCCAGAAACACCAGCACAACAACATCTTCCAGCGTTTGCGATTCTGCGTCGGTCAGGGGCAGGGTTTTGCCGACCAGCGCACATACGCGCGCCACTGTCGCTTCATCATAGCCGGCATCGGCAAGCACCTGGCGTGCAATGCCGGCATGAAAGGATTTAAGCTCGGTTCGCCATTGGTAATAACCCGGTTTTGTCATCGGGTAACTGGCACGGGCGATTTTCCAGCGCTGTATATGCTGGCATCTGGCCGCCAGCTGCAGCGCCTCTGAAGCATCAGGTGCATAGCGCTTGAGCATGGCGCTCATGCGTTCGGAATAAAGCAGCTCTTTCGGGACTGCCTTACCTTCAGATTCCTCCAGGCTCGGGTCTTGCCTGTTCAAAGCATCAAAGCTTGCTATCGCCTGATCGAAGCGCACTGCGTTTAATATCATGTTTAAACCTGTTTCCTTTTTTTGCGATGCTTACGGAGTTTAAACCCTGCCTGCAAGCATTGATTACCGACACTCGGCTTGAGCCTGAATTATGCCGCATTTAATGCGGCATATGTATGTCAGACGATGCACGGCTTTGCACTTGCATCAAAAAGTTGATTCATGAATGGCTCACAGCCGCATGCAAACCTCTTGAACACCGTGCATAATCCTGTAAACACATTTGCAACGCTTCTGCCATGCAGCCATCATGAAAGCTCGGTGCGTAACCTTTGGAGTCAGACAATATGCAGCAACAGCATCAGTTAAAACGAACAGACCTTGACCGGCTGGCAGGTTCAGCAGTTGTTGAGTTCGGCGCAGCCTGGTGCGGATACTGCCAGGCCGCACAAGCGCTGATTGCCGCGGCTTTAGCCGCATACCCGGACGTCAGGCATATCAGGATTGAGGATGGCAAAGGGCAGCCGCTGGGGCGCTCATATTCGGTCAAGCTGTGGCCTACATTGGTTTTTCTGAAAGATGGCATCGAGACCGGTCGCCTGGTGCGCCCGTCCGACACGGATATGATAGCTGAGGCATTAAAACAGATGAGTGCCCGCTGAAATAGAAACGGGTGGCTATTAGCCACCCGCACCCTCCTACCCCTGGGCGGTTGACCCTGGGGCTTCCCCATCAACCCTTATGAGGCTAATTGACTTGTAACAAAAACAATTACTACCGCAGCAGTTAAGGCTACGTAAGGTAATACACCCGCTTTTGACGATTTACCGTCATCATCCGTGGCCAGATACATATCCTCTAACATTTCTTTAGGGAATACGCCTTTGTCTACCACATAATGGCGCCACATGAAGATAGGAATCACCGCACCGGCCATCACCAGGCCGCTCATCAGCGTACCTGCACCCCAGATATTGGCGCCTAAGCCCATCACTGTAATATTGACGAATGCCAATGTCGTGCCAAGTACAATCAGGATTGTAGGTGCTTTATATGGTCGTTCCCAGTCTGGGCGATCCATACGGTGAATCCAGCCTGCATTCAGATTCAGGAAGTTGAAAATGATGTAGCTGACGTTTGCCGCTGCAAGCAGGAACATATAGTCAGACATCATTAACAGCACGAAGTTAAAGCCCATATTCGCCCACATTGCGCTGGTAGGTGCGCCATGCTCGTTCACTTTTGACAGGAACTTAGGCAGCAAACCATCCGCTGAACCCTGGTAAAGCGTACGTGAAGCGCCAGACATGGTTGTCATGATCGCCAACAACAGTGCCAATACCAGCATCACTACAACCAGATTAGCAATAAAAGCGCTTGTGCCAAGAATATCTGACAATGCTTTTGCAACACCCATACCACTGTAAATATCAGGTGCCAGCATACCGTCGTACACCGCTGCACTGGTCACTGCACCAGTTGCATCAGTCACTGCAGGCGTAACCAGCTGGCCTAAACCAAGATGCCCCTGGAATGCTAACGGTACTAATGTGAATACTGCAACGCAGAGCAAACCTGAATAAAAGATTGCTTTAAAAGTATCTTTTTTCGGGTCTTTGAATTCACGTGTGTAGCAAACTGCTGTTTCAAAACCATAAGTAGACCAGGCTGCAATAAACAAACCGCCAGCCATCAGCACCCAGCCGTTCAGGTCCCACAGGCCATCGATCACATTACCGACACTGTCATAAGCTAAAGGTGATAAAGGGAAGAAATAATCAACTGGCATATCCCCGGTTACCAATGGCACCAGGCCGATCAGGATTAAAGGAACCAGCGCGGCCAGACCAAGTACCATGGTTGTTTTGGCAGAGCGCAAGATACCGCCGTTCTGAATAAAATAAACCAGCAGCAGTAATGCAGCACCAATAATGAAGGTTGCATTGATTCGAAGCGTCAGGCCTTCTTTCAGCATCCCCAGATCCAGCAATGTAAGTTGCCAGGTGTTGATTGCAGCATCGGGCGCAAACATGGCTGTAAGAATATAGCCTGCCGCAAGCCCGGAACCGATAGAAAGCACCGGTGACCACGCAACCCAGTTACACCAGATGGAAAGCGGTGCGACAAACTTGCTGTACCTTACCCATGCCACGGCGCCATAAACTGAAGCACCACCTGTTTTATGCGGGAATAAACCGGCGATTTCAGCATATGTAAATGCCTGTATAAAGCCGAACCCGATTGATATCATCCACACTAGCCAAGCCGGCTTACCTACTGTAGCTGCAATTGCACCCATAGAAAACAACACTAAAGCCGGTACACCACTCGCTACCCAAAACGCCCCTGTCCAGTTAATGGTTCGATGCAGTGAGGCATTGCCTGATACTACATCGTCACACATATCTGCGGTGACGGCGTCCAATACTTCTTCGTTCTTTTTCACTTCAACCTCCTCTAGATGGAATGCCTTGATTTCAGCCATCACACCTTGATATACGAAGGCGTCACAACCGTGCAGACCAACTTACTTGCTATATAGTTATAAAGAAATACCCTAATCGATTAGGTGCGGGAAGGTAAAGCTGAACCCACCCGTCACATCGTGATAAATCATAACCACACGGTAATCTGCTGACTATTACCACTTGGACTTACCACATAGGGAGTAGTACTAGATAGCGATAATAAAAATCACGAAATTAATCTATGATTACAAATCGCAAAGGCAGAGATGCTTGCCGGCTCAATGCGTATTTAACGTGATTGCACGGGCATCAGGCCAAGACCAGCCGGTATGACTGACTGAAGTTAATATATAAAATCAAAGCATAGCAGAAAGTTGAAAACGTGAGAGAAATTGAAAAAAACCTGAATGGTAAAGGCATGCAGATCGGTATCGTGCTATCCAGATTTAACAGCAATATCGGTGATGGCTTACTCAGCGCCTGTAAAAATGAATTACTCATGCTAGGGGTAGATAGCGATGACATCACCATTGCCACAATACCGGGCGCACTCGAAGCGCCGCTGATATTGCAGCACATGGCCTTGAGTGAAAAATACGATGCGTTAATCGCATTAGGCGCCATTATCCGCGGCGAGACCTATCATTTTGAAGTGGTTTCCAATGAATCCGCACGCGGCATCTCGGAAGTGCAGCTGAATACCGGCGTACCGGTAGCCAACGCAGTATTGACGACAGAAGATGACGACCAGGCCATTGCACGCATGCAGATCAAAGGCGCGGAAGCCGCACAAGTCGCCATTGAAATGTGCAATTTAATCAAAGCGCTTTAAAGCAAAAGCACTTTCAGATAAAAACCCGTTAAAAGGTTAAGGCCGGCATACCCAGCATATAAGGACACCAGGCAAGGGCAGGTCTGGTGTCCGGCATATACCGGAAGCCCGGAGCAGTTACTTCTTGCTGTGCGCCCATACAGCCGCCTCAAGACGGCTTGTTAATTTCAGCTTGCTCAGCAGGTGTTTGATATGCACTTTCACCGTGGTGTCACTGATACCTAACGCCCTGGCAATCGTTTTGTTGTTCAAACCTTTTGCAAGGCATTCAAGAATTTCCCGCTCGCGTTCGGTAAGCGAAACATCTTCATCTTTTTTATTCAGCGTCGGGTGAATCAGCGCATTTTTCAGGATTTCAGTCAGGCTCTCATGCAGAACGGTCATGCCGGACATGGCTTTTTTAAGGCTGGCACACAAGTCTTCAGGCTCCATATCCTTGAGCAGGTATCCATCAGCACCTGCCCGTAACGCTTCCAGCAGGTCATCTTCAGCATCGGATACGGTCAGCACAATACATTTCGATTCAAGCTTGGCCTCTTTAATGCGCGCCACCGTTTCAATGCCGTTCATGCCTTTCATATTCAGGTCTATCAGCACCAGCCCTGGCTTAAGCTCTTCAACCAGCGTCAAGCCCTCCATGCCTGATGCCGCCTCGCCGACCACCGTAAACTCGGGGTCAGACGAAATCATCTGCCTGACGCCCCTGCGGAACAGCGCATGGTCATCAATAATAACTACTGTCGTTGTCGTTTCCATCTTGGCCTCCTACGCCTGCTTAACTAAACACCATCACTCTTTGGCCGGAACTGCAGACGAACGCGCGTTCCACCGAGGCGGCGAGGTGTGATTTGAATATTACCACCCAGACAATGGGCTCGTTCTGTCATGATGGCCAATCCATAATGATGCGGTTTCGATTCATCAAATGCAGAACCGATGCCGTTATCATCAACGGTCACCACCACATCTCCTGTAGATTGCAGCACCAGGGAAATAGTGACTTTATCGGCGCCTGAATGTCGCACGATGTTTGATAAAGCTTCACGTATCACATGCAGCAAATGAAACTCTTCATTCACCGTGAGCCTGCATTCCTGCAGCCTGTTATCAAGAGTAGTAGATAAATTTGAACGGCTGGAAAACTCATTAATGGTTTCCTCAAGCACATGGTCGAGCCCACGCACATCCATCTGCACCCTGAACGTGGTTAACAGCTCTCTTAATTCACGGTATGCATTATCCAGCCCTTCACGCATATCATCAACAATCTCAGAAGCGCCTGACTCAACCAGTCCGGGGCCATAATTCGTCTGTAAACGCGCTAACTGGAATTTCATATAGGATAGAGACTGCGCAAGAGAGTCATGCAACTCTCTTGCAATTACGGCACGCTCTTCAAGCAGGGCGACGCGACGGCCTTCCTGCTCCCTGGCCTGAAAGCCCATGGACAGCGCCAGCATCTGGGAGGTTACCTCAATAAGCTGGATTTCAGTGTCTTCAAAATAATGATTCGCTTCAGTTTCAATCAGCAGCATCCCTAACCAGCTGCTTGGGCCTGGCAGCGGGATTGTGACGCATTGTATGCACTCGCCTTTGATGAGCTTTGTTTCATGATTCACGGCCAGCATGTGCAAGCCTGTATCAAACATACTTTCATCAAAAGACAGCGGCCAGCTATTTGAATACAGCGCGCGCTGCGTAGTGATACGTGAGCCATTTTCACTGAACACCAATGCGACATTCTTGACAGCCAGCGTACTCTCCATCGAGTAGAGTACTTTTTTAATCGTCATTTCACTTAAATCCGACTTCGCCACCAGTTTCGCGAGTTTGAACAGAAAGTCCTGCGACAGCAGCATCTTGCGCATTCTTTCCATGCTGTTCTTGTTGGTCCATGTGCTTTCAACCTGGTAGCCTTCAAGCCTGGCTGACATTTCTGCGGTTAACTTTTCCAGCCGCTCCAATTCATCGTCATACTGGTAATTCTTATCTTCCAGCAGCAGGTCTTCCGGTATCAGCTCATAGATCTTGCCGAGCCGGGTGATCAGTATTCGCCATGAGGCAAACATGATGCATGCCCCGATGGATATAGCAATAAAAACGCAGACCAATTGCATGATCTGAACGACAGACTGCTTGATGACAACATCGCTTTGCGATGCTTCGATAAATTCATCATAAGCTGTAATCACGTTGCGGGCGTTTTCCAGCAGCTGTTTTTTGGCGACGCCATGCACACGTGCCGCAGAAAACTGATGGTGTGCCTCAGACAGCTTGTTGTAGGCACCTGCCAGCTTTGTATCGCGCTGGTTTTTGCTCCACACATAAGTCCGGTCGGTAAAATTACTTAAATTATCATTTAAATGAATAAAATCCGCGCTGCTCAGCTCGGCGCTGTTTTCCAGCTTGTAAAGCTCCAGCTTCCACAGCGACTGATCTTTGTATGCCTGATTAATCGTAGCCAGCTGATTAGGAATGTAATCATATAGAAACAGGGAGCTCGCCTGGATAATGATGACCGTCAAAACCAATGAAACCACAAGCAGATGCAGGTTTGCATAAAGCTTATGGTTGATGATGTAACTGCGTAATGTCTTAAACATATTTAAAATATTTTGCATATTTCAACGAGTTCTTCTTATACTCATATTTTGTCAAATTAAGGCTCATCGTCATGAGTGTGTTTATCTTTGCAATGCTGATCATAAGTATTACCTTTCTGGTAATACTTAGCTCATGGTACAGCATTGAAGGTCCTTTTTTATCGCATATTGTCATTTTAATCTCAGTCGTAGTTGCAATATTTTCCGCCGCCATCGTTTTTATTATTCAACCATTGCTGGCCAAAAGGAATCCAAAAAATAAAAATGAATCCTCTCAACAGGCAAGCTGGTTAAGAGAAGCATCGAACGCATTATCTTCACCTGCTGTTGTACTTGACGACCTGACAGTAAAATTTGTAAACACGCCCTTCTTGCAGACATTAGGCTTTGTCGGTCTGGAAGACCAGATTAAAGACATGCCTTTAACCAACATCATCCACCCCGCCGATCACAACATCTTTGCTGAACTGAACGCCGAAGCCATTACCGGCAAAACAAAAAATGAGGCCACTAAAATCCGGCTTCTTGGCCTGGATGGCTCAGCGATTCCATCCAATGCAAGCCTCACCAGAATGCGCGACCACGGCGAAGGCAACCTGACACTGTTCCAGTTTACACCCCTATCTGCGGAGCATACACTCAGCAGTAATTTTGAACCGCAATTTAACTACCATTTCATTATCGACAAGCTTGAGCAAATTGTTTTCCAGCTGGATACCGAAGGAAAAATTATCTTCCTGAATCCGGCATGGGAGCATTTTCTGGAGTTTAAAATTAAAGATAGCCTTAATCAAACAATATCAGCTTACGCACATCCTGAAGATAAGCTGATGATCGAATCCAGGCTTGACTCTGTTGCTTATGGCAGAAAACCAAGCTTTACCATTGATTTACGCCTGATCTCACTGCAAGGAGCCTCCAACTGGTTCCGCATCCGTGCAAAATCGTCATCGAATGTTGTGGGTGAAAGAGCCAGCGTCATCGGCACCATCACTGACATTCAAGATATCAAAGAAGCCGAGGCATTAGGTGCAGCGAACAAACGTGCTGCCAATGCACTGTTAAGTCATATTCCAGGCATGGTCTATCGCTGCAGGCATGACCGCTCATGGAGATTCGAGTTCGTCAGCGAAGGCTGCATTGACGTTACCGGATATGACGCCTTGGAGCTGCTTCACGATTCAAGCCTTACCTACAACCTTATTATTCACCCCAGTGACAGAAATGCGGTCTGGGAATCCATTAATGAACAAATCATTCAGAATGAAACATTCAATATCATCTACAGGATCATTACGCGCAAAGGTGATATTAAATTTGTACAGGAACATGGCCGCGGTATTTTCTCAAGCACCGGTGAACTGCTGGCAATTGAAGGCTTCATCACTGAAATCCCTGAAAAACACCACAACGTAACCATTGCCTCCCATTAATGTTCATGAACACAAGCGGCATCAACTGATGCCCAACCCCTACATAAAGAGACAGGTACTTAAAGTACCTGTCTCTTTATCAAACCTGAATACCAATCAATAAAACTAGAACGTACGTTTGATATACCCGATCAAACGGTCATTACCGGTTTCCCAGCCTTTAGCATCCACATACCAGCTGTCACTAGCATTCGTGGTGGTGTAGTTCAAGCCTGCGTTCCAGCCTGTAGTGCCGACAATAGAGAAGTCTTTATTAACGCCTACCAGCCAGTCT